>Ga0209690_1000962_pt1 | contig 15745 bp, 11 predicted proteins | sample GraSoiAngelo_150_FD_186164 | JGI IMG/M metagenome (GOLD analysis project Ga0209690, IMG submission 186164) | Grasslands soil microbial communities from the Angelo Coastal Reserve, California, USA - 14_1009_09_40cm (SPAdes) (version 2) | ecosystem: Environmental > Terrestrial > Soil > Grasslands ...
AGCGCTGGTGGTGGCTCGCCCAGCCGCTCTACTCCCTCGCCTGGAACGATCGTCGCACCGAGCACCTCGCTCGCCAGACGATGGTCCGCATCGAGCAGGGCCGCCGCACCACGTTCGGGCTCTATTGGGCGAACGATCTCCGCGACGTGCTGCTCCGCTACGGCTGGCCGACCTGGTGGACCCGCGAGCCCCCCATGGCTTCGCTGTTCGTGACCGAGCCCAATATCACGGGCCACGACCCTTCGCCTGCGTTCCAGTTCACGCCAGGCGCTCGTGCGTTCGATAATCCCGGGGACACGAAGTCCGAGGACTGGACTCCCGAGCCGCTGCAAGGTCGCGAGCGCTACGCGCCCCGGTATGCGAAGACCTTCGCATATCTAGACCATCAGATCGGCGTGTTCCGGCGGGGCGATTCCTGTGTCGTGGTTGCGGCGTACGACCTCTCGAAGGACACGGCCTTGGCCGGCCGGCCCGCACGCGCGGCGCTCGTTCTCACTCGCAGCGAACGCGAGGTGGTCGTGAGAGACCATGAGACTCGTCTGGACCATCCCGACGTCCTCGTGGCAACGACGCCGTGCAGCCGGCAGGTCCTGAGCCTCGAGGTAGTTGCTCCGGGGCGACGGGGTGTCGCTCGAGCGCGCTATGGCCTCTCACCCGACGAGAACGCCCGGATGTCGGATCTCCTCCTCCTGGAGGGAAGCGATTCCCTGCCGTCCGACTTGGCCGCCGCGGTGCCACACGCCCTGGCGACCACACGCGTGCGTGCGGATCGGCCGCTGGGATTGTTTTGGGAGGTGCAGGGGCTGAGCCCGGCGGGCGAGGAAGTGACGACCTCGCTCACCGTCACTCGACGGGGGACCGGCTGGCTGCGTCGAGCGGTCGAGGCGGTGGGCCTCGCCGCGCCTCGTCGCGACGTGAGCCTCGAGTGGTCAGAGGTCCTGGTGCCCCGCGTCGAAACTCCCACTGTTGCGGGCCGCGCGCTGGCGCTCGACCTCGCCAGTCTGTCGCCAGGACCCTACCGCATCGAGGTGACGGTGACCGCGCGGGGCCACGCATCCGTCACGGTGCGGCGCGACATCGAGCTCGTGCGACCCTAGCGGGCGCCCGCCTGCTCCGTGTACACGTCGCGCGCCTGGGCGAGCAGCCGCAGCACGTGCTCTCGCTCGTCCGGCGTATTCCATGCCTCGTGCGCTCGCGCCGCCTGGTCCAACCGGTCGATCCAGCGCACGAAGAAGTCGGCGTCCTCGCGCGAGCGCACCGGCTCCCGCCCCACGCGTACGTAGATGGGGCTCGTCGAGCCGAACGGGTAGAGATCGAGAATCGGCAGCGCTGCGCGGTCGCTCCACGCGCGCACTACGTACCAGCCGCTTCGCGCAACAGGGATGGAGACCGTGTCGCTCGCACTCGTGCGATCGCCCCTGACCGGGATCGTCGCCACCACGCTGCCGTTGCCGATGACTTCGAGGTGATCGATCGGGACGCTCGATCGCAGCCCGACGCGAGCGGTGAGCCGCCCCCCACCCGCCGGCAGCCGGATCTCATCCCCGATCTCGCGCCCACCCAGGGTGAATTCGAGGAGCGGCGCGTTCGTCACGAACGTACGCCCCGCCTTGAGGCCCGCCATGAAGCTCGAGCGGTCGAGCGCGGGCCCGCTGCGCACGAATACGCGCACCAACCCCGGCGGCCCCCGCAGCGACGCGAAGTTCGGAAAGGCATCGGTGCCCGCCCCGGCCGGGATCCGGAAGCCGCAGTTGAGCAGTCGGTACCAGATGCCGGACGTGATGCGGTGGTCCGAGTATCCCATCACTTCCAGGTAATCGACCTTGCCGAGCGCCACGTCCACCGGCAGCTCGTAGGTGAGTGGCGCCGTCGTGTCACTCGGGTCCGGCGGCGTGTCGAACGGGTGGACGTAGCCGAACAACGCGCCTTGTGCATGGGCGAGGTCCGCCACGTCGGCGTTCATCGGGTACAGGCTCGCGGCCGCGGTGTTGGGATAGCCGACGTACTCGGGCAGCAGGTAGTGGTCGGACAGGCCGAGCAACCCGGTGTGACCCCAGTAGCTGGTGTGATACTCCTGCTCGTGCACCACCAGGAAACCCGGCGTCGAGGCGGGGTCTGCATCGGTACGGAAGTACGCGATGTCCGGGATCCGCTGCTCCTTGTTGACGATCAGGTTCTCGACCACGTGCAGGTCTTCGGCGCGACCCTGGAAGGCGAGGTGCGCCGGGGTGTTGCGGTACGCGCCGCCGTAGTTCATATGGACGTGGAGGTCGCCGCTCCACCAGCCACGCGCTGGCAGGTTCGCGAGGCGCTCGAGCACCAGCCGCTTGGTCAGCGTACGTCCCGCCGGGACCGTCACGTCTGCCCGCGCCACGCGGTATTCGGGGCCGTGCCACACTTCCACCTGCACCGCCCCCGTTGGTACCGTCAGCTCGGCCGTACCGGTGGTGTGGAAATAGCCGTACTCGAATCCGCGGTTGGTCCCGTCTCGGCGATCGAAGGCTTCATCGGCGTGACGCCACGCGTCGTCCGGGGCATAGGCGCGGCCGTCGATCCCGCTCACCGACACGCGCGCGGGCAATGGGCGGCCCGCCGCGTCCACCACGACGAGCCGCAGCCGGCCCACGGAATCGCGGTAGCGCCGCTCAGAGGCGACGATCTGTCGCCGCTGAGCGCCCGGCACGTCGATCACCCACAATGCGGTGTTCCCGCCCTCGTTCGAGATGTAGGCGATGTGCCGGGCGTCGCGCGACCAGCGTGGCGCGGTCGCGTCGAACTCCCCGTACGTCAGTGGCAGGGCGTCCCCGCCTTCGCTCGTCATCAGCCACAGCTGGTGCCACTGGCGACCCAGGTAGGAGCTGTACACGACGCGGCTGGCGTCGGGCGACCAGTCGGGGCGGGCTTTCCACGTGGTCTCCTCATAGCGCAGCTCCCGCATCGGGGCGCCGGGAGTCGCGGTCATGCGCCAGAACCCGCCGGTCCCGTGGATGTGCCCGCGGTTCGAGACGATGATCAACTCCCGTCCGTCCGGGGACCAGGTGGGTGAGAGATAGTGATCCCACACGCTGTAGTAGTAGCGCGGCAGCCGGCTGTCGTTGTCCTCCGTGAGGCGTGTGACCGTCCCTTCCGCCGGCGTGCCGCTCGCGATTGCGACCGTAAAGATGTGCCACCGCCGGTTGTAGGCCGACGAGACGAACGCGATGCGCGTGCCGTCGGGCGACCAGCGGGGCTCGACGTTGACGGCGCCGTTGCCTGTGACGGGCTGCACGGTCTTCGCCGCCAGATCCAACAGCTGCAGCTCGATCGCGTCGTGCGCATACCGGGCGAACACAACGAGCCGTCCATCGGGGGACCAATCGGGCTGGTAGTCGTATCCCTCGCCCGCCGTCAGCTGCTGCGCGACGCGCGAGCCGATTCGTTGCCGCCAGAGCGAGCCCTGCATCGAATAGATCAGCTCGGTTCCGTCGGGCGACCACGTGACGGCGCTCGGACCGCTCGTCACCTGGGGGACGTACATCTCGCGCCAGTAGTAAGCATGCGGCACACCGACCTGCTTCAGGACCGGCTCGCGCTGAGCCTGCGCCATCGCGGGGGCGACGGCCGCCGACCAGGCGGCGATCAGGACTAGCGCGCGGCGGCGATCCATCGCTCGATGTTCTCCCGCAGGAGGGGCAGCGGCACCGCCCCGTCCGCCAGCACGCGGTCGTGAAACTCCCTGACGTCGAAGCGCGAACCGAGCGCGCGCGTCGCCGCTGCGCGCAGCCGCCGAATCTCGAGCCGGCCGAGCGCGTAGGACAGTCCCTGCGCCGGCCAAATGGGGTAACGATCCACGGGCACTGCCGCGCGGAGCCGCGGTACGCGCGTGTGGTCACGGATATAGGCGATCCCCTGCTCTCGCGTCCACCCGAACGCATTGATACCGGTGTCCACGACGAGCAGCGCGGCCGAGAGGGTGATGTCGGCCAGGGCGCCGAGCCGCGCCGTGTCGGACGAGTAGAGGCCCATCTCGTCGGCCAGCTGCTCGGCATATTCGGCCCATCCTTCGCCGAAGCCCGGAGACCAGAAGTAGCGCGCGATCGCCGGGATCGCTTGCCCGCGCTCGAGGGCGATCGAGCCCTGCAGGTGGTGACCCGGAATGGTCTCGTGGAACGTGAGCGCCTCGAGATCGGCCCGTGCCTTGTGGCCGGGGTCATAGGTGCTCAGGAAGTAGATCCCGGGGCGACTGCCGTCCTCGGCCGGCGGATTCCATTCGCCCACGCTCTCGCGCTCGCGAAATGCCGGATAGGGTTCGACTACGATGTCGGCCCGGGGAAGGCGTCCGAACCAGGCGGGCATCGCGGCCTTGGCCCGGAGCACGGCGCCCCGCGCCGCATCGAGCATCGCGCGGCGCGAGCGGAACGTGAAGGCCGCGGCGGTCCGCAACCGCCCGAGCAGCGCGCCGACATCCCGCGTCCGGAACGAGCGCCGTGCGATGACGCGCATCTCCGCCTCGAGCGCCGCGACGGTGGCGATCCCGAGCCGGCGCACGGCGTCGGGTGACAGGTCGAGCCCGGTGGTCGCGCGAATGCTCGCGCGGTAGCACGCGGCGCCGTCGGGGTTGGCGGAGACGCCGATCGCGCTGCGGGCCCGCGGCAGATAGTCCCGCTCGAGAAAATCGCGGTAGCCGCGCAGCGCCGGCAGGACGTCGGTCGTGAGCATGCGCTCCAGCTCGACCCGAAAGGCGGGAGTGGTGTCGCGCCTGGCGGGGTCGAGGAGGGGGGAGCGCCCGAGCGGCGTGCCGAGCAAGCTGTCGAGCTGGGTGAGGCTGATGCGGACGTTGCCCCGGGGCGCGCTGAACCCGAGGCGGAGGCCCGTTCGCTGATTCTCCTCTTCGCGGGCAAGGTAAGGGGGAATCGCACGCCACCGCGCCAGGGTCTGCCGCCGCGCCACCTCCGTCCCCACCGGCTGCAATGACGTGAGCGCCGTGATGATGGCGATCGCTCCGTTTCCCGTGTGGCCCACGTTCCACAACTCATGGCGACACACGCGCGTGGCGATCGCTCCCTCAAGCGCGTCGCGCATGACGCCGTACGCCACCGCCTCCGGGCGCCCACCGAACGGCGCCGGATCGATGGCGCGGAGCTCCGCTAACCAGGCGTCTTCGCGGGCCTGCCAGGCGGCGAGCGCGAGCGGCGAGTCGTCCGGCAAGCGGTCGTCGGGACCGCCGGCCACGCCGTCGAGCGTGGCCTCGTCAGGGTGACGCTCGAAATAGGCCGCGAGGTAGGAGTCCGCGAGCTGCCGCACCCGGCCGGCGAGCGAGTCGACACCGCGCCCCTGCGCGAGGACCAGCGCGACCGCCGCGACGAGGTTCATCCCTTGAGATAGAGCTTTTTGGGGTCGAGGACGTCCCGGAGCAGATGCAGGTCAGCGCCGGTCGGCGGAACGACGTCCGCGAGGCGCGGCCGGCGGGCGAGCGGCCAGCCGACGCCCGCTTGGACGTGGTCCGCCGTGACGCCGGGATAGAGCGCCGCCAGCACCATCTCCCCGGTCGCCGGGTCCGCTTCGAGGATGCCTTTGTCGGTGATGACCTTTACCGGCCCCGCGCCCGGCATGCCCAGCTCGCGCCGACCACGCCCGCCACGCCCCTGCCCAGGGCTCGTGACGAAGTCCACCTGCTCGGGGAAAGCCCGCGGGTTGAGCTTCGCGACGATCAGGGTGCGCCGCGCGTGGACCGCGATCTCGGCCGCGCCGCCCGACCCTGGGAGCCGCACCGCGGGGCGCTCATACGACCCGATCACGGTGGTATTGATGTTGCCGTAGCGATCCACCTGCGCGCCGCCCAGAAAGCCGACCTCGATCCTGCCGTTCTGCAGGAACAGCTGAAACACGTCCGCCATGCCGCACACCATGAGCGACCCGGTCACGAGCGCCGGGTCGCCGATCGACACCGGCAAACGCTCAGGCACCGCCCCGACGGCGCCCGACTCGTAGATCAGGACGAGGTTGGGCGCGTGCGTCGCGCGCGCCAGGTTACAGGCCAGATTCGGCAGCCCGATGCCCACGAACACCACCTCACCATCGCGCAGCTCGCGCGCCGCGACGGCGGCCATCATTTCGTCGGGAGTGTACGCCGGGCTAGAAGCCGTAGTTGACTCCGCGCGAGAGTCGCTCTTTCGCCTTGAGCCTTGCCACCAGGTGCGGCTGTTTTTGCACGTAGCCGGCGCGGTCGGGCACGCCGTACACGAACTCCTCGAGGTAGCGCGTGAGCTTGTCGGGATCGCGCGAGATGCCTTCCCAGGCGACGTAAAAGTCGTTGTCGCGGTCGTAATAGCCCTGCGCGTAGGAGGGGTGCGCCCCCCACGGCTCGACCACCACCGCGCTCACAATCATCCCCGGAATCACGGTGCGGTTGGGATCGGAGCGGATGACTGCTTCCTCCACGAGCTCTTCCACCACGACGATCACGCGCTCCGAAGCGAACGCCGCTTCTTTCTGCACGCCGACGAGGCCCCACATCTGCGTGTTGCCCGCCGCGTCGGCACGCTGCGCGTGCACGATCGTGACGCCGGGATTGAGCGCCGGCACCGTGGCCAGCGATTCGCCCGTATATGGGCACGCGACCGTGCGGATGCGCGGGTTGGCCGTCGGGAGATCGGTGCCCATGTAGTTTCGCAGCGGCCAGAAGGGCAGCCGCGCCGCTCCCGCCGAAAACCGGGCGACCATCCCGAAGTGGGAGTATTCCTCGATCTCGAGCCCGCCACTCGCGTGCTTCCCTTCCACGGCGCGCCGGAACGCGTGCAGCGAGCCGACACCCGGATTGCCGGCCCAGGAAAAGACGAGCTTCCGGGCGCAGCCCGCGGCGATCATCTGGTCGTAGATCAAGTCCGGCGTGAGCCGGGCCAGCGTGAGGTCGCGACGCCGCTGGCGGATGATCTCGTGACCCGCGGCGAAGCAGATGAGATGGGTGAAACCTTCGATGACGACGGTGTCACCGTCGTGGACGAAGCGGGAGACAGCGTCCCGCATCGACATGACCTTGGACGACACCTAATCCGTCATTTCTCGCAGGCACTCGTCGATGATGCGCAGTGCGGTGTCCACGTCGTACTCGTCCACGACGAGTGGTGGCGCGAGTCGTAGCGCGCTCTTCCCCGCGCCCAGGAGCAGCAGGCCCTTCCGGAACGCCCGCTCCACCAGCTCGTGCGGGACCTCGGGTGCGGGCTCGCGGGTCGCCCGGTCCTTCACGAACTCGACGCCGATCATCAGACCCCGCCCGCGCACGTCCCCGATGACCGCATACTTCTCCTGCAAGCGCTTCGCACCGGCGAGCAGCCGCTCGCCCAGGCGCGGCACGTTGGGCAAGAGCTCGCGCTCCACGACGTCGAGGGTGGCGAGCGCCGCCGCGCAGCACACCGGATTCCCCCCGAACGTGCTGCCGTGCGCGCCCGGCTGCCACTTCATGATCGATTCCTTGGCCACGATCGCGCCGATCGGCATGCCGCTGCCGAGCCCCTTGGCCGCGAGCAGCACATCAGGCTCGATCCCCTCATGCTCGCACGCCCACATTTTGCCGGTCCGTCCTATGCCGCTCTGTACCTCGTCGCACACGAGCAGGATGCCGTGGCGGTCGCACAACTCCCGCAGAGCCTGCAAATAGCCGGGCGGAGGCACCACGTAGCCGCCCTCGCCCTGGATCGGCTCCACGAACACCGCGGCGACGCTCTTCGGGTCCAGCCGCTTGGCGAACAGGTCGTCCTCGATAGACGACACACACCGCATGGTGCACGCGGGCTCGGCGTGGCAGAAGTCGCAGTGGTAGCGATAGCCGTAGGGCACGTGGTACACCTCGGGGAGGAACGGCGCGAAGCCGGCGCGCTGGATCGACTTGCTGGCCGTGAGGCTCAACCCCCCGTACGTGCGGCCGTGGAACGCGCCCGTGAACGCGACGATGGCGGGGCGTCCCGTCGAGTGCCGCGCGAGCTTGATCGCGCCTTCGACCGCTTCGGTTCCCGAGTTCGAAAGGAACACACGCTTCTTGCTCTTGCCGGGCGCGAGCTGCGCCAGTCGCTCGCACAGCGCGGCGAAGCTCTCGAAGTAAAAGTCGCTGCCGCAGATGTGGAGAAACCGGCCCGCCGCCTCCTGAATAGCCTGGACCACTTTGGGGTGGCCGTAGCCCGTGGACGCCACCGCGATCCCGGCCATGAAGTCCAGATAGCGGTTCCCGTCCACGTCCTCGACCATGGCGCGCTCCCCGCGCGCGATCGTGAGCGGGTACTCTTTGGGATAGGACGTGGACGACCAGCGATTCTGCCGCTCGACGATCGCCTTGGCCTTCGGGCCGGGCGGCGCCACTACGATCCGGGGATAATCCCGCTTCATCGCGACTCCTCGATCACGGTCCGGCTCTGCTCCCGCAGGAACTGCGCGACATAATACGGCCCGCACCCCCCCTTCCCCGTCGATCCCGATCCCTTCCAGCCCGTGAACGGCTGCGCCCCCGGCCACGCGCCAGTGGTCGCACCCGTCCGCTTGTTCACGTAACACACGCCCGCTTCGATCTCGTCGAAGAAGCGCTCGATCTCCTCAGGCCTCTTCGAGAAGATGCCCGCCGTGAGGCCGTACTCCGCCTTGTTGGCCTCCGCGATCGCCTGCTCGAGCCCCGCCACCTCGCCAACCGCCAGGATCGGCACGAACAGCTCCTCGACGAAGAGTGAGGACGAGAGCGGCAGCCGGACGATCGTGGGTGCCACGAAGTGGCCGCGGCCGAGGCGTCCGTCCTGCAGTCGTTCCCCGCCCTCGAGGACCGTCCCCTCCTGCCGCGCCTGCGCCACGGCACGCGCGAACCGCTCGACCGCCGCCGCGTTGATTACCGGACCGAAGAACACGTCCCGCTCGGTCGGGTCTCCGAGCTTCAGCGCTTTCGTCTTCTCGATCAACTTCTCCACCAAGGCCCTGGCGACGCGCTGATGCACGTAGACCCGCGACGTGGCGCTGCACTTCTGGTTCTGCAGCCCGAACGCGGAGCGTGTGATCCCTTCCGCCGCCGCATCCAGGTCCGCCGAGTCCATCACGATCGCGGCGTTTTTTCCCCCCATCTCGAGCAGGCACGGCTTGATCCATTGGCGGGAGAGGCTCTGGTGAATATGCATCCCTACCGCCTTCGACCCCGTGAAGACGACGCCGTCGATGCCCGGGTGCCGCCACAGCGCCTCCCCCGTGACCTCCCCGGTGCCCGGGATATAGTTGAATGCCCCCGGCGGAACGCCGGCATCCCGGTACACCTCGTACAGCTTGAGCCCGGTCCACGGGGCGTCTTCGGCGGGCTTGTACACGACGGCATTACCCGTCATGAGCGCTGCGGCGGACATACCTGTGGACAACGCGAGCGGGAAGTTGAACGGCGCGATGCAGGCGAATACGCCGTAGGGTCGGAGGACGTCGGTGTTTCGCTCGACCGCCGTCACCTGGGCCATCTGGCGCACGAAGCCGTTTGCGTCCTCCAGCTCCTGGCCATAGTAGTCGATCAGGTCGGCGGACTCTTCGGCGTCTCCCATGGACTCGAGCCGGCTCTTGCCGACCTCCAGGGCCATGATCGCGGCGAGCTCGAACTTGCGCTCGCGGATGAGGCTCGCCGCCCGGCGCAGGATCGCGAGCCGGTCGCGCCACGGCCGCCGCGCCCAGTCACGCTGCGCCGCCTTCGCGGCGGCCACCGCGCGCCCCACCTGCTCGGGGGTCGCGGTGGCGAACCGCCCGAGCATCACGCCGGTGTCGATCGGCGAGGCGTCCACGATCGGCGGGCCACCCGAGGGCACCGCCTCGCGCCCGATGTAGAGCGGGTAGTCCCGGCCGAGCTGCGCCCGAATGCGCGCCAGGGCGTCGTCGAATTGGCGGTGGAACGCCTCCCAATCGACGTTCGCCGAGGTGTACGTGACCTTGGACTGGTTGGGGACCGTAGCCGTCACGGCCTCACCTCACTCCTGCCTTGACCGCTTTCAGCGCGACCGCATGGGCACGCGTGAACCGGGTCACCAGCTCCTCGATTTCCTGCTCGGTGATGATGAACGGTGGCGCCACGGCGACTAGATCGCCGTTCACGCCATCCGCATGGCCGACGTTGGGCCACACGACGAGCCCAGCCCCATGGGCCGCCTCCGTGAACGCCTCGACGAACTTCGCCGCGCGTGGGAACGGGGCGCGGGTGGCCTTGTCTTCCACGAACTCGATCCCCGCGAGCAGCCCACGCCCCCGCACGTCGCCCACGTGGGGCAGCTCGGCGAGGGTAGCGAGGCGGCGTTGCAAGACTCGGCCGAGCTTGGCGCACCGCTCGACGAGGCGGTCTCGCTTGAGCAGCCGAACCGCGGCGAGTCCGGCCGCGCACGCGACGGGGTGAAACGAGAATGTCTGGCCGTGCAGCAGGCTCCCCGAGCCGTTCGCGATCACGTCGACGATCCGCTCGGGCGCGGCCACCGCCGACAGCGCGGCGTAGCCGCCCGAGATCCCCTTGCCCAGCGTCATGAGGTCGGGGGCGACGCCATACGGCTCGATCGCCCACCAGCTGCCGGTCCGGCCCGCCCCGCACAGGATCTCGTCGGCCACGAAGAGCACGTCGTGCCGGTCGCAGATCTCGCGGATCGTCCGGAAGTATTCGGGGCGCGGCGTGGACGCCCCGGTGGACGAGCCGCCGACCGGCTCCGCGATGAACGCGGCGACCGTGTCGGCGCCCGCGCGCTCGATCGCGTGCTCGAGCGCCGCGCCGCTGCAGGCCGGGCAGGTCGGGTCGTCGCCGCGGCAGCCGCAGCGGTACGGGTAGGGCGCGGGAATGTGCTCGACGTCGACGAGCCACTCGCGAAAGGGAAGCTTGTACTGCTCGCGCGCTGAGGCCGAGAGGGCCAGCAGGGTGTTCCCGTGATAGGACGGGTTGAGCGCGATGATACGATGCTTGCCGGGCTTGCCGGCCTCGATCCAGTATTGCCGGGCGAGCTTCAAGGCGGCCTCGACCGCTTCCGAGCCGCTGGAGAGGAAATAGAGCTTGTCGAGCTCGCCCGGGAGCGTGGCGGCGAGCTCGCGGGCGAGCTCCTCCACCGGGCCGTGGGTGAACGCGGTGGCCGAGACGTAGCCGAACTCGCGCGCCTGGCGCGCCAGCGCCTCCGCGATCTCCGGATTCGAGTGGCCGAGATTCGCGACGTAGGCGCCGCCCACGGCGTCGAGGTAGCCCTTCCCCTGCTCGTCGTACAACCAGCAGCCCTCACCCCGCACGATGCGCGGGTAGCTGCGGCCCAGCTTGCGGTAGAAGACGTGGCTATCGGGATAGCGGTAGTCCGTCACTCCTCCCCCCTCCCCCTTCCCCGTCGTCCGGGGTCCGCGGAAAGCTATGCGGCGGCCTGTATATCGGCGAGGGAGCGCCGTAGCTTTGTCCACCTACATCGCCAGTGGGTGCGCACATGCCCAAGCTCTCGTGTCTACTTCTTACCGCTGCCCTCATCCTCCCCCGCCCGGCATTCGCCCAGTCCGAAGTCGTCACGCCGAACGACAACCTCGTGACCGATGGGCTCCCGCCGGTGCCCGCGGCCATTGCCGCGGCGGCGCGCCCCTACAGCGAGTTCCGCACAGCCGCGTTCTGGGACTGGCATCCGACGCGGCGCGAGATGATCATCGGCACTCGGTTCGGTGATGCGCAGCAGCTGCACCGCGTGCGGTCACCCGGCGGCGACCGCACGCAGCTCACCTTCTTCCCCGATCCCGTGTCCGGCGCGTCGTATCAACCCACGGAGGGCCGCTACATCGTCTTCACGAAGGACGTCGGGGGTGCGGAGTTCTTCCAGAAGTATCGGTACGACGTGGCGACCGGGGAAATCACGCTGCTCACCGACGGGAAATCGCGCAACGTGGGTGGCGCCTGGTCGCATAAGGGCGACCGCTACGCGTACATGTCCACCCGCCGCAACGGGCGGGACCTGGACCTGTGGGCCGTGGACCCGGGCAACCCCCCCAGTGATCGCTTAGTGCTCCAGCTGCAGGGCGGCGGGTACGCGCCCCTCGATTGGTCGCCCGACGACCGCACCATCCTCGTGTGGCAGGGCGTGTCCGTCAACGAGAGCTACCTGTGGCTGGTGGACGTCGCGCGGGGTGAAAAGACGCTCCTCGCGCCGCAGCCGGGAAGCGAGTCGGTGGCGTACCGCGACGCCAAGTTCAGCCGCGACGGCAAGGGAATCTATCTCTCGACGGACCAGGGCTCCGAGTTCCAACGCCTCGCGTATCTCGACCTCGCAACCAAGGGCTACCGGTTTCTGACGACGGCGATCCCGTGGGATGTCGACGAGTTCGATCTGTCGCCGGACGACCGGTGGATTGCATGCGTCACGAACGAGGACGGCGTCGGCACGCTGCACGTGCTCAACGCCGCGACCGGCGCCGAGCGACGCATTCCCAGGCTCCCGGCCGGCCTGATCTCGGACGTCCGCTGGCGGAAGAGCGGCGCGGAGCTGGGCTTCACCCGCAGCTCGGCGCGCACCCCCGCCGACGCATACTCGCTGGACCTCACGAGCGGCACGGTCACCCGCTGGACGGAGAGCGAGACCGCCGGGCTCAATACCTCCGACTTCGCCGAGGCCGAGCTGGTCCACTGGCCAAGCTTCGACCGACGCGCCATCTCGGGCTTCCTCTATAAGCCGTCGCCCCGCGTCGCCGGGCGTCGCCCCGTGATCATCAACATTCACGGGGGCCCCGAAGGACAGGCCCGGCCGGGCTTCCTGGGCCGCAACAACTACTACGTGAACGAGCTCGGGATCGCGATCATCTTTCCCAACGTCCGCGGCTCGACTGGCTACGGCAAGACCTTCACGAAGCTCGACAACGGGGTGCTGCGCGACGGCGCCTACAAGGACATCGGCGCCCTGCTCGAGTGGATCCGCACGCGTCCGGATCTCGACGCCGATCACGTGCTGGTAACGGGGGGCAGCTACGGGGGCCATATGACGCTCGTGACCGCCACCCGATACGACGGCCCGATCTGCTGCTCGGTGGATGTGGTCGGGATGTCGAACCTCGCCACGTTCCTCGAGCACACGTCCGGGTACCGCCAGGATCTGCGCCGCGTCGAATACGGTGACGAGCGCGATTCGACGCTGCGCGCCTGGATGGAGCGCACCGCGCCGCTCAACAGCGTGGACAAGGTCACGAAGCCACTCTTCATTATCCAGGGCATGAACGATCCGCGGGTGCCGCGCAGTGAAGCCGAGCAGATGGTGACGGCCCTGAAGCGGCGCAGCGTGCCGGTGTGGTACCTGATGGCCAAGGACGAGGGCCACGGCTTCCGCAAGAAAGGAAACCAGGACTTCCAATTCTACGCGACCATTCTCTTCACCGAGCGCTACCTGCTGGGACAGGGAGGATCAGCCACCCCGTGACCGTGGGTGCCTGGTGGGAGCGGCTGGCCCCGCTCCCCGGGGGCAAACGGCTCTTCAGCTGGCTGCTGTGGCGGCTGGTCCCATACACCGGCTCGGTGCGGCCACACGTGCTGGAGCTCCGCCCCGGCTATGCCAAGGTCCGCATGGCCGACCGCCGCGCCGTGCGTAACCACCTCCACTCCATCCACGCCGTCGCGCTCGCGAATCTCGCCGAGGTGACGAGTGGCCTCGCGGTGACGATCGGTTTGCCGGCGAGTGCCCGCGGCATCCCCACCACGCTTTCCATCACCTACCTGAAGAAGGCCCGCGGCACGCTCACGGCGGAAGCCCGCTGCGCGATCCCCGACGCGAGTCGCGAGGCGGAACACGACTTCGAGTCCGTGATCTCGGACGCCGCCGGCCAGGTAGTCGCTCGCGCGACGGTCCGCTGGCGAATCGGGCCCTCCCCGGCAGCCGCGCGGTGACCGCGGGGGGGGCGGGGGGGGCGGGGGGGCTCGACACCGCGCTCACCCGCGACGCGCGTGTCGCCGTGCCGCTGATCGGCGGCGCCATGTTCCCGTGCTCGAACCCGGAGCTCGTCGCCGCCGTGTCCGAGGCGGGCGGCATCGGTATCGTCCAACCCCTGTCGATGGTGTACGTGCACGGACATGAGCTGCGGGAGGGACTCCGGCTCATCCGCCGGCTCACCCCGAAGCCGATCGGCATGAACGTCCTGATCGAGCAGTCCTCCCGGCTGTACCTCGAGCGCATGCAGCGCTGGGTGGACGTGGCGATCGAGGAGGGCGTGCGGTTCTTTATCACGTCGCTGGGCAAGCCCCGGTGGGTCGTCGACCGCGTTGCCCAGGTTGGCGGCCTCGTGTACCACCACGTGACCGAGCGGAAGTGGGCCCTGAAGGGGCTCGACTCGGGAGTGCGCGGCCTGATCGCGGTGAACCAGCGTGCGGGCGGGCATGCGGGACCGAACAGCGCCGAGCAGCTGGTGAACGAGCTGGGTGACCTGGGCGTGCCCCTCGTGTGCGCCGGCGGGATCGGCGACGCCGTCGGGTTCATCGCCGCGCTCCGCATGGGCTACGCGGGCGCGCAGCTCGGCACCCGCTTCATCGCCACCACCGAATGCACGGCCCACCCCGACTACAAGCGCGCGATCGTCGACGCCGAAGAAGACGACATCGTGCTCACCGAGCGCGTCACCGGCGTGCCGCTCGCCGTGATCCGCACCCCCTACGTGGAGCGCGTGGGCACGAAGGCCGGCCCCATCGCGCGCTGGCTGTTGCGGCACCGGCGGACCAAGCACTTCATGCGCACCCTGTACGCGCTCAATTCGGCATGGCGCCTGAAGCGCGCCAACTTCGCCGGACCGTCGTCGCGGGACTACTGGCAGGCGGGGAAGAGCGTCAGCGGCATCACGAGCGTGGAGCCTGCCGGAGAGATCGTGCGACAGTTCGCCGCCGCGGCGCGGGTGGCTAGTTCCGGTTCGGCACCAGCCGCCAGGTGACGAGACCGGGGATCGAATCGAGCACCACGATGGTCTGTGCTTGTCCATCCGCCATCGCGATGGGTCCCGTTGCAATCAGCGTGTCGGTCATGCCGGCGCGGGAGATGACGACGCTCCAGGCGCCCGGCGCGCCGTCGAAAAAGCGTGTCAGGGCGCGAAAATTGAGCGGCTGCGCGCTCACGAGCAGCCCCGTGCTGTCTGGTTGGGCGCGATAGCCATCGATCGGCGGTGCAGCCGCGGCGAAGCTCGTGATCCGGAGCCGGCTGTGCCCCACCGCGGGCACCGACCCGGTGTCAGGCACGATCACAGGCTCAACGGTATGAGTGGCGCCGGCGACCGAATCGATCGCGAATGCGGTGTAGTTCACGCCGTCCTGCGCGGAGAAGTCCACAATCAAGCTGTGGCTCGTATCCGACGGCACGAGGACCAGCTCGTGCAGTCCCGGCGAGAGAAAGGTCCGGCTCTGCCCACCGAAGACGAGTGTGCTGCCGCGCGCCCCGTCCACCGACACGGTCAAGGAGGGTCCACCGCGAATCGCGTGCAGCACGTGGAGACTCGAGGCCTGCGGCAGCGGCGGGCCGTTGCCGCTGTCGCACCCGGTCAGCGTCGCGAGCACCAGGATCAGGCGCGTCTTCATTGCTCTCGATCCACGACGTACACGTTGCGCTGCGCCGTCGGCACGATGATCAGATCGAGGATGTTCACGTGCTCGGGCAGGTTCACCACGTACGCGATCGCGTCCGCGACGTCGTCCGCCGACAGCGGCTTGAACCCCTGGTACACCGCTGCGGCGCGCTCCCGGTCGCCGTGGAAGCGGACCTCGGAGAACTCCGTTTCGACAAACCCCGGGTCCACTGCCGACACG
>Ga0209690_1000963_pt1 | contig 15742 bp, 11 predicted proteins | sample GraSoiAngelo_150_FD_186164 | JGI IMG/M metagenome (GOLD analysis project Ga0209690, IMG submission 186164) | Grasslands soil microbial communities from the Angelo Coastal Reserve, California, USA - 14_1009_09_40cm (SPAdes) (version 2) | ecosystem: Environmental > Terrestrial > Soil > Grasslands ...
GGTCCCTATGCGCGGTGCCGTAGGGCCAGTGTTGACGCTCAGGAACTCGTGGGCGGCAGGCTCGATGCATACTCCGGCGTCGAAGTTATACGCGGCGGCCGCCTTTAAGATCATCTCGCCGCTGTGACTCACACCCATTGCACCAATGGCGTTCTTATCCACATAGGGCACGCTTTTTAGATAGCGCATGGTTGCGATCAAGTCCTCATGATCGAGAGTTGGGTGAGATTTCAGCGTTCGCCTCTCTCCGCTGATGCTGTCGGGGAGATTTTGCGCCAGGTGCTGGAGTTGCTCATAGAGGTACGGGATCTCATTGCGGTAATTAACAGTCACGAGGACATATCCGCGCGCGATCATGCGATCCTGCATCGGCGCCAGGCGCTCCACCAGTTCCTCAACCTTCCGCATTCCCCGCTTGCCTTCAGCCCAGCCCATCGTGATGACAGGGAACGGCCCGTGGCCTTTTGGCTTGCGGACGGCGATCGGCAGGTAGATCTCGTCTTGCGTCAGAACGAAGGTGTAATCCGCCGGGATGTCCGATCCTTTGACGGGTTTCGTGATCACATAGCCGTGAGCCGGTGTTTCGGGCGCTGGTGATTTGCCGGAAGGGAACGGCGCCCACACGGTGGCAACGATTCGAGGGACCAGATCCAGCATATTAAGCAGACCAATCAAGCCAACTATCAGCAGCAGCACGACAGGCTTCATCGAAACCTTGCTTCGGAACCTGGTTCAATGCCATACCACGGAACTTGTGTAGCTTTCTTCGCTTCTCCTTGCAGTGACTAGAAGCTGAGTTTCAAACCCAACTGAATCGCCCGGCTGCCTCCCGAGCCGATCACGGGGTTGGAAGCCGCTACGTCGGGCGTGGCGCAGGCACACCCGAATGCGCCGGTCGAGGGATCGTTATGGGCCCAGCCATTCTGTCCCCCGAAAGGATTGGCAAAGTTAGGATGGTTCAGAACATTGAAGAACTCGGCACGGAACTGCGCGCCGAATCGTTCCCCGAACTTCCAGTTCTTGGCGACTGAGAGATCCCAGTTGCGGAAACCCGTGTCGCGGAAGATATTGCGGCCCATAGTACCGAAACTCCCGAGTGGCGGTGGAATCATGACCGAGTTGCCATTGGCGTAGCAACCAAACAGCGCTAGCGCATCGCTCGCTAAGCCGCGAGTTCCGCCGTCCAGGGCCAGCGCTCTCGTTCCACAATTTGCATTGCTGGGGCTGGTGGGATCGAGGGTTCCAGGGAAGAATGGAATTCCCACTGGCGTCGACTTGAAGTCTTTAGGATTTCCGAAGAAGTCCCAGCGATCAGAAATGACCTCGCCGGTCCCGCTGACATCGGTGCCGGCATCCATTGCGCCAAAGGGCTGGGCACCATACAGGCTGACGATGGAATTGAGCTGCCAGCCTTCCAGCACCTGGCCAAGACCCTTTTTACCAGGGATGAGGTAGGTAAGTGAAAGGGTGAAGCGTTGACGCATGTCGAAATCGCTGCTGGCATATTCCCGCTGCGGATGTGTGCTGTCCGTCGGGATGCCTGATCCCGCACCGAAATCCCAGTTAGCACCGACCTGGTCCAGCGAATGGGAATAGGTATAGCCAGCGACGAAACTCAGACCATGATAGTTGCGTCCTGTTAGCGTCGCCTGCAGCCCGTTATAGTTCGACCGGTAGATGTTCCCCATCTGGTAGATCTGGGCGAGGAAAGGGAACGTCGCGTTGAATGGTCGCGCTGTCTGCTCGGCGCCGCCATCTGCCGCACAGTTAGTGAAGGCGGAGCTCAGGCAGGTTGCGATGACCGCTGGTGTCCATCCCGCTCCCGTCGGGGGTTGATTGATGTCATGGATGCCGGCTAACCTCGCACCATGGTCGCCGACATAAGCGACCTCCAGCGACAAGTTATTGCTGAGGGCGTGCTGGAGGTTCAAAGTCCAGTTCCACACATATGGAGTCTTGAGATTGGGATCCATTCCCAAAATCGTGCAAGGATTCGCAAAGCAATTAAGCGGAGTAGTGGGAAAGACGGTCCCGGACACGCCTGTAATGGCGGGGTCCCAGTTGAGACCGCCGGCGGTAGGGTCGCTGCCTTGGAACCCGATGGTGCCGACTGCGATTGATCCGCCTGCCGTGTTCCCACTGGCATCGATGATGGCTCCTGTGGGAATCGTGCTGATGCCTAGCGAGTTGTTCAATGCAAGGAATGATTCCCAGTTGAGCGTCTCGTAAATAATGCCTCCACCTCCTCGGATCACAGTATTCCCGCTACCCGTCGGATCCCAGGCAAAGCCCAAGCGCGGAGCGAAATTCGTGTGATCGCCGTGGTAGGGCGCACCGATCTGCTTGCCAACCTGCTGCAGCCCGGCCGTCGGATCGAAGTTACCCAACAGATTGCGTTCCTCTTTCACAACGGTATTGAGTTCGTACCGCAGGCCAAGGTTTACGGTCAAATTTCTGGTGGCGCGCCAGTCATCCTGCACAAAGCCGGCGTATCCCCAATTGTGCATGTGGCGCGTAGGATCGCCCACCAGTTGACTACCCGAGGTCGGGACGCCGGCGAAGAAGTCTTCCAACGACGTGGCGCCGGCAAAGGCGTCGTTGGCAAATCCGAATTTGATTCTGCCTCTGGCGCCGCCGTATGCGCCGCCGTTGAAGCTGTCACGATGGATCTCTCCGCCAAACTTGAAAGCGTGCTTGCCGCGGGTATACGAGATGTGGTCCACAAATTGAAACCTTGTGTCGGGCCCTTGCACCTTGGGCCAGTTAAAACCACCCAATTCCTGGGGGAAGATATAAAAAGGGAAAATATTGATCCGGGGCAATCCGCCATACAGGGGATTAGTCACGCCTGTATTGAGGCCGTAGGTGGACGCAAGTTTGTTGTGATCGGCGGTAAACGTGGGCTGGTAAAGACGGTTGTAACCGAACCGGGCTTCATTTACCCAGCGGGAACCGGGGATCCAACTCCAATTTGCCCCCAGGACTTGAGCACGCGTGTGAATTTGTGTTAGCCACTTGGTTTGCAGTTGGCTTGCGTCACTCACCGTTCCCGAGTTGTTACCGAAGAAGTACATTCCACTCAAGGAGTGGCGGTCGTTGATGTGGGCGTCGATCTTACCGACCGCGTTGTCGACGGTGACAGAGTTGGGCAGACCAAAGTTAATCACCGTGGGATCCACCGGGTTGGTGCCGTTATTGGCGGGAAATCCACTGCCGTCGCAGGAGATAGGCGGTCCCAATGTGCACCCGCCGACCTGCAGGCTGACTGCGCTCACGTTAACAGTCGGGTCAACCAGGTGTTGAGCCTGCACGCCGGCGATGGCATCCACGAGGCTGTTCGCCGGGTCGCCGCCCAGCGTTACCGTGGCTGGGGTAGAAATCTGACCCGTGTTGCCGACCGTGTACCGTTGCCCCTCGTATCCGCCGAAGAAGAAAAGCTTGCCTCTAATGAGGGGCCCGCCTGCTGTACCGCCGAACTGCTCCAAGTCACGTGGATTCTTCGGCCCCGAGGCTACTGTGTTGAAGTAGTTGCGCGCATCGAACGGGGTGTCGCGCCCGAAAGCGTAGGCGGTGCCGTGCAAACTGTTGGTCCCCGACTTCAGCCCGACGTTGACGATGGCGCCAGGCTTCCAACCATATTCCGCCGAAGGATTTTCCTGGAGATTGAATTCCTGAATAGAGTCCACGGGCAGGATGGTCGCCGAATCTCCCGCGATCCCAGCCCCGTTGATTATGCTCTGTCCGGAGAACGGTTCACTGTTGAACAGACCGTCAATGATGTAGGCATTGTCTTCCGCACGCAGACCGTTGGTACTGGTGGTAGAGAATCCACCCCCTGGATAGCGCATCACCCCCGGGCGAAGCTGAAGCAGGTTCTCGTAATTACGGCCATTTAAGGGCAGGTCATTGATCTCCTTGTTGCTTAGCGTTCCTCCCAGGACGGAAGAGGTGGTATTTAACAGAGGTATCTCTTCGGTGACAGTGATCGTCTCGGAAGCCTCGCCAGGCGGCAATGCAAGGTCGATGAGAGCGTCCTTGGCGACTTCCAATTCGATGTTCACGCGCTCAATAGTTTTGAAACCTTTAGCCTCGGCACGCACCTTATAAATACCGGGATCCAAGTCCGGAGCGACGTACGCGCCCGTGTCATCTGTAATCAGAGTTCGCGAGACCCCTCTTTGGACATCGGTGATGATCACGGTCGCCCCGCGTAAAGCGGCCCCGGTTTGGTCTCGAACATTTCCCAGGATACGTCCGGTAGGGGTTTGCCCGGATAAGGGAAGGCAAATCAGAAACATGGGACCGAGTAGCCGAATTGTTTTTCCCACGGCGCGCAGCCATACATGGTTCCAGAGGCTTAAAGTTGGGGGATTCATGACAAGGGTCCTCCGATAGATATTGGGGCGCAGTCCCGAAAATCTGGTCCGACAGCTGTACCACTCCACGAGTTTTGCTGTCAAGATATTTATTAACAGGCGACTTGACAGCAGATGACAAGGTTATGGTATAGGTGTCAGACCACTACTCCGCGGCGGTAGCGCTTGCCGCGATTGAGCTGACCAACGCCGGCGACAGCGCCTGCGAAGACCTCATACCTACTCCGGAGGGCACATCTATGGCTATCGCGACCATCAACCCCGCCACTGGGCTGCTCCTGAAATCATTCGAGCCGTTGTCGGACTCGCAAATTGAGGAGAAACTTCGGCGCGCAGTCGACGTTTTTTCCAAATATCGAAAAATGCCATTCGCCGAACGAGCGCGAATGATGATCAAGGCTGCCGACATTCTGGACAAAGAGAAAGAAAGTCTCGGCCGATTGATGACCATGGAAATGGGGAAGCCGTTTCGCGCCGGTGTGGATGAGGCCGTCAAATGCGCATGGGCATGTCGGTACTATGCTGAAAATGCCGAGCGTTTTCTCGCCGATGAAGTTATCGAAACGACGGCGAGCCGGAGTTACATCCACTACCAGCCGCTTGGACCGATCCTGGCGGTGATGCCGTGGAATTTTCCGTTCTGGCAAGTCGTCCGCTTCGCGGCTCCAGCTTTGATGGCCGGTAACGTCGGGCTCTTGAAGCACGCATCCAACGTCCCGCAATGTGCGCTCAGTATCGAAGATATTTTTCGCAGAGCAGGATTTCCGGACGGGGCTTTCCAGACACTTCTCATCGGCTCCGACAAGGTGGACGCAATTCTGGGTGATCCACGAGTGGTCGCAGCAACACTTACGGGAAGTGAGGATGCAGGAATCAAGGTAGGAACCGCGGCCGCAAAGAGGATTAAGAAAGTGGTGCTCGAACTGGGTGGCAGCGATGCTTTTATTGTTATGCCAAGCGCAAATCTCGATGAGGCCGTGGCCACCGCCGTTAAAGCCCGGATCGTAAACAATGGGCAGTCTTGCATCGCGGCTAAGCGATTCATCGTTGCCGAGCAGATTGCAAATGAGTTCGAAGGCAAGTTCGTAAGTAAGATGGAGGCGCTCAGAGTCGGCGATCCCCTCGACGAAAACACGGAACTGGGGCCACTTTCGACCGAAGACGCTCTCGCCGGCCTGGATGCGGATGTTCGAAAGTCTGTCGAGGCGGGGGCGCGGCTTTTGACCGGAGGTAAGCGACTGGATCGCCCGGGAAACTTCTATGCTCCCACGGTGTTAACCGACATTCCAAAAAATTCGCCGGCCTACGGGGAAGAGTTGTTCGGCCCGGTGGCCAGTCTGTTCCGAGCGAAAGATATAGAGGACGCCATTCGGATCGCAAACGACAGCCGCTTTGGGCTGGGAGCGAGTGCGTGGACCAACGATGAGAGTGAGCGGGAGCGCTTCATTAACGAGATTGAAGCTGGAATGGTGTTCATCAACCGAATGGTCGCTTCCGACCCGCGCCTGCCGTTTGGCGGTGTGAAGCAGTCCGGTCACGGCCGGGAACTGGGGCCGTACGGAATCCGTGAGTTTACCAATACGAAGACGGTCTGGATTCAAGAAGCTACCGAAGGATTGCGCACCTCGAAAGCAGCGTGACGTCCAGGAGACACCAGACCGCAATGTAAGAAACTTAATGGGGAATAATTTGTGTTTAAGGTAGTCCAGGCGTCGCGGCTTTACGAGCAGATCGTTCAGCAAATCGAGGAGTCGATCCTCAAGGGTGCTCTGAAGCCCGGCGACCAACTGCCCGCAGAACGGGAACTCGCCGAACAATTTGGCGTGAGCCGAACCGCCGTCCGTGAGGCTGTCAATGCGCTTCGTGAAAAAGGGCTGGTCGAAGCCTATTCCGGGCGCGGGACGTTTGTTACCGATGGGACATCACAGGCCATCCGGCAGTCGCTCGACCTGATGATAAAAATCGGCCAGCCGGACGGTTCCACGCACCTTGCCGAACTTCGAGCGATTCTCGAGCCGGAGATTGCCGCTCTGGCCGCAACCCGGGCTGAGGAACAGTACGTCACCACCATGCGTGATGCAGTCGCCGTAATGGATCGTGCGCGTCAGGATCCCGATGCCTATATCGAGGCAGATCTCGACTTCCATCTGGCATTGGCGGAAGCGGCGGCAAATCCTCTCATTCTTTCTTTGATCGATTCAATTGTGGGGCTTCTTCGCGAACAGCGGATGCGGATCTTTAAGGTTGATGGCGGCCCGGAGCGCGGGCAGTTTCATCACAAGCGCATTCTTGAAGCTATCGAACAGCGGAATGCAGAAAAAGCGCGCGAAGCCATGCGAGCTCACCTGCAGCAAGTGCGCCAAGACTCCCAAGCCTACTCTGCCGACGAGCATTCGACGCTCTCAAAACCCGTTACCTAGCTTGGAGCCGATTATTGATGACCAATCTCGGATTTGTCGGTCTTGGAGTGATGGGCAGCCAGATGGTGAACCGGCTTCTCGGCAAGGGACACGCTGTGACCGGCTACAACCGGACCCGCTCCAAGGCGCAGTGGTTAATCGATCGTGGCATGAAATGGGCGGATTCGCCACGAGCTGTGTCTGCCGCCGTAGACGTAACCTTTGCCATGGTCACCAACTCCGCCGCACTTGCCGCCATCACCGATGGACTAGACGGGCTGCTTGCCGGCTTGAGTAAGGGCAAGACCTTTATTGACATGAGTACAGTCAGTCCCACAGTAAGCCGCGCCCTTGCAACCAAGGTACGCGAAAAAGGCGCAGACATGGTCGACTCACCGGTGTCAGGAAGCGTCACCACTCTTCAGGAAGGAAAATTGTCAGTGATGGTCGGTGGACGTCGCGAGACCTTCGAACGCGTGAGACCCCTGCTAGAGGACATCGGGCCCAAGGTTACTTACGTTGGCGATAACGGCCTCGCACTCTCGATGAAAATCGCTATCAATCTTAGCCTCGCTACGCAGATGCTGGCGTTTTCCGAAGGCGTGTTGCTGGCAGAAAAGAGTGGGATCGCCCGCGAAACCGCGGTGGACGTTCTCACCCACAGCGCCGTGGCATCTCCGATGATTCAATACCGCGGACCATTCGTCCTCCAACAGCCTGCAGAGGCCTGGTTCGACGTAAACATGATGCAGAAAGATATGCTGCTGGCGCTGGAGATGGGTCGTCAGCTCGACGTCCCGTTGCCGACCACCGCTATATCCAACGAGTTTCTGACCGCCGCCCGCGCCATGGGCATGGCGAAGCAGGATTTCGCAGTTCTGTTTGATGTGTTGGCTCGCATGTCAGGAGTTTCGAAATGACAACCGCCGCCCACCATCCAGAAGCGGATTCGAAGATTAGCGTGGAACATTGGCTCCGCATGTACCGGCAGATGGTTAGCATTCGACTGTTCGAAGAGCAGGTAAACGAACTGTACACTCGCGCCCTGATGCCAGGACTGGCGCATCTTTATGCAGGCGAAGAAGCGGTAGCAGTTGGGATCTGCGAGGCGCTTCGGCCCGACGACTACATCACCAGCACTCATCGCGGCCATGGGCATTGCCTGGCGAAAGGCGCATCGCCCGACCGCATGTTTGCCGAATTGCTGGGCAAGGAAGCGGGCTACTGCCGTGGCAAGGGTGGGTCGATGCACATTGCCGATCCAGCTACCGGAAATCTGGGAGCGAACGCAATCGTGGCTGGGAGCGTAGGCATTGCGACGGGCGCGGCGTTTTCAGCCAAGCGCCTGGGCACGAACCAGGTCGCGGTGTGCTTCTTCGGGGAGGGAGCGCTCGGACAAGGCGTGCTCTATGAAGTAATGAACCTGGCTCAGCTCTGGAAGCTGCCGGTGATCTACGTCTGCGAGAACAATCTGTACACGGAATACACGCACTACTCCGAGACCACCGCGGGCGATATCGTGGCTCGAGGGGCCGCTTTCGGATTGCACGCGGAGAGCGTCGATGGACAGGACGTGCGAGTTGTCCACGACACCGCAACCCGCCTTGTGGAGCGCGCCCGCCAGGGGCAAGGCCCCGCGTTCCTCTGCTGCAATACGTATCGCTACAGTGGTCATCACGTCGGCGACATCAACCGTGAGTATTACCGCTCGAAGCAGGAAGAGCAGCGCTGGAAGAGCGAGCGTGATCCTATTAAGCTACTGGGCGATTGGCTTAGCCAGCAGAAGTTTGCCGACTCCGTTCTTTTCGATAGCATTCACTCGCAGGTTAAGTCCGAGATGGAGAAAGCCGTTAAATTTGCAATAGCAGCTCCATATCCCAGTCCCGAAGAAGTGGAGCAGGACGTGTATGCCTGAAGCTGCCCATCGCGAATTGACCTTCGCGCAAGCAGTCCGCGAAGCGCTGGCGGAAGAAATGCGCCGCGATTCGCGTGTCTGTATTTTCGGTGAGGATGTGGCTGAGGCGGGCACGCCGTTCAAAGTTCTGTCGGGGCTGGTAGAAGAGTTCGGTACCGAGCGCGTGGTTGATACACCGATTTCCGAAGCCGGCTTCACCGGCTTGGCCGTGGGCGCCGCGATGACCGGCCTTCGCCCCGTGGTTGACATCATGTTCGGAGATTTCATCACCCTCACCATGGACCAGATGGCCAACCAGGCAGCCAAGGTCCACTACATGTCTGGAGGGAAGTGGAAAGTTCCGATGGTGATGCGGACGACTCTGGGAGCGACACGCCGCTCCGCCGCTCAACATTCGCAATCTCTCCACGCCTGGTTCAGTCACGTTCCCGGACTGAAAGTCGCTCTACCGTCTACGCCCTACGACGCGAAAGGCTTGCTGAAGACGGCCATCCGGGACGAGAATCCGGTGGTTTTCTTCGAAGACAAGATGATGCATCACAAGCTAAAGGGGCCGGTACCGTCGGAGGAATACACGATCCCTTTCGGCGTAGCGGATGTTAAACGCGCAGGCAGTGACATTACCCTGGTTGCAACCAGCAGCATGGTGCAAGTGGCGCTGGGAGCAGCAGCTTTGTTGGAAGCAGCAGGAATCAGCGCCGAGGTTATCGACCCGCGCACGACCTGGCCTTTGGATGAAGCTTCACTTATCGAGTCAGCCAGGAAGACATCACGAGTGATCGTCATGGATGAGGGTTACGGACGGTACGGTGTTACAGCGGAGATCGCTGCGGTGATCGCGGAAGGCGCTTTCTATGATCTCGATGCTCCGGTAAAGCGGATGGGGGCGATGCACGTCCCAATCCCTTTCTCGCCTCCGCTTGAAGATGCCACCGTACCCACCGAGCAGTCAGTGTTCGAAGCAGCGCAAGCACTCTGTGGCCGATCCTAAATATTCGCGTACAGGAGACGTGTCATGGCACTTCCGACGCATGGAACGATGGCAGTTGATTGGGAACAGCGGGTGGACTTCGATCGTTTGCGCCAGCAGCGCCTGGCGCGCGCGAAAGATTTGCTTGCCAAGTCCGAGATGGGTGCCCTCCTCTGCTTCGACATGAACAATGTGCGCTACCTGACCTCCACGCACATCGGCACCTGGGCGCAAGACAAGGCCAATCGTTTCACACTACTGCCGCAGAACGACGAGCCGATCCTCTGGGATTTTGGTTCGGCCGCACGGCATCATCAGCTTCATTGCCCCTGGTTGGGAGAACGCTCGCGGCCGGGAATCTCTATGCTGCGCGGTGCGATGTCTCCTGAGATGGGCCGCGCCGAAGATGTCGCCCGCAAAATCCGCATCGAGCTGGAGATGCGCGGCCTCCATAAAGAGCCGCTGGGTATCGACATCATCGAGCCTCCTGTCCTTTTTGCTTTGCAGCATGAAGGAATCACGGTCAACTGATGTCGGATGCCCGCGTCATCAAGACACAGGACGAGATCACTCTGCTCAACATGTCAGCGATGATGGTGGACGCTGCCTACGATGAACTGTATCGTGCGATGAAACCAGGGTTGCGTGAGAACGAAGCGGTAGGGCTGGTGAGCAAGGTGCTCTACGATCTCGGTTCCGAGTACGTCGAAGCAGTCAATGCCATCTCGGGAGAGCGCTGCAACCCGCATCCGCATGTCTTCTCCGATCGCGTGCTTCGGCCAGGGGATCCTGTCTACTACGACATTCTTCACTCCTACATGGGATACCGCACCTGCTACTACCGGTGCTTTACCATCGGCTACGCTTCACACGCGATGGTTGACGCCTACAAGCGCTGCCGGGAATATCTCGATGCCGCAATCGAACTTGTACGCCCCGGTCGCACCACGGCGGAGATTGCCGCGGTATGGCCCAAAGCGGAAGAGTTTGGTTTTCCCAACGAAGAGGCTTGCTTCGCGTTGCAATACGGGCATGGTGTTGGCCTCGCCATCTGGGAAAAGCCGGTGATCAGCCGGCTCGTCTCGTTCGACCATCCCCACGAGATCAAACCGGGAATGGTGTTCGCGCTGGAAACGTTCTGGCCGTCGACCGACGGCTGGAGTGCCGCGCGCATCGAGGAAGAAATTGTGGTCACCCAAACCGGACATGAAGTCATCACGCGTTTCCCAGCCGAAGTGCTGCTGGTGGCGGGCGCGCACTACTTCACTGTTAACGGGCCTCTGCCGACCACGCGTGAGCACGAACCCGCACCCAGCCCGCGTGTCGTCGAGATGATTGAAGCCAGTTCCAAGACCGAGCGAGTCGGAGTGGCAGACTGAGGCCCGCTTACTCCTCCCAAACCGCCTATGGCAATCAGCGTCGTGATGCCCGCTCTCGAAATCGCGCAGGAAACTGGCACCCTCATAGCTTGGCGGAAAAAGGAGGGCGAGCAAGTAGCTAAGGGCGAAACACTGCTTGAAATCGAGACCGATAAAGCAGTCATGGAGATTGAAGCCCCTGGAGACGGTGTTCTCGTCGGGGTAAAAGTACACGAGGGCGCCGTCGTGCCGGTCGGCCAAACCATCGCTTGGATCGTCGCTCCGGGAGAAGCCCTTCCAGCAGAGGCAGTGCCGTCTAGTACCACCACGACTCTGTCGGCCACTGTCCCGGCACGCGCAGCAGTCGGTGTGGCCCACACGCCTCATCAGCAGGATGCGTCGGTCGCAAAGATTTCTCCTAAAGCTCGCCGCCTTGCCAGAGAGCGCGGGGTGGATATCAGCAAGGTGCGGGGATCGGGTCCTGGCGGAGAGATTGTCGCCGCTGATGTTCTCACAGATGCAGTTCAACACACGTCATCTCAAAGGAGTGCCGAACCGTTAACTTCCGTCGGACGGCTGATGGCCGAACGAACCACCCAGAGTTGGACGACCGTGCCACATTTCTTCCTGGTCCAAGAGATCGACGCCAGCGCGATCGTGGCGGCACGCGAGCACCTGGCGCCCGCGATTGAAAAGACAAATGGCGTAAAGCTCAATTACACCGACCTGCTGATTGCGCTGGTAGCACGTGTACTCGCGAAGCATCCGCGGCTGAACTCAAGCTGGAGCGATGGGAACATACGTCTCAATCCGGAAATAAACATTGGCCTTGCTATGGCGGTCGACGGTGGTGTGGTTGCGGCGGTGATCCATCAAGCCGACCGCACCAAGCTTGGCGAAATCGCTGTCCAGCGGCGAGATCTAACGGAACGGGCCAGAGCAGGCCGTTTGCGCCCTTCCGACATCGCGGGCGCAACTTTCACCATCACCAATCTTGGGATGTATAACGTTGACGCTTTCAGCGCCATTATCACTCCGCCTCAGGCGGCGATCCTTGCCGTGGGGCGCATTGCCGATCGCGTTGTGCCAGTGAACCGGCAGCCCGGCATCCGTCCGATGATGACTTTGACTCTTTCCTGTGATCACCGTGTCACTGATGGTGCTACGGCCGCAACCTTTTTGAGTGATGTCGGCGAGGCATTTGGCGAGCCGGAGAAGCAGTTGAGCTAACTGTGCTCCCAGCGTCTGCTGCTTAAGCTCAGGCTACGGGACGAGATGGGACGGCGTTGACACCGCTCGCGAGCATCCCACCGTCCACCCTGAGAATCTCGCCGGTTATGAGACCCGACGCCAGATACACAGCCGGGCCCGCAAGCTCTTCAACCTCTCCGAAACGCTTCATAGGCGTGCGCAAGAGGAATTCTTGCCCACGTGCAGTACCTTCCAGTAATTTCCGGTTCAGGTCAGTGACAAACACTCCGGGCATGATTGCGTTCACGCAGACTCCGTATGGCCGCCATTCGAGCGCCAGCGATTTCGTCAGTGCAGCCACTCCCGCTTTGCTGGCAGAGTATGCCGCAGCCTGGTTAAGAGCACGGAATGATCCAATCGAAGCAATGTTGATGATGCGCCCGTAGCGGCGGTCAATCATGTGTCGTCCAAAGACCTGGCAAGCGCGCAAGGTTCCTTCAAGATTGATTTCAAGAATGGCATTCCAATCATCGTCGGAGAATTCCATTGTCGGTGCAACTTGAATGCGTCCTGCACAATTGACCAAAATGTCTACTTTCCCAAACGCTTCTACGATGGCTTTCAGCAGTCTCTCCAACGAAGCACGATTACAAACATCCGAATCGATCCGTAACGTTCGTCTACCACGCTCGTCAATTTCACGAGCGGTGGAGTCAACGTGTGCCATGCGACGGGAGGTCGGCACGACATCAGCGCCGGCTTCTGCCAGCCCATGAGCTATAGCCCGCCCAATACCGGAAGTACCTCCAATCACAACCGCCACTTCGCCGCTTAAGTTCCCAATCATAGCTCGGCTCGCTGTGGCCAAATCCTACCACGGGCGTAGCCGTGTGCTGGGCGCGACCATCGCCAAGAGCAATGGTGTTCTACCGGGGCAAGTAGAATTCGTAATAGACCGAGTCGCGGACCAAAAATGGTCACTGCGGTGTGCGATTTCTGTGGCGCGCAATTTCCCGAAATGGGACTCTGGCAGGGACGACCTCATTTTTTTTGGACCTCGATATACTGGAATCATGGGTTTACAGCGGGAGCCCGTGCAAAATCTTGATGTCAAAGAACTTAAATACCAAATTCTTGATTGCAAAACAGTTAGCTGTTAGCTAACGTCACGATTCGTGACTCTTCTTCCAGCATGGCTTGTTTCGCGAAGCGAAGTCAAGGAGAATCTGTGAGTGGATTCTTTGCTGATGCTAGTTTCGGGGGCTACTGCAGCAACATCCGTAGCAGTCGGCGACCTGAATGGGGACGGAAATCTCGATATGGTGGTCACCAGCACTGGCGTCTCCCATGCGCAGAATGGAAATGGTGCTCCAGGAATTTTACTAGGTAAGGGAGATGGCACCTTTCAACCCGTAGTATTTACCTCTGGGGCAGGTAGAGCCAAGTCCGTAGTCATAGCAGATTTTGATGGAGACAGTAATTTAGATCTGGCAGTGGGAGGCAGAAGTGCCCAGATTTGCCTTGGCAAGGGCGACGGAACTTTCCAGCCACCGGTCAACTACGCTGTTGGTGACGTAACCGCAATCGTGGCGGGCGATTTTGATGGTGATGGCAAGCTCGATTTCGGAGTATTGACGACAACCGGTCTGTTTAACTCGGCTTTGGGCTATGGCGATGGAACATTTCAAGCCGCCCTGGTATTTAGCCAAGGTAGGGGGCGGGTCACCTTGGCCGACTTCAACAAGGACGGCAATCTTGACGTTGCGATTCCAGGAAGTGTTTTGCTTGGTAATGGGGACGGCACTTTCCAGCCTCCTACCAATAACGGGGCGAACGCAGGAGGTTCCTTCAGTAGTGCAATGAGAGCCGCCGATCTAAATGGTGATAAGAATTTCGACGTCATTGTGGGCAACAGAAACATAGAGACCGCGTTAGGCAATGGAGACGGTACCTTTCAACAAGCGATGACTTTTTTTGCCGGGGGTGGGTCGGAAGTCATTCTCGCAGACTTCAATAAGGATCAGAAGCTCGATATGGCAGTCCCTACCGGGGGGTTAGTTAATATTCTGCTAGGCAACGGGGATGGGAGTTTCCAATCGCCTATGAATACCGGTCTGGGAACTTCTGCCACATATGTCGAGTCGGGTGATTTCAACATGGATGGTAGGGTCGATCTGATCGCCACGGGCAGCAGCAACACTTACCTGCTTGCCGGTAACGGGAACGGTACATTTCAGAGTCCTAAAAGCATCGGAGGGCCTGGCATAGCACTGCGAGCAGCGGATCTGAACAACGATGGGAAATTAGATTTGCTGATCTTGAGCGGTCAGAGTTTTCAGGTTCTCCTTGGGAACGGAGATGGCACTTTCCAGCCACCTAAAACTTTTGGGCAGGGCACCACCTATAGCGAAATGGTTCTCAAGGATTTCAACGGAGACGGGAAATTGGATGTTGCGGCAATGAACAATGGTGGTAATGTGAGCGTGTTCGCTGGCAAGGGAGATGGAAGCTTTGAACCGCGAGTTACTTACATAGTCGGGGCCCCTGGCTCCCACCTTGCAAATGGGGACGTGAACAACGATGGTGCAGTGGACCTAGTCGTTTCCCGTCCTGCTCCGTATAGCGATCTCGTACTAGTGCTCAACCGACGTGGGATTTCGAGTGCGATGGCTAGTTCTCCGAACCCGTCCACTGCCAACCAACCCGTCACGCTTACAGCGACTATGAGCGCATCCGTCAGAGGCTCCGGAACTCCGACCGGCACTGTGATGTTCAAAGAGGGGACGACGATATTGGGCACGGCGGCGCTGAACAACGGAAAGGCAAACCTGACGGTGTCTTTCAAAGCCGGGACACATAAAATTAAGCCGATCTACTCCGGAGACACAAACTTCAATACTTTCATTGGGAAAGTGTTTACACAGACGGTAAACCCCTAAGGCGCGCTCGGAGTCTACGTCGAAGAAAGCCATGACTGGCAAGGTAACGAGATCGTGGGCTTATTCCAAATCTACTTAGGGATAGTGGGCCCGGATGGATTCGAACCACCGACCAAGGGATTATGAGTCCCCTGCTCTAACCGCTGAGCTACGGGCCCGTGGGCTCAATCTAACATAGAGTCAGTTGCGAGTGGCAGTTGCCAGTGGCAGTTGCCAGTGGCCGTTGCCACGTTGCCAGTGATCAGTGGTCGGTCACTATTGCGAAAGCGGTCGCTGCGCAGGAAGAAATCCAACTTAGAAGAAATCTAGCCCAGAAAAAATCCCACTCGGCTCGATCAGGCGGCTTTCTGACCTGGCAATTTCGCTTCGGGATGGCCGCGACGCGCGGCAGCCTGCTCAATTTCAGAGTTGATCTCCGCTCCTATCAGGAAAGCGAGGCCGGTCACGTAAAACCACAGTAGAAGGATAATGACCGCACCCAGGGACCCGTAGGTCTTGCTATAGGTGTTGAAGAAATGAATGTAAGCGCGCAAGCCAAAAGACGCGGCCAGCCACAGAGCCACGCCGAAGACGGAGCCGGGAGTGATCCAGTAC
>Ga0209690_1000966_pt1 | contig 15719 bp, 20 predicted proteins | sample GraSoiAngelo_150_FD_186164 | JGI IMG/M metagenome (GOLD analysis project Ga0209690, IMG submission 186164) | Grasslands soil microbial communities from the Angelo Coastal Reserve, California, USA - 14_1009_09_40cm (SPAdes) (version 2) | ecosystem: Environmental > Terrestrial > Soil > Grasslands ...
TTCCAGCAGGTGGGCTTTGGCCTGGCGGTGGCAATTCTCATTGACGCCACGATCATCCGCATGGTGCTGGTGCCCGCCAGTATGGAGTTGCTCGGGGACTGGAACTAGTACTTCCCGCGATGGCTGGAATGGGTGCCTGATGTTCGCGTCGAGAGCGAGCCGGAACCGGTTGCCCGCCTGGTTCCGACCATGGCTGATCACGCAATTGAGGCGGCGCCCAGGTAACAGCAAAGGTCCGCAGAGTTCAAGGCGGCCGCCGGAACCGGCGGCCGCCTTCGATTGATGCGATGCTAGAAGTCGGCAGAGGAGCGCCAGCGGCGGAGGGGCATCACGAGGAGGACGACGTCATGGAGGCGGCCGTCGGGGTCGATGGCGCCGCCGTGGACGAGGCCGAGGCGGATGAAGCCGAGGGACTCGGCGGCGGCGAGTGCCTGGGCCTGAGCATCAGCGACGGCCTCGAAAAGGACGCCGCTGAGGCCGCTGTCGCGAGCGACGTCGAGGAGCTCGCTGAGGAGGGCGGTGCCTAGACCGCGATGGCGGTAGTCCTGGTGGACGACGACGCGCAGGTCGGCGAGGTGGCCGCGGGCGGCCCCGCGGCGGCGGACGAGCGCGGCCTCCGCGAGGATGCGCTCGTCCTCGAGGGCGATGAGGGCGAAGGCGCGGCCGCCGGTACGCCCAGACGGGCTCGCCGGGGCGCGCGCCGTGGGGGAGGGCTCCGGGTCGGGGCGCTCGGCGTCGCGGACCCAGCCGCGGATGAGGTCTGGGGAGGTGACGTCGTCCTTGAGGAAGAAGCGCTCGGCCTCCGGGATGGCCTGGAAGAAGGAGAGGAGGGCGTCTTCGTCGCCGGCGGCGAGACGGCGGACGAGAACCTCGGCGCCGTCGCGGAGGGCGACGGTCTTTGGGTAGGCGGCGTCAGGCCAGGGCATGGAATGAGAGTACAGGAGAAAGGAGAAAGGAGAAAGGAGCCGGAAAAGGTGAGGTGTTAGGTGGTAGGTGTTAGTCGAGGCGCTCGCGGGTGCGGGAGTCTTCGTCTTGCTTAAGGGCATGAAAGACGGCGGCGACTTCGTAGACGAAGTTGGGGCCGTCTTCCTCTGACGCCTTGACGAGGGCGATCGCGATCAGCAGGATTTGCTCGTCGGTAAGGCGTTTTCGTGTGGAATGTCGAGCGATCGTGTCGGGTGCATCCATCGATTGTTAATCCGTAAAGTGTCAAGTATTAGAGTAACGAAGGTGGGTTAATAAGCCGTAGGAAGACGGACAGAAATTGGTTGGAAAGTGCGATTGAGCGCCGTTTATGTGCGGTGTAGCGCTAGCATCACAAAGGAACGTTCGTTACGCTAGTCATAACATGCACGCGCTTGTCATCGCGGGAGGCGAGGGGCAGAGGCTGCGGCCGCTAACGGACGACCGCCCGAAGGGGATGGTGCCGGTGGCCGGGAAGCCGATCCTGCAGCACCAGCTCGAGTGGCTGCGGAGCAACGGTCTCCGGCACGCGGTGATCGCCTGCGGCTACCGCTGCGACGTGATCGAGGAGTACTTCGAGGACGGCTCGCGCTTCGGGATCTCCGTGGGCTATTCGATCGAGCAGACGCCGCTGGGTCGCGGGGGCGCGCTGAAGCAGGCGTTCGCACAGGTGCCGAGAGAAGTTCCGTACGTGATCGCGACGAACGGGGACAACATTCAGACACAGCCACTGGCGCCGATGCTGCGACAGCACCTGCGAACGGGCGCCGTGGCGACGCTGCTTCTGACGCAGCTGCGCAGCCCGTACGGCATCGCGCAGCAGCGGGGGAAGCACATCACGGGGTTCGTCGAGAAGCCGTTGCTGTCGCACTGGCTTAACGCGGGGGTATACGTGCTCAACCGCGAGTTCCTGGAGGCGTGCCCGGACGTGGGCGACCATGAGGACCATCTGTTCCCAACACTGGCGGCAGAGGGCAAGCTATACGGGTTTAGGTCGCGGGCATACTGGAAGGCGATCGACACGGTGAAGGACCTGAAGGAGGCGGAGACGGAGCTGTCGCTCCTGGCGGGGAAGTGAGCTGCCAGCTGCCAGCTGTCAGCTATCAGTTGTCAGCTTTCAGCCTTGGCGGGCTGGGGTTGACGGTCAGAGAGCGAGTCCCCCGATGAATCGGCGGTCTTTCTGCTTCTGTTTTCGGCGAAGAAGTGACATCCGGGCATTGATTTCGGGAAGACAAGCCGCCTACGCTCATGGTCGAGCGGAGAGGCCGTCACTTGGAGAGTGAACCGGTCGAGGACCGGCCCCACCTGATAAGTGAGGGGTTCGCCGCGAGGCGGATGGGGTGCAAGTCCCCCGCTCTCCGCTCTTTATATTGACAATCGGCAACATCGGAGCGAGACTAGTGTTGCTTATCAGGTGGGGCCGCCTCGGCGGTTCAGCAGGCAAGTCCCTCGATGGATCGGGGGGCTTTTCTGTTTCGGGATTCGGGGAAGATGGCGTCGGCTCCGTTGATTTGGTCACGACTGGGCTCTTGACCTCACGTTGAAACGGAGTCGGCAGCGTAGGGGCTGTTCCGTTCGGCCGCCGACCGGTAGACTATACGACTAGCGCCAGAAACCGGCGTACCAGGCGTTATCGGACCCGCCGCGCGGATACGCGGATACATGAATCAAGCACCGCAGCCAAGGCTGGGGGGCACGCGGCGGGGAGACCCACAAGTGCCTACGCCGACGACCGTGTAAGGAACCAACGAATGAGCCGCGCAAAAACCTATAGCCTGAGCGCCAGAGACATCCAAAAGTCCTGGCACGTCATCGACGCCGACGGCCAGACCCTTGGCCGTCTCTCGACACGCGTGGCGTCGTTACTGATGGGCAAGCATAAGCCGACCTACTCCCCCCACCTCGACATGGGAGACTTCGTAATCGTCGTCAACGCGCAGAAGGTCCGCGTCACCGGCAAGAAGCTCGACGATAAGATCTACTACCGCCACACCGGCTATATGGGCGGGCTCAAGGAGACTCCCCTCGGCGATATGCTCCAGCGCCAGCCCCGCCGCGTCATCGAGCTGTCCGTCCGAGGCATGCTCCCCCGCAACCGCCTCGCCCGCCACCTCCTGCGCCATCTTAAGGTCTACGCCGGTCCCGACCATCCCCACGAGGCGCAGGTGAACGCTCGCCCAGGACCCGTCTCCCGTCGCACAAAGCCTCGTCCGCGACCGCAAGCCAGCGCTGAAGCCGCCGCCCCGCAACCTTCCGCCACCAAGCCTCGTGCGCGCGCCGGCCGAGCGGCGGCGGCCAAGGCGGCCCCTGCCCGTAAGCCGCGCCGTTCCGGAGGAACAAAGGCATGACACAAGAGCAATCAGCAACAACCCTGCCCAGCGGCCAGTACCACTACGGCACGGGCCGCCGCAAGACCACGGTAGCGCGCGTCCGCCTGTACTCAGGGTCGGGCAACTACCACATCAACGAGCGGCCGTACCTGGAGATGTTCACGCGGCCATTGCACCAGAACAAGCTGCGCTTGCCGTTCGACGCCGCCGAGCTGGCGGGCAACTTCGACGTCCACGCCAAGGTTGCCGGAGGTGGCGTCAGCGCTTGGGCCGACGCGATCGCCCACGGCATCGCCCGCGCGCTCGTCTCCTACGACGAGAAGCTGCGCCCGGCTATGCGCAAGGCCGGCCTGCTGACGCGGGATTCCCGCATCAAGGAGCGCAAGAAGCCCGGGCTCAAGCGCGCCCGCAAGGCCCCTCAGTACACGAAGCGCTAATCGTACCCGTGACCCAACGGGCGCCGAATCTCCGCGGGGCTCTCCTCCGTGGCAGCTACTGGCTACGAGTTGCTTCGCTCGCGAAGGGGATGCCGTCCAGCCCCGGCGTCTCCACGCCCCGCTGGCTGAGAATGCTGACGATGGGGGCGCGGTGCTCCGTAGCGTGGTTGATCGCCTGGATCAATAGCACCGACGCCGGAATCTCGTAAGGCGCCCCGCGATAGGTGCCTCGAAGCACAGCGGCTGGTTGCGTACGCTCGGCGATCTCGATCAGCGCCTCGCCGCTCACCGTAGCGCTCGTTCGAATCGCCTCAAACCCCGCGAACGGCAGGTCTTCCAGCCGCGTTTCCTGCGGCCTCTCGGTAAACTCGCCCACATAGCGCGCCTCGGACACGAACAGGTGCACCAGTGTATCTCGAACCGCGCCGTAGGTGCCGGGCGCTGTCGCCGCCAGGTCGTCCTCACTCAAACTGGCACAGCCATCGAGCAGCGCAGGTTCGCCCGGAGGTTGTGCCGGAAGAGTTCGGCCGCGGTGCTCGCCATCTTTGCCTAGGACGCCGCCGGTGGCGGCCCGAAGAAGCCGACGATGCTCTGGAGCCGCCCGTCCTCCGACAACCTCCCGATGTCGATTCCCTCCATCCCGGTGGAGCCGTCCGGTGACGTCATCTTCCAGGCGAATCGTAGCCGTCCATGATGCTCGTCGATGCCGCTGGTGGGAAGTATGCCCGCTCCTGGCATCTGCTTGTGGAACTGCGAGATCAGCGCCACCAAAGCTTCTCTTCCGGCAGCATCGGACATCGGGTCCGTATATCGGCCGTCATCCGCCCAGGCCTTCTCGAGCAGCTGTCGCCGCTTGCCTTCGTCCTTCTCGTTCCAGGCGGCCATGTATGCGTGGACGATTTCGTTCGTGTTTGCCATGCGACTCTCCTTCTGTCCCTGCGGTGGCGACATGTTACCACCATACATATACTACGGAGCGCTATGCCCGAATCCGAGGGGCCGCAGCTCCTCAGCGGCAAAGTCGCGATCGTTACCGGCGCCGGACGCTACCGCGGTATCGGCCGCCACATCGCCCTGGCGCTCGCGCGCAACGGGGCCGACGTCGTCATCACCGGCTCCGGACGTCCGCAAGAGTCCTTTCCGCCGGACGAGCGCCAGATCGGCTGGCGCGACATCGATTCGGTCGCTGAGGAGGTCGTTCGTCTAGGCCACCGTGCTCTCCCCCTCGTCGTCGACATCACCAAGCCGGACGAGTGCGACCGCCTCGTAAACGAAGCCAGACGCGAGTTCGGGCGAATAGACTTCCTCGTCAACAACGCCGCCGCAGGCCGCGGGCGCGACCGCGTCCCGCTCCTCGCTCTCGAAGAGAGCGAGTGGCGCCGCGTGCTCGACGTCAACCTCAACGGGACATTCCTTGTGACGAAAGCCGTCGGCCGAGCTCTCGTCGAGCAGGGCGAGGGCGGCCGCATCGTGAACATCGGCTCGATCGCCGGCCGCCAGGGGTTGCCGAGCTTCGGCGCCTATGCCGTTACGAAGGCCGGCCTCGTCCTCTTCACGCAAGTCCTCGCCGCCGAGCTTGCGGCCCACAAGATCAACGTAAACTGCGTCTGCCCCGGTCTTACGAACACGTATCGCATGGAGGACGTAACCCGCCCAGGGCCGATCCGAGACGCCGTCATGGCCACAATTCCGCTCCGTCGCGCGGGTGAGCCAGGCGAGGTGGGCGAGCTGGTAGCGTTCCTCTGCGGCCCGGATGCCTCGTACATCCACGGCCAGACGATCAATATCGACGGTGGGCGGCTGATGATCTGAGCGTCCCCGGGATTTCATCGCGGACGGAATGAATGATCTCGTGCTGAGCGCCGCCACTGCGTGGGAGATCGCCATAAAGCACGCCAACGGACAGCTTGAGCTGCCGGATCACCCCGAGGCTTACGTCGCATTGCGAATGGGCCTCGACGATCTCGACCCTTTGCCCATCGAGCTCAGCCACGCCCTTCGCGCCGGCACGCTGCCACCTATTCACCGAGATCCGTTCGACCGGCTACTCGTGGCGCAGAGCCAGCTAGAGGAGCTTCCTATCCTCACCCCGGACCCGAATATCGCGCGCTACCGAGTATCCGTTATATGGTAGCCCACCCGGGGGCGGGGCGGAGGCGTGCTTGGTGTGCTCCGGTCGAACGGCTGCCCTGAGAGCCGGACGACAGCTATCTTAGAAGGCCTCTAGCCCCAGGCCGCGCGCACCGCAGCCGCAGTCGCTTCGTCCGCCGGGAAGAGCGCCTCGATCGTCAACTCCGCCATCGTGATATCCAGCGCCGTACCGAACGTGGTCAGAGTGCTGAAGAAGCGCAGCTCGAGGTCTTCGCCGGCGAGAAATACGAGGGGCACGAAGAGGGCCGACATCGGGTCGTGGGAGTCAGCCTCGCAGACCCCCGGATAGCCACGAAACTCCTTCTCGAGTTCGAATAGCGCGTGATCGCCCGTCAACACGGCCTGACGGTGGAGTTGCTCCATCAAGTGGGCGCTGTATTCGGCGAAGTTCACGATGCGCGGCGCCAGCCCACCGGGATGCAGGCAGACCCGCAATGTGTTGATCGGTGGATCGAGTAGATCAGGCGCAACGCCGCCGCTGAGGAGTGCCTGCGCCGGCCGGTTCGCGGAGATCAGGTCCCAGCGACGATCGGTGACCACGGCCGGAAAAGGCTCGTGCCCACCGAGGAGCCGGTCGAGCGCCTCCCGAACCGGGGCCATCTCGGCGGTATCGAGCGGCGTTTCCCCGTAGACCGGCGCGTAACCAGCGGCAAGCAGCATGGCGTTCCGCTCTCGCAGCGGCACTTCCAACTGCTCGGCGAGGTCAATCACCAGCTCGCGGCTCGGCTGTGAGCGCCCCGTCTCCACGAATCTCAAATGGCGGGCCGAAACCTGCGCCTCAAGCGCGAGGTCGAGCTGGCTGAGACGGCGCCGTTGCCTCCAGTCGCCGAGCAGATCGCCCACCGTCGCCGTACGCGATGCAATGCTCATGGGTTGATTCTACTGCCGTCACCGCGCTTAGTCGCTTACCTCCGAGGTAATTGAGACTCTTCCCGCTCCGCCCGAAGCTTGATGGAGAAGCAACGTTTATTCGAAAGGAGAACAACATGCTGCAACAGTCCACCGTTGTAGAGGAGCAGGCCCGAAGCCCGATGGTCGAAGGTTTCGCCCGCTTCTGGGCGAACCCCAACCCGGCGGTGCTCCCGCCGTTGCTCGCGGAGGATGTCGTCGGCCACTTTTCCGGCGACCCGGAGCCCGTGCGCGGACGAGACGCTTACGTCGCCCGCATCGCGCAGTTCCTCCAACTACTCCCCGACCTCCGCCTTGAAGTCGCCGAATACGCCACGAACGGCGAGTTCCACTTCATCCGCTGGATCGGGCGCGCGACCGGAGCAAAGGGTCCGGTAGAGTTATCAGGCATCGATCGGATTCGTGTGCAAGACGGGCTGTTCACGGAGAACTTCGTCGTCGTCGACACCGCGCGCTTCGCCGCCCTCATCGGCGGCTAAGACCGCAGGCTCCTAACGCAATCCAAAGCACAGAGAAGGAGGATTCTCATGGCAGAAGTAATGACCCAGGACCTGACGGCCACGGTCGACGCCTACTTCGCGATGTGGAACGAAGAGGACACCACGAAGCGTGCCCAGCACATCGAGGAGGCATGGGCGGACAACGGCCGCTACGTAGATCCGGCCCGCGATGCCGAGGGCCACGCCGCGCTCAACGACACGGTGTCCGCCGCGCGCCCGCACTTCCCCGGGCACACAGTCCGCCGCACCAGCGCCATCGACTCGCATCACGACCAGCTCCGCTTCGCCTGGCAGGTCGTGGGCCCCGACGGTAGCGTTCCGGTCGCTGGGATCGACGTCGGCGTCTTGGCGCCCGACGGCCGCCTTCAGCGGATCACCGGCTTCTTCGGCGAGCTCGCTCAGGAGGGCGCCGCCTAGCTCGAGGCCCGCGCTATCATTGCTGGGTGCCCATCAGCGCCCGCGCTAATCCCGGCAATCGCGAATATCGCTGCTCCTCCGGCCGGATTCGCCTAGCGGTCCAGACGGAGGAGCAGTGGCATTCGCTGGCCGTTTGCCTCGGCCGCCCGGAGTTAGCCTACGCAGGCGCGTGGGAGGCCGTGGGCAAGTCACATCCAGACGGAGAGGTCGCGCTGGTCCTTCAGGAGATCTTCGCCGAAGACCCGGCCGAACTATGGGCGAAGCGACTGAAGGCGCACGGCGTGCCATCCGAGTCGTCTTCCCGAAACCCAGCGTAAGGGCGCACCACGCGTGCGATCGGTCGGACTGGCTTCTGGGGACGTACTCGCTTTACCAACTAGGCTCTCGGGCTAGCGTTTGTGCTGCATCCCTACGCATTCCGTCGCCAGGCGGCCGACGGGACTCGGTGCCGTCGGTCGGCGCTTGGAGAGATTCGTGTCGAGCGGTTCTAATCCACGAGGCAGTCTCCGTGCTCGGAATAATTGAGCGCGGTCTTGCCGATGGTGGCGAACGACGACGATTCTCCGCCGGTAAATTCTAAACTGCCGGCGGAGACCGTGCCGGAAGCCACGGCGTTATACCTGCTTTGAAGGGAGAGGCTTGAGTTGATGTGGCAGTGTTCTCCCACGCCTACGAAGTGCTCGACACTATGCACCCGAGAATACGGGGGCAAGCCGGCCCACGAAAGGTCGATAACGAGTGTGGTCAGAGAGCACCCAGCCGGAAGCGGATCAGGGTCGGGGAAGGGAATCCTAAACGCGCACTCGATCGCGGGAGCGCTGGTTAGAAGCTTGGCGCGCTCGACCGTCCCGTAGAGGTGAAGTTGGCCTTTTGGCATCTCGGCGTTGATGGCCCTGATCTGATGGACTATGGCGCCACTGCTGTCGAACTCGATGTATGACGCGAACAGCAGCGATATGTCGCTCGAGCGCGCCGCGGGCATGGCGTCGACGACGACACGCTTGAGGCTACCGTCTGGCTGCGGAAATTCCCAGCTGGCGAAGGCGTCGTGGTAGGCCTCGCTGATCGAGTAGGGCTGGTCGGCAGACGCGGGCGCTGCGAAGAGGACCGGCACCCCAAAGGCAGCAACCAGAAGCAGGGAAACGAGCCGGAACCGTCCGGTCATGTACGAACGCATGATCCCCTCCCCGCGGGGTCGGTATGATAACAGGTCAACGAATTAACCCTAGTTTAACATTCCAGGATTCGCGTATCCACACGAGAACTCAAGTGGTCACGGCCCGGCGGTCGACCCGTCCTGTACAATACGCCTGCACCGATTAAGCAAACCGAGACAGAACCATGGACTACGAACTCTCCGACGCTCATAAGCTCATCCGGGACACTGCCCGGCGCATCGCCAGGGAGAAGGTCGCCCCGCGCGCCGCTGAACTCGACGAGAGCGGCGAATACCCGCACGACATCTTCGGCGTATTCGCTGAGGCCGGCCTCCTCGGGCTGACCATCCCGGAGCAGTACGGCGGCTCTGGTGCCGGCTTCCTCGCGCTCGCGCTTGCCGTCGAGGAGACCGCCAAGCACGATAACGCTTGCTCGCTGATCCTGCTCCTTTCGGCGCTTTCGACGCAGCCCATCAACCTCGGCGGCTCGGACGACCAGAAGCGAGAGTGGCTCTCGAAATCCGCCGTCGGCGCCATCAAGGGCGCCTTCTGCCTTACCGAACCCAATACAGGCTCCGACGCCGCCAACCTCGAGTCGCGCGCTCGCCGCGACGGCGACGACTACGTCATCGACGGCGAGAAAGTGTACATCTCCGGCGGTTCGGTCGCCGATTACGTCTGCTTCTTCGCCAAGACGACGGAGGATGGGACGAGCGCCATCTCCGGCTTCATCGTGCCGACCGACTCGCCCGGCTACTCCGTCCCCCGCTGCGACCGCAAGATGGGCGTGATGGGCGTCCCGACCGCGAACATCGTTCTTCAAGACTGCCGAGTCTCAGCCGCCAACCGCATCGGCGACGAGGGGCGCGGCTTTCGCACCGCGATGCTCACGCTGAACACCTGCCGGCCTGTCGTCGGAGCGCGAGGCCTCGGCCTCGCCGAGGGTTGCATCGCCTACGCGCTGGACTACGCGCGCCAGCGCAAGACGTTTGGTGTCCCGCTCGTGGACCACCAGGCGATCCAGTTCATGCTCGCCGACGCCGCCATTGAGATCGAGGCTTCCCGCCACCTCGTCTATCACGCAGCCACGCTGGTGGACCAGGGGAAATACGACCGGCAGCACGCCCCCTACCTCTCGATGGCCAAGACCATGGCCACGGAGATGGCGAACCGCGTCGCCTCGGACGCCATCCAGATCCTGGGCGCGCAGGGATACATGAAGGACCATCCGCTGGAGCGCCATTACCGCGACGCCCGCCAGCTGATGATTGTGGAAGGAACGTCGCAAATCCAGCGGCTCGTCATCGCCCGGGCCATGATCCAAGGCGAGATCAACTACTGGTGATGCTTGACGAATGCATAAACTTAAGGCATACTGCCAAGGCACGGGTCGACTATGCGAACGACGCTAGATATTGACGAGGCAATTCTCGAACAAGCGATGGAATACGCCGATGGCATGAGTAAGAAGGCGCTTGTTGAGACCGCTCTGGAAGAATACGTGAACGCTAGGAGGCGTGAATCGCTCGTAGCGGCGATCCAAAAAGGCGATCTCGGAATCGATTTGACCATAGAAGAGTTGCGAAAGATGCGGGGGTGTCCGTAAACGGACGCAGAACAGTACCTTGTCGACACCTCGGCTTGGATCGGATTGCAGAGGGGTACATTACCGGCTTCTTTCGGTAGCCGCTTCGCTTCGCTAGTGGCGGCGCGATCTGTTGCAACGAACGACGTAATTAGGGTCGAAATGCTGGTTGGCTGTCGCACGCCGCAAGAGTACGCAATCAACGACCAACGATTTCGAGGATTGAACCAGCTAGCAATCGCGCGGGATATATGGGACGCCGCTGCAGGATTAGGTTTCGCACTTCGACGTAGAGGCGTGACGACAGCGTTCCCAGACCTCCTAATTGCCGCGTCTGCTCTGCAACATAGCGCGATCGTCGTTCACGCCGATGCTGACTTCGATCTCATCGCCCAGCACTCTGACCTACGCGTCGAAAGCTACGTCGAATCCAGCGTTTAATCCGCCCGTAACACTCCCCTAACTCCCGTGTAACACACCCGCGCGACAATAGGGTTTGTGATGGACACATCGACCAGCACCTTACTGCGAGCCCTCCGGTCAGGATCGGTCGTGTTTTGTCCACTCCCTTTGGGCCGCGGGGGCGAGGGCGGCACACCCCCTACCCTCGTCCCCGCTCATCACGATGAGCCAGCCGGCAGGAGGTCCCCATGAGAAAGGCAGCTCTATTGATGGCTACGCCCGGCGTAGCCGTCGGTTACTTTCTGCTTCTCGCCTATATTCTCAATCGTGTGAAGCCGATGCCCATTACCTTCTTACCCGAGATCGCGCGCGATCCGGTATCAACCTGAGGTCGCCTGCCCAGACGCGCCCTCCCCACGCGGAATGCCCTCTCGAGCCGTCTCCAACGGCCAATCGTTATCGCGTTGGGCTTTGTTGACGCTTCTGCTGCCGCCACCTCCGGCGAGTTAAGTAGACGACGCCACTCGCGGCGAACAAGACGATGCCAACAGTGAGTGCCACCGGCCCGGCTACACCGCCAACGAACGAACCTACCGCACCGCCCCCACCTACCGCCAAAAAACCGGCCACAAGCGCCGGCACAATGCAGGGTAAGCAAATGAGCGCCGGTAGGCCGAAGAGCCACCACTTGTTGCCGCTTCTTGACTTCTTCATTTCGATAATCAACGGCTGCCTTCTCGCCGTTCCTCTGTTAATACGATTGTAGGAGGCCTCGGCCGCGGCTACAATCGCTGGGCCGGCGTCGCCATGGAGCGGCGGTGCGCCGACAGCGGGGTTCGCCAGCCTGACGGGTACTGCAACCTCATTGTTGGCCCGCCAGGGATGCGTCCGGCGTTCCATGCTATCGGGCGACGGCCGCCGTTTGTCCCGAAACGCGGTTCGCCTCGCCGTCGTTTCTATAACGGGTAGCAATTGACTCTCGCTGCTAAAATTTCTACCGGAAAGCAATCGATATGCGACGCGCTCTCGCCCCGCTAGCGTTCCTTGCCTTGCTCGCCGCCGCTTGTGGCGGTTCCGGCTCCAAGGAGCAGGAGCCGCCCAAGACGCCCGAGGAGACCGCCGAGCGCTTCCTTAGCCTCTGGAAAGAGCGCAAGTACACCGAGATGTACGACTTCGTTTCGAGCGAGGCCAAGCTCAATATCGCGGGCGACAAATTCGTCGAGCGCTATGAGGCGATAACGGAAGAGGCGACAATCACCGATCTTGACTACCAGTTGAAGCCAAGCGCCTCGCCGGGCGGCGCGGAGCAGGCCTACAGCATCACCCTCCATACCGCCTTCTTCGGTGACATCGCTGAGGAGAACTCGATGTCGCTCATCCAGGAGCAAATTCCGCAGCCTACGACATCGGAGGACAAGGCGCCCCAGACACGCAAAGAGTGGCGCATCAAATGGCAACCATCCCTCGTCTTCAAGGAGCTCGACGACCGCTCCCTCGTCCACTTCTTCACCCGTGTGCCCCGGCGCGGCGGCATCTACGACCGGAACGGAAAGGAGCTTGCCGTTGATGGTTCGGTAGCCGTCATCGGAATCGTGAAGGACTTCATTACCGATCCGGAGACAACTATCGCGCGGCTGACGCAGGCAAGCGGCCTGCCCGAACCCGAAATCCGGGCGAAGGTGCAGCATAATCAGCCGTCTTACTACTTCATCCCGGTCAAGACATTGCCCTACGGGAGCCCGCCCGAGGAAGTACAAAAATACCGCGATCTGGTAGACCTCGGCGTCGTGGTGCGCGAAGAGACGCAGCGCGTCTACCCGAACGGCGCTTCCGCTGCTCACGTCGTCGGCTACATGACAGAGATCACCGAAGAGCAACTCAAGGACCTCCGCCCAAAGGGGTTCGAGCCGGGCGATACGATCGGCGCGTTCGGGCTTGAAGGCTCGATGGACAGCGTCCTCGCGGGCGAGCGAGGCGGTCTGCTCGCCACGGTCACTCCCGAGGGCTCAATCGCCCGCCAGATCGCCGAAAAGCCATCTGTCGCGGGCAAAGACATCCAGCTCACGATCGACATCAACGTCCAGAAGAAGACCGAGGCTGAGCTGGGCGAGCGGGTAGGCTCCCTCGTCGTCATGGACCCGCGCGACAACGCCATTCTCGCCCTCGCCTCCTTCCCCCGCTTCGATCCCAACGCCTTCATCCGCGGCCTCTCCGCCGAAGAGTTCAGCGCGCTCTCGAACGACCCCAGACAGCCGTTCCTCCACCGGCCTCTGCTCGCTACTTTCCCCACCGGCTCCGTATTCAAAGTCGTAACGCTCGCGGCCGGCCTCGAAAAGGGCGGTTTCAGCACCAGCTCGACGATCCACTGCCCGCCCGTCTGGACAGGCCTTGGCGAGCAGTTCGCGCAAAAAAACTGGCAGACGGTCGACCGTGGCTACCTGACCCCTGCCGAGGGGCTGATGGCGTCCTGCAACCCCGTTTTCTTCGAGCTGGCCAAGGGCGCCGACGAACATGACGAATATGCCCTGCCGAACATGGCGCGGTCCTTTGGTTTTGGAAACCTGACCGGCATCAAAGGACTCGAGGAGGCGGCGGGCATAGTGCCGGACCCCAAGTGGAAACAAGACAACATCGGCGAACCCTGGTACCGCGGCGATGCGGTCAACATGGGCATCGGCCAGGGCTTCGTCACGGCTACGCCCCTCCAGATCGCCAACGCCTACTCCGCCATATCCGTCACCGGCGTCCTGCGCAAGCCGCTGCTCATACGCAAGATCTCGGAGCTCGGAGGCACACTCAGCCAGGACTTCCAGGCAGAGGTGGTCAATCCGCTTCCGATCTCGCCCGATACCCTCGATACCATCCGCCAGGGGCTCGGGCTCGTCATCCACAGCTCAGGAGGCACCTCGGTCAGCGCTTGGGCCGGCTCCAGCGTCGACGCCGCCGGCAAGTCCGGCACCGCCGAAGACATCGGGTTCGGCGCGAACCACGTCTTCTTCGTCGCCTATGCCAACCGCAGCGAACCGTCCATCCTCGCCCTGGCCGCCCTCGAGACTGGAGAGTCGGGCTCCCGCGAGGCCGCACCCATGATCCGCAATATCCTGGAAGCCTATCTCGGCGGCGCTCTCGTCAACCAACCTTAGCCAGCCCGTAGCAGCGCAGCTGTCATTCCGAGCTCGCGGGGCAGGGACGACGATGGCCCTGAGCCGAGCAAAGGGTCGGTGGTGTGGCGAGAGCCTGCCCTGAGCGGGCGGGGTTGCGCCCGGGAGGAAACGAAGGGAATCTCAGCATCGGCTAACGCCTCCTCGCCCCATTCCAGCTCTAACCCTTCCGGGTTTGTCTCGCTCCTCCGTTTGCCCCGCGTGTCTCGCGTGTCCCACTTGTCCCGCTGGTACAATGTACTCAAATGAAACGAAGCGAGTTCCAGCGCGTCATCCAGCGGGCGCTGGAAGAGCTTCCGCCCCAATTTCGCGACGCCCTCCACAACATAGATATTCAGGTCCGCTGGCGGCCGACAGTCCACGAGCTTCGACAAGCCGGCCTTCATCACGGCTCAGCGCTGTTCGGCATGTACACCGGCGTCAGCCTGCCCAAGCGCACACAGGGGTACTCCATGGTGCTGCCGGACCGCATCATCATCTACCAGCGGACTCACGAGCTGTACTGCCGGACCGAAGAGGAGATGGTCCAGCAAGCTAAGCAGACTCTGCTTCACGAGATCGGCCATTACCTGGGCATCGACGAAAAGCGCCTGCGAGAGCTGGGCGTCGGCTAAAGGAGGCGACCCAATGTCTGAGTTGCCGGGCATGCGAGGCGAGGCGGGCGATTACGGGTATCAAAAGCCACTGGGCGAGAACGCTTTCCTCCAGTTCGTCCAGCGGCCGCGCATACTCTTGATCCTTCTCGCCGCGTGGGAGATCGTCGGCTTCCTGACAGAATTCTTCACGAGCAGCCCGCTCTTCCTCGAGAATCACGGCGACGGGGAATTGGCTCTCGACGGAGTCCTCGCCGGTCGCGCTCTCGGCTGGGAGTCGATACCTCTTGCCGTCCTCTACATCTACTGCGCCCGCGACCCTAGCCGCTACCCGCGTATTTTCTGGCTGGCAATGATCGAGCAGGCAGCCGCCATCGCGGCGCACCTGTACCACTGGCTGATTACGGGAGACTTCAGCTTCGAGAGCGTCGCGATCCCGATGGCTGTAGCGGCCGGCCTCGGAACGCTATCCTTTCTGAACATCTTCCAGCCGCGCGAAGCCGAACCCCGTCTCACTTAGAAGCCCTCAACCCGCTCCGGCCGCTGCAGCGCCACCGGCTTCGACCTCTCGCATGCGCCACCATACCGCCAGCGTGCGCTCCACGGTCATCGAAAGCGTTTCCGCCGGGCGCGCCATCGCTTCCTCCGCCGTAAGCACGCTGCCCGCCACCGGCTCTACGGCGTCCGCGTACTCCAGCACCGCCTCCCATCCCGGCGCCAGCGCCCCGGGTATTATCAGCGTGCGCGCTCCGCATTCCGCCGCCATACGCGCCGCGCCCGCGACCGTCTTTCCGTACCCCGTCTGCGCATCCAACCGCCCTTCGCCCGTCAACAATAGGTCCGCGCCCAGTAGCCGCTCTCGCAACCCCACTGCTTCTGCGACGACTTCGAATCCCGGCCGCACCTCCGCACCCGCGAAAGCGATCAGCCCCGCGCCTAGCCCACCCGCAGCTCCCGCGCCGGGCACCGTGAGAACATGGACGCCCAAGTCACGCTCGACTACATCGGCGTAGCGGAATAACGCCGCGTCGAGTTCCACTGCTACAGCCGTACTGGCCCCTTTCTGCGGTCCGTAAACGAGGGAAGCGCCTTCCGGGCCGCAAAGCGGGTTGCT
>Ga0209690_1000967_pt1 | contig 15719 bp, 17 predicted proteins | sample GraSoiAngelo_150_FD_186164 | JGI IMG/M metagenome (GOLD analysis project Ga0209690, IMG submission 186164) | Grasslands soil microbial communities from the Angelo Coastal Reserve, California, USA - 14_1009_09_40cm (SPAdes) (version 2) | ecosystem: Environmental > Terrestrial > Soil > Grasslands ...
GGCCATCGCTTTGCCAGTGATCGCGAGCGTTAGCTGTAGAACGTGCTCGCCATCGCCCCTCCGTACGCGAGCACCTTCTGCGCGGGCAGCCCGTAGGGCGCGGGGACCGGACAAAGCGAATTTGCGACATCCCAGAGCGGCTCTATCCTCTTTCTCACCTCGTCTACCGGGCCGCATGTGACGAACGTTTCCACCATCTCATCAGGAACCAAGTGGGCTACGCCGAGGTAGTCTCCGCGCTTGACACCCTCCTGGAGGCGCTGAGCCTCTTTCCTAAACCCATGCGCGCCGAAGTACTCCTCATACTGGGCCATCCCGGCGTAGAAGGCGATCGTCGCGCGCGAGTCGTTTATTGCTTCCGCGCGGTCGTTGTTGATCATTACCAGCGGCCAGAGGTTCACCTCAATATCGCTGCGCCGCTTGCCGGCGCGAGCCAGACCACGCTTGATGGCGCCGGGCCCCTCATTCGTTGCCCAGCGGATCGACCAGATGGCGTGGCCCATCACGCCGTCCGCGATTTCGGCCGACAGGCTCACGAGAGGTCCGCGAAGCGCAGCGATCCAGATCGGGAGTTCGGTCCTTAGAGGAGGAGGGGGCGGCTGTAGCTCGCTGAAGTCATGGCGGTGGTATGTGCCCTCGAAGCTCGCCAACTCGCCGGTGTGCGCCTTGGCGATTATCAACCTGATGATCTCCACGACCTCCCGCATGTGCTCAAGCGGCCTGCCGTACGGCATTCCGAAGAATCCCTCACTCCAGGACCGGATACTGCAGCCGAGGCCAAGGATGAAGCGCCCACCGCTGATCCGGTCGAGATCGATCGCCGCCATTGCCGTCTCGAAGGGGCTGCGCGCAAACGCCAGGGCAATCCCGGAGGCAAGCTTCACGCGTGTCGTGACCGCGGCGGCGGCCGCCAGCGGCACGAACGGAGGCCCATAGACCTGTGGAGCGAATAGGCCTTCCAACCCCGTCTGCTCGTACATCTTCGCCTGGCCAGCCAACACCCCAGGGGGGACCGCGGGAGTAATCACGCCCCAGATCGGCTTTGTTGAATTCCGCATTCGCAATCCCCTAGACGGTCGCCGACCCGCGCATCCCTCTTAGCCCACGGAGCGCCTCAATCATCCCCAGGTGGCGGTTAACGTGCGCCAGGTGGCCGAGGACCGCCGCGCCGACGCTTGTCTGACGGCCATAGAGATCGACGCAAGATTCGCGCAACTGGTCATCGTCTGCGGCGTCCACCGCCCGGTTCGCCGCCTCGAACGTCCGCCGGGCATAGTCCAAGAGCTCATCCTTCGCGGGCAGCGGCAGAGCGGCCGAGACATCATCATCCATTCCCATCCCGGTCGCTTCGCCACCGAGGTCGAAACTGCTCACGCCCCATTTCGCGGCCAGCTTGTCGCTATCCCAAATTTGGGAGCCGCTGCCCAGTCTCTGCCCGAGCTCCTCCGTCATCGCCGGCATGCGGGACAGGAGCAGATCCGCCCAGCGGGCCACATGCCATACGTGGAAGGCGATTGACGGCGCGCTCGCCGAGGGTCGCTCATTTAGCCCCGAGTCGCTCAGTTCATCCGCAATGCGAATGACCGCCTCGTGGGAGCGGCGGACGCCATAAGCGGTGATCGTGTGTAGGGATAACGTCATTGCCGGGAAGCCTGCCGGATGTCGGTGGCGTTACTATGGCACCCCGCGTGCCGCCGGTCAACGATATCGACAGCTCTCCAACAGCGATGCTAACCTTGCCGCGATATGGCAGACTTGGTGCTCGCTCTAGACCAGGGGACCTCTTCCACCCGCGCGATTCTCTTCGACCACGCCGGGAACGCTGTCGGAAGCGCGCAAAAGCCGTTCGAACAGATTTATCCGCGGCCCGGCTGGGTCGAGCACGATCCGGAAGCGATCTGGCAGACCCAGTTGGCGACGGCTAAGGACGCGCTGCGACAGGCAAAGGCAACGGCCGACGACGTAGCGGCGATAGGAATCACGAACCAGCGCGAGACGACGGTTATCTGGGACCGCGGCGGCCGCCCAATCGCCAACGCCATCGTCTGGCAGGACAGGCGCACAGCACCGCTTTGCGAGGAACTACGGAAAAAGGGCTTGGAGCCGCTATTCCGGGAGCGCACCGGCCTTCTACTCGATCCCTATTTCTCCGGCACCAAGGTGAAATGGCTGCTCGATAACGTCGACGGCGCCCGCGCTCGCGCCGACTCCGGCGACTTGATGTTTGGGACCATCGATTCCTGGCTTGTGCATCGCCTGACAGGCCTGCATGTGACCGACTATACGAACGCTTCTCGCACGCTGCTATACAACATCTTCGACCTCCGTTGGGATGACGAATTGCTAGGAGCGCTTGGAGTGCCTCCAGGCATTTTGCCGGCCGTGCGGGCATCCTCCGGCGTTTTAGCGGAGACGAGTTTGTTTGGCAAATCGCTGCCCGTCGCCGGAATCGGCGGAGATCAGCAAGCAGCTCTCTTCGGCCAGGCGGCATTCGAGCCGGGCATGGCGAAGAACACGTACGGCACCGGTGCTTTCTGCCTCATGAACATCGGCGAGAGGAAGGTCACGTCCAAGAACCTCCTGACTACGATTGCCTGGGGGCTGTCGGCCGGCGCCCGCGACGACGTGACTTACGCCCTGGAAGGCTCGATCTTTATCGCCGGGGCGGCCGTCCAATGGCTGCGAGACGAGCTGGGGATTATTTCGACGGCGGCGGAATCGCAGGAACTTGCGATGAGCGTGCCTGACTCGAACGGCGTCTACATCGTACCGGCCTTCGTTGGCCTCGGCGCGCCGCACTGGGACCCGACCGCGCGCGGCGCCATCTTCGGGCTTACGCGCGGCGCGAACCGGGCGCATCTCGCCCGCGCAACGCTCGAAGCTATCGCGTTTCAAACATGTGACGTGATCGAGGCTATCGAAGCCGATTCCGGCGTCACGCTTTCCGAGTTACGCGTCGACGGTGGGGCTGCCGCCAATGATTTACTGCTCCAGATTCAGGCCGACCTGCTCGGACGCGAGGTCGTGAGGCCGGCCGTGCTCGAGACGACGGCGCTGGGGGCAGCCTATCTGGCCGGCTTGGCGACTGGGTTCTGGAAGAACGCCGCTGAGGTTACCCGCAACTGGCGCGAGGACCGCCGCTTCAGTCCGCAAATGCCTGCCGGCCGGCGCGATGAGATGTACGCCGGCTGGAAGACCGCCGTTGAGCGCGTAAAGGGATGGTCGTCGACTAGCGCCTAAGTCGTAGCACCCTAGTGTCTCGGTGTCCGCGTCGCGGACTCGACCGGACTAGGGCTAGCCGTCGATGTATCACTTGGTGCCGGCGTCGGCGTGGGCTGAGGCGTCGGTTCGAGAGTTGGCGGCGGCGTTGGCTCTGGAGTCGGCGGCTGCCACAGGCCGTACTTCCCGACCATCCAGTCCCAAACGTCCCTTGAGATCCGGGCACCAAATGAGTAGCCGGCGCGCTCCGTATTCGCCAGCTGCGACAGATATGTGATTGCGTAGGCCTTTTTGGTTCCGTCCGCACCCTGGAATGTGACAATCCCAGTGTCGTTGTTCACCCAGCCGTCCCAGTCCGCGTAGTAGCCGATCTTATGGCCGACGGTGGCTTCCGGCGGGAGACGACCGGGAAGGATGTAGTTTACGTACGAGTAGCTGTCGCGCAGAACACCGAGCGTATACACGGTCCATTGGTAGTCGAAGAGCTGCTCGTTCCAGAGCCTAGTCAGGATATCATTAGTCTCAAGGGCGGTCAGGATGTTAGGCGATGGGTACTCGCCCCCATAAAAAGGGATGTGGTCGAAGTAGGAGGCCGTCATTCCCCAGGAACTCATCAGCGACCGGGCGTAATAAGTGCCCTCCCAGTATGAGCCGAAAATGGATTGCGTGAAATTCTTGACCTCCGGCGGATAGCTGCCACCGATCCCTTTCTTGATGCTGTAATCGAGGCCGTCTGGGCTCGCATTCCCGGCTTGAAACTGACTTACCGCTCCCAGCAAAGCAAAAAGGTTGATCACGCAGCCCGTGCGGTGGAGGACGTTACCGCCGACGGATATAGTTTCCCCGTTTTGGAGGTCAGTCACGGCTATCGCCACGTCGATGCCACCCACGTCGCCATCATAGGCAACGATCGCGCTCTCGAGTTGGTCGCGTAGCGCCAAGAAGTCAGGCGAGGCATTTACGTTTTCGGGAATGTTTCCGGATGTCTGAGGGAGGGGCGCCGAGGTCTGATCGCCGCCGGTGCCCTCTTGTGGGGAAGGGGCCGGTGTTTCCGATGGGGCGGGAGAGGCCGACGATCTACTCCAGTCGACCACCCCTTCAACTGTGATACCTGGGTAGGATTGCTCGCCCGCGCGTCTTACGGCCGCTGAAGACCGGGCGGTGGCTTCTGAGCCAGCATCCTTCGCGCTTCCATCTAGCGATGCCAGTACTATGACGACGCCAAGCGCTAGCGGCGCCGAGGCCAACCCCACGCCCGAGGCAATCCTTACCATTTTCGGGTCTACACGAAACACGGTTCCCCTTCTGTCCCCCTATTCAACTGCTGTGATACTGATAACGCCGTATAGTGTTGCAAGGATACCAAAGCCTATGTGCATCCGCCCCTGGCGGCTTCGCTAGAATGACGCCCCAGCGTATCCCGGCGTTGCAACCGCTTTTGTGATCACGAAGGGCACTGCTAGACTTAGCGCGTGAAGCGAAGTACCTTGGTCCGAGATCTCAAGGGTGCAATCGGCCGCCATTGGGTGTTGCATACGCCCGAGGATCTGCTCGTCTACGAATACGACGCGACGATCGACCGCGGCCTCCCCGAGGTCGTCGTATTGCCAGAAGACGCAGGGGGCGTTGCCCGGGCCGTCCGCATCGCTCGCCAACACGATGTTCCAGTGACAGCACGAGGCGCCGGGACCGGCCTTTCCGGCGGCGCAATTCCCTGCGAGGGCGGTGTGGTCATTGTCACGACGCGCATGAACCGCATTCTTGAACTCGATCCTGAGAACCAAATCGCGGTCGTCGAGCCGGGCGTGATCAACCTTGATATTTCGCGTGCTGCTTCACCTTACGGCCTGTACTACGCGCCGGACCCATCGAGCCAGAAGGCCTGCAGCATCGGCGGCAACGTGGCGGAGAACGCTGGCGGGCCTCACTGCCTGCGCTATGGCAGCACGACTAACCACGTTCTCGGTCTTGAGATCGTAACCGCCGAAGGGGAGGTTGTACTGCTGGGCGGCAAGACGGCCAATACCCCCGGCTACGACCTCACGGGAGTCGTAGTGGGGTCGGAGGGCACTCTCGCCATCGTCACGAAGGTAATCGTGCGATTGCTGTATAAGCCCGAAGCGACCGTTACTTTGCTGGCGATCTTCGATGCGGTTACCCAGGCGTCCCGCGCTGTATCGGCAATTATCGGCAGGGGAATGATCCCGGCGGCGCTGGAGATGATGGACAAGAACACAATGGAGGCAGTTGAGCCGTTCGTGCACGCTGGCTACCCTCCCGACGCCGGCGCCGTACTGCTGATTGAAGTGGAGGGGCTGAGGGAGGCCGCCCAGGAGCAGGCGGACGCTGTGGTTTCGATCTGCCGCGAGTTGAATGCCCGAGAGATCCGAATCGGCCTCTCCCAAGAAGACCGGGATAAGCTCTGGGCCGGCCGCAAAGGCGCGCTTGGGGCGCTGGGACGGCTGGCGCCCTCCTATTACATTCTGGATGGCGTCATACCGCGCACACTACTCCCGACCGTGCTGGACGGCGTCTACGAGGCCTGTGAGCGTTTTGGCTTCCGCGTGGCGAATGTCTTTCACGCCGGCGACGGCAACCTCCACCCCAACGTCATGTTCGACGAGCGCGTCCCAGGCGCTACGCAACGCGTCCTCGAGCTTGGCGAGGAGATCATGCGCCTATGCGTGGACGCCGGCGGTTCCATCACCGGCGAACACGGCGTAGGGTACGAGAAGCGCAATTATATGTCGTGGATATTCTCCGCGGACGATCTGGAAGTGATGTCGCGGCTCAAGGCCGCCTTCGGCGCTTCCGATGCCTTCAACCCCGGAAAGATCTTCCCAACATCCAAAGGCTGCGGCGAGGTCTCGTCGCGAATGCGCGCAGCGATCGCGAAAGTCGGCGCGGGCGCCTACGTCTAGGGACATTCATTGTGATCGCTCAGGCGACTGTCCTCGACGACCTCCGCGCCATCGTCGGCGACAAGCATGCCTACCTACCGGACGACTCGCCGACGTTCGCGGTCGATGGAATGAATCCAAAGGCGATCGTCGAGCCCCGCACCTACGAAGAAGTCGGGGCCGTCATGCGCTATGCAAGCCAAGCAGGCCTGGCTACCATTGCCAGCGGCGGCCGGACGAAGCCGGATATCGGCAACTTGCCCGCCCGGTATGATCTGGCGTTGAGCCTCTCGCGCCTGGATCAAATCATCGAATACGAGCCGGCCGATCTTACGGTCACGTGCCAGGCCGGAATCAGCGTCCCTGAACTACAGCGCCGCCTTCGTGTGCATGGCCAAAAAGTGCCGCTTGATGAAAGGCCCGGCAAGCAGCCTTCTGCCGGCGGAATGCTTGCGACCAACTCAAACGGGCCGTCGCGTCATGCCTTCGGCGAGCTGCGCGACTTTACAATCGGAATGCGCGTGGTCACAGCGGACGGCAGAACCACCCGCGCCGGCGGCAAGGTGGTGAAGAATGTCGCCGGTTACGACCTGTGCAAGCTCTACATAGGGTCGCTCGGGACGCTCGGCGTCATTGTCGAGGCTACCTTCAAAGTGATGCCGGTCGCCCGAATTGAGCGAACTCTCGCGTTCCGGCTCCGAACCCCGGGAAATGCGTGCAGTCTCGCCGCTGACTTACTCCGCCGCGGACTAGCACTGAGCTATTTGCAACTGAGAGGCTGGAACAACGGGGCGAATGACAGCTGGCTGCTTGAGATCGGCCTCGCTGGCAGCGAAGGGCCGGTCGCGCGCTCCGAGAACGAATTGGCCGGTATGGCAGCCGACTTCAAAGCGGAGGTTGCCGATGGAGACGCTCCAGTGAATGCCGGCGCAACGGACAGCGGCGAGAGCAAGGAAGCTCGTGGGCTGCTTTGCCGGTTCAGCGTCCTTCCGTCCAGGCTCTCTGCGTTCATCGGCGGCCTCCAAGCTCTGGAACCGCCGGACATGGTTGCCGAACCGGCCACGGGTGTGCTGCGCGCCTCTTGGCCAAACAGTGCTGCGGCGCTGACTTTGCTGGAACGCTCTCGCGAGATCGCCAAGAGCCACTCAGCTGCGTGCTTCGTCGAACGCTGTCCGCCGGAACTCAAGCGACGCATCGACGTCTTCGGCGACCCACCGCCCGCTTTTGAGCTGATGCGGCGCGTGAAGCAGCAGTTCGACCCGAATGGCATTCTCAGCCCCGGCCGGTTCGTGGGGAGGCTCTGATTGGGTAACCAACCTGCGTTTACCGGTCCGTTCGCTCCGTCCGAGGCTGACCTCGCTCAGTGCGTGCGCTGCGGCCTTTGCCTCCAGCACTGCCCCACCTATCTCCAGACGGGGCTCGAAGCGGAATCCCCGCGCGGGCGGTTGTACCTTATCAAAGCGATGTCCGAGGGTCTCATCGAGCCGACGGTAAACGTGACCGGCCACATGGACATGTGCCTTCAGTGCCGCAACTGCGAGGCAGTTTGCCCCTCCGGAGTGCCGTACGGCCGCATCATGGAGCGCGGAAGAGCGGAGGTCTTGGCCAGCGGCCGCGCGCCATTCTCATGGCGCCTGCGCGCGCTTTTCCTGCGTGAGGTGATTGCGCGACCGGGGCGCCTTGCGATACTTGCCTCGGCCTTGCGGTTCTATCGCGCATCTGGGCTGCGGGCGCTCGCCGAACGGACGCCAGTGCTGCGCGACCGCGTCGCGCTGGCGCCGACCATCACCGGGAAGGCGTTCAAGCGCCGCGGTGTGCTCGGCCAGCCCCAAGGCGCCATGAAGTATCGAGTCGGGCTGCTCACCGGGTGCATCATGCCCCTGGCGTACGGACGCGTGCATGCAGCGACCGTAAGAGTGCTTGCCCGCAACGGCTGTGAAGTTGTCGCTCCGGCGACACAGGTGTGCTGTGGGGCACTGCACGGCCACAACGGTGACCTTCCCACCGCGATGGAACTCGCCCGCCGTAACATCGACGCCTTTCTGGCGGAGGAGTTCGACGCCGTGATTGTGAATTCGGCGGGCTGCGGTTCAGCGATGAAGGAGTACGGCGACTTACTTGTCGAGGACAGCGCCTACGCCGAACGCGCTCAGCGCATGGCCTCTCGAGTAAAAGATGTAACCGAGTTCCTCGCGTCGCTTCCTTTACAGCCCCCCGAGGCGCCGTTGGGCGTGAGCGTCACCTATCAGGACTCCTGCCATCTCGCCCATGCGCAACGAATTACGGATGCGCCGCGCGACATCATACGCGCGATTCCCGGCGTTCGCTTCGTTGAGTTACCCCACGCCGACCGCTGCTGCGGCAGCGCTGGCGTCTACGGTCTGACTCAGCGGGAAATGTCGATACGCGTGCTCGACGAGAAGATGCGCGACATCAGGGAGACTGGCGCGGAAGTCATCGCCACCGCAAACCCGGGCTGCATGACGCAACTCGAGGGGGGCCTGCGCCGTCACCGCATGAACGGCCGCGTTGTTCACATCGTTGAACTGCTCGACGAGTCATACCGGCGTCGCGGTATTCGCGTTTAGCAGACCGCTCCTTTACTCCGAATTCACTGGGTGTTAACCGCTTAGCCGGTCGCGTTAACCGTATTTGCGAGCAGCCGATGCGATACTCAGCCATGAAGGACGTTGACCCCGAGATTTTCTGTGCTATGAGCTGCGCAAGAAACAGCACACCGAATTGTCAATATAGAAACGTGTAACAGGGTGGCCGGAGGGGCGTCTATTGTTCATCCCAAGAAGCGCAGGTTCGAAAGAACCGTCAATAGCCCGTGTCTTAGACGCGGTGGATGACAAGGACCGGAGTATGACAACGATGCGCGTGGCGATGGCAGAGGCCATCACACAACAGCGAGCAGTCAAGGCCGATGAGCAGACCCAGGCCCCAGCGGAGCGGGCGCAAACGGATGCCGAGCCGCAGCCCGTCGAATTCACTGACCTGTACCACCAGTACTTCCCCAAAGTCTTCGCCTACGTATATGGCCGGGTGCAGGACAAGGAAATCTCACTCGATATCGTCTCTGACGTATTCGAGAAGGCCTTCATCAAAATGCGTTCCTTGCGCTCCCCGGACTCGTTCGGGTCCTGGCTGTTTACGATCGCGCGGAACGAAGTTTCATCGCACTGGCGGAAGACAAAGCCCGCCGCTCGCGCCGCCCAGGAAGCCGCCTGGGAAACCGAGATCCATTCGCAGCCTCGAGGCCCGGAAGAGACAGTCCTGCACAAGGAGCGGCTGGCTTCACTCTCCCAACTCGTGCGTCAGTTGCCGCGACGTGAACAGGAGATCATCGCTCTCAAGTTCGATGCCGAGCTAACGAACCGAGAGATCGCAAATGTGCTGAGCACGAGCGAGGTCAACGTGCGGGTCACCGTGTTCCGCGCGCTACGCAAGCTGCGGGAGCGCCTCCAGACCAGCGGCGACCGTACATGAACGAAGAGGAGCGGGCCGAATGGCTGGCCCGCGCCATCGACGATCTCCTGAGTAGAGATCGTTCGCGCCCCACGGAGCCCCCGCCCCCGGAATTCGAGCGACAAGAACTGAACGCCCTGTTGCGCATTGCGCATTCGCGGGCGGAGCAGGGCGATGCGTCGATACAGGCGGGCGTGCAGTACGAGGGCGCAGTCTGGCGACGCGTCCTCGAACGCCTCGACAGGCGCCGCACTTCGCGCGAGGTGCGACCGCTGGACGCTATGGAGCCGGCCAATCCAGAAGAGATCGCGGCAGCCAAGGCCCTCGAGGAAATGGAGATTGGTGAGCTTCGCGAAATCGCCCGCCTCCGCAGGATGATGGCCGAGCAGGCCGCTTCCATGGCTGAGACGCACCGGGACCATGTCTGGGAGCGAGTGCAGTCACGAATACAAGCGCAGCCGCAGAAGAGATGGCCATTTACTTTCTTCGTCGCGAAGAGAGAGAAGGCGCCTTCAGCCGGAGGCGCCCATGATTTCGCCGTCTCGGCAAGCGATTCGCTTCTTGACGGGGAGAGGGGAGCGGCAGAGCGAAGCACGGGCCGCGCCTACGCGGAACAGCCTCACCCCAATTTGTCCGTCGGCTGGCAGAAGACGGCGGCCGCCGCTGCGCTGGTCGTGCTCATCGCGGTGGCCCTTGCACCTCTACCGGCCACCGGCTTCGCCGATCATCCGGTCGCCGGCCTCGTTCGCGCGATCGGCGAACACCTCGGCGTGAGAGAAGCCGGCGAGCCTCCAGCACCTCCGCCCATCACTGCAGTTGTGCAGGGCAGCGAGATCACCGCCGCCGAGGCGTCGGAGCGGCTCGGCGTGCGGATCGGCCTTCCGGCAGGGCCGCCACAGGGATTCGAGCTGACGTCGGCACGATTCTTCGACCAGGCGCTGACTGCCGAAGCGGGTGGGACATACGCGCTCACTTATACCCGGGCGGGTGGCTCGAGCATAGTCATATACCAGGAGCGAGCATCCGGAGAAGAGTTCGCGGCTGAAGGCGGCTCCGCGGTGGACGTTGCGCTTTCGGACGGGACAGCGGGCACCTACGTCGAAGGCATGTGGCAGGCGGTGGACGGCCGGCTAGTCTGGAACCAGGGCGGCGCGCAGACGCTGGTCTTCGAGCGTAGCGGCGTGCGGACGACTATTCAGTACAACGGCCCAGAGGCCGAAGCGCCCTCGCTGTTCGCGATCGCGGACAGCATGGCCGCGGCCCAGTAGGGCCGGGTACTCGGCCCGGGCATCGCATTGATTGACCGAAGCCTAAGACTTGATTGCTTTAAGAAAAATCAGTGTTTTTGAGGCCCACTCGATGTTTTGGGAGAGCGCCGGAGTCTTGAAAGGCGAAGACGGCGTAGCTTTGGAAATGGCGACGTCGTATCATCGCCGTAATCGCGGCACGGCGGACATCTTCCGAATGTAACCCGGCGGCTTCAGGTGGCGCAGTGCCGCGCTGGCGTCTAGCAACCACTCAACAAGGGATGGAGCCGATCGCTCGTAGTAGGGCTGATGCAGCCCCAAAATGTGTTGCATTCCGTTGCATTCTGTTGCATTCTGTTGCATTTTGGCGCGCCGAATCGCCACTCGACTAGCCGACGTCGATCGGCGGATGAGCACAAAGCAAACCTACTAACACCTGTTATACGGGTAACGCGCGTCCGTACCCGTCAGCGGCCTTTGGACAGCTGGCGAGCTTTCCGAAGGGCGGCCGTGCGAAGACGGCTGATTGGATACGGCGCCATTATAGCCTCAACGAAGCGATCCACATCAGGCAGGATGAGCTCGATTTTGACACCTACGCGAGCTCGTGCTCTGGCTTCGGTCACCGCGCGGTCAATGAACTGCTGGGCCGACATTATCTTTGGAGGCCAGTATCCCTGGCGTATTACGGGCACGATGAGATATTCAAGCGCTGGCAGGACTCGGCGAGCCGCGCGGCATTCATCGAGGTACTCCGACACGGCCCGGACGACCGCCTCGTAACAGAGTTCAGCAGCTAAGGCCTTTTCAACTCCTCTGAGTCCCATGTCTCAATTCCGCCAGCTGAAAAACATTCCTAGGTTATCTTCGATTCGCTCCACCCGCTTGCGCACGTCTATGAGTTGGTAGGCCTGCAGACCCGCGCTTTGCAGAGCAATTGCGGCCCGTAGGGATACCTGCTCATTGGACGACTCCATGAGTTCCATCAACTTCACAACTGCCACACGCGCCCCCAGAAGCTGGTGGTCTAGCAGGCCCTCGATGATTTCATCGCGTCGCGTCTCAAGCTCGCCGAGGAAGACGGGGTCTTGTAGCCATCGGTAGATAGTAGAGGGAACGACATCAAGCTCACGAGCGACAGCCGTAACGCCCTTGCCCGAGGTCAGCAACTCTACCGCCACGCTCTGCTTGAACTTTTGGCGGTCACCTGCGCGCTCGGCTGCGACGGGCCACTCGCGTCGCGACGGGCCAACCTGACCCGTGAAGCGTTGTACCGCCGCTATCGCATCGCTCGAGACGCTCTCCTCGTCCCCCGACTCCACCTGTTCGTTCGTCTCCAGGGTGGAATGAGACTCAGACAGACCATTCAGCTCCTCTGACGCTTCGGCTTTGATGCGGCCGTTCGCTCGCGGCAGCGCTTTGATAAGAGGAGTCTGAACGGCGATTTCTGTCTTCGCGTCAGCGCCGTTCGCACTGACCTTCGCCTCGTTAGCGGGAACTCTTCCGTTACGTGATGCCATCTGTGCCGTATCCTTTCATATGTATTATTTCTACCGGCATGACCTGGCACGTCCTCTCTGAATGGACATCCCAATCTGCCAGGTCATCAACCGTATGCGTCAGCAAGTAGTAGTCCCTCAGTTTGGTATAGAAGCCTCGCGCCCACTCTGGCCTATGCACGGCCATGATGAGTCCGCTTTCGAATCCAGCCGCAAAGCCCTTCGCGTATTCGACCGCCTCAACCTCGCCCAGCTCATCGGCCAGGTCTTCCATAGACATGCCGAGCCAAGCGGGAACGGCCTTTCGATAGAGCTCCTGGGGAGGGCCGTCGGGGGGCAGGAGGCAGTCTGGACAGCGACATTGCTGCGTCTTGCCGTCTCCGTCTTCGCGATATGTCCCGTATGCCATCGACATCTCCTCTAAATCCGGAAGGCCCCCCTTGTTCAGGGAGGCCTTCTCGAAAGTGCAACTTTCGATTCTTTGCCGCCATAGTGGCGACCGTATCCCCCCTGAACGGGGCCGGGTGTAGCACCGTGGCCTTAGGCTCGGTTGCTGGGCAGATCGTCGAGCCGGTCCTCTAGCTGCCGCTCTCGATATATTTAGTTTATGTCAACTACATCTTACCATAGGTGGCCTAACCCCGCAACGAGACATCATGCGCCTGCTCCCTGGTCGGGGCCGCCGGCTCAGGCCGATAGTCAACGACAAAGGACGTCCGGCGCCCAATCAGTCGCCGAGCGGGTTCAGGGGCTCAACGCTCGCTGAGGAAGACGTGCTGGCTCGCATTGGCCTTGAGCGGACGACGGCCGCGCCGAGTCGCGGCCTTTGTGGCCCGCCAACTGTTAGTGCAAAGGATAGCCTCATAGGTCTGCTCGAGCGCGGCACGCATCGCCGCCAACGAATCAGCGCTTTGTCGACTGCCGCCCTCGTCAGGGAAAGGCTCCCTTATCACCTCGGATCGCGGCCGACTCAGACATTCGGAGAGGGTCCACCCGTTCTGCACTATGTTGACCGCGAGTGAAACCAGGTCGGATACAGTGAGGACATAGATCAAACCTCTTTGATCAACTCGATACCCCAGACCGTCCAAGGACGATGGGCTGGAACGATGACTGGTGGGCGTGACGGGGAATTCAGCGCCGGAGCTCGCATCTCTCGCGGTTGAATGATGGCTATGTCGCGCCACTGCTGCCTAACTCCTTCACAGAATGTAAGGGCTCCATCTGTTGGCCAAATCCGAGGTCACGAGGACCAGTGCGTCGGGCCAGGGGTTTCACGATCAGAGCGCGTGAGCGCAGGGTCCTCGCCACCACACCTTCGCGCTCCAGTTCACTCTCGGTCACCATCCCTGCCCGCAGACAAGCCTCCAGCTGAGCAACGTCGACGGCGAGCTTAAGGCATCCCGCCAAACGAGGAAAAGCCTCCGCCAGACGCTCAGAGTCGTATTCCTTGCCAAAGCGCGGCTCGATGCGCACACTCACTGAGCGCACCTCATCAATGAAGTGGCCGTGCTCTGTCACGAGATCCAACAGCCGATCTCTAACCCCTTCGAGCCGTTTCTCGAGTGGCTTGACCCTCTCTTTGAGGTCCAGGTATTCATCCAGAAGCCTAGACCTCACGTCGATGGTGGGTCTGGCCGCTCGCGTCGGTTCAGGTGACAATGTCGCCACCTCTTTTATGCCGCATGTCCTGGTAGCGGCGGGCAAATCCGCAGAGTTCATCGACATCTTTTAGACCACCTCCGGCAGCAGGCTGCCGGCTGGCTCTCGCACTCTCTTCAAGTGCTCGACGTAGGAAGAGAGCGAGGCGGTGTTTGCACGGATGATTGGCCCCATGACGCAGATAGTCGCTGCACTCGCACTGTCCCCTTTTCACTGTGTAGAATCGTAGCCCGTCTTCGGAGCCAACCCGCCACACGTTCTCGTGCAGTTGCTGAATAGGCCGCAGCAGCACCAGGAACGCCGCTTTCTCCAGGCGACTCGTGAGGTGTGGCCGGCGTTTCGCCGCCCGCTCAACCAACAGTCTCAACTCTTCAACTGTCACCCAGATTCACCCCTCCCCAATTCGTTTCTGGCGTGCATCTCCGAGTTGGAGGTGCTGACCGTCTCGCAAGCATGCCAGAGCCCGCCGGTGCGCTTTCAGTGTGCAGGTGATCAGCGCGGCCCGCGGGGCCCGAGGATCGGCCAACAGGACGAAGCCACCGTCGTGCCGGACCCAGCGCCGACTCCTGTGTGATTCAATCGCACGAGCTGTCGTGGTGCGGCTACCTTCGGCCAAGCGAACGGTTGCAGTGCAATAGCCATTCGTCTGCATAATCAAGACTGTGCGCCGAATAACCGCTCGCTGATCGGTGACGCCACCGCTGCTCCGGGACGCGAGCGGCGACGCCGAAACATCAACGTTCGACCCGTTGAGGCGCGTCTTCAGCTCCAACTCGTAGGCAGTAATTGCGCTCTGGCGGTAGCGGGCACGGGCCACCGACCCCCTGCCCATCAGCCAACTCAGACAGTTCTGGCCGACGAAGAAGTAACGGCCGGTGCTCACATCCTTCAGTCCAAAGAGGGTCCGCGGCAAAGTGGAGCCACAGGCGTCGCAGGACGCACCCGGCCTATCGCGCACGACTCGTGTCAGCCGCGCCAACCGCTTCCCTTCCATGAAAGCACTTAGTCTTTCCTCGTATCGGCTATCCACCTGACCCCATCCCGAAATCATCGTGCCCTTCGCATCGACTCTAGCTCGGGTCGCCGCAAGCACACTCGCGGGCAGGCACTGGCCGCCCAGAACGGGTGCAGTAGGGTTTGACCCACGGGCATTCCCAAAAGACACGCGTGCTTGAGGCTGCGACCAGAATGGGGTTGTCCTCGATCTCGACGCTCGCCGTTCCAATCGCCTCCTGGATATCGGAGCGAAACTCTCTAATGGAGTAGCGAGGATCCTCAGCCTTTTTGTCCTGGGCATAAGCGAGCCAACGCTTCGGCTCGGCTGACTCGCTGGCCGCGACGACGTACCAACTGGGCTCGTCTAGAGAGAAAACGTCAACGTTGACGTTTTTCGCAGTTCGCCCGTCCCCTTCGCCCGCGTCATCAGAGGCGAAGAAGAGCCGCCAGACGAGAGCGTACTTCTCAGCCTGTCGGAGGCTGATCTCGAACCGCCGGGCTATCGCCTCCATGCTGCGGTCGCCGTAAATGCTGCGCCGCTGAGCCTCGTAAAGGATCGCCGCCTGCAGCACCCAAGACCGCTTGCCTAAGGCCCTGCTGGTCCGAAAAGCCTCCACAAGCTGCTCGTCATCTAGATAGGGAATGACGCCGATGGCTTCATTGAGGGAGCGCTCGAGGCGCTCCAGCAACACAAAAAAGGAAGCGCAATCGAAATCCCGAGTATT
>Ga0209690_1000968_pt1 | contig 15712 bp, 14 predicted proteins | sample GraSoiAngelo_150_FD_186164 | JGI IMG/M metagenome (GOLD analysis project Ga0209690, IMG submission 186164) | Grasslands soil microbial communities from the Angelo Coastal Reserve, California, USA - 14_1009_09_40cm (SPAdes) (version 2) | ecosystem: Environmental > Terrestrial > Soil > Grasslands ...
CGAGCCAGAGATGATTTGCGTCAAAGGCGTTTCCTGTCTGTGCGAATGTTAGTCCTGCGTCGTTGCTACAGGTGACGAAGATGTCGTTGGTCGCGGTTATGCTATGATAGGATACGCAGACCTTGCTTGATCCTTCAGCGGCAATCCATGGTCTATCATCGCCGGGGACCGAGGCTCCTGTCGGGTTTAGGAGCCATGTGTTGCCTCCGTCGGTGCTGGTGCTAACGTAGACGTTTGTCAGAGCTAGGCTTGCTACGTATACGTTGTAGAGTCCGTTGAGGTTGGTTTGGGAAGCGACGGCGAGGTCTGTGTCTCCTCCTGCTGGTGAGAACTGGTTGCTGGCTGCGGAGGCGCTGTTCGGTGAGACTAGGGTAAGGTAGTGTAAGCCGCCGTCTGTAGATCTCCAGGCGTCGGTTCCGCCTGTGAGTCCGTTCTCAGAGGATCCGTAGAAGTTGCCTGCCCCGTCGGCTCGGATTGCAGGTTCGGCGGCGTTATTGTAACAGTTGCCGTTGGAGTTTGGACACGTGATTCCGGCGGTTCCCGCTAGTCCGCTAGTTGTGAATGCTAGGTTGCCGGAGGTTGGAGCCTTGACTAGGGCTATGGGCGAGACTGTGATCGCTATCATCATCACCAGCGCAAGACTGAACGTAGTTGAGAGGTGTCGTAGAGGGTTTTGGATATTCTCTGATTCAGTCAAAACATATTTCCAACGGACCCAAGAGCCGTATGAGGCTTTATTCTGCACGTGTACGATTGCTCACATGAAATCACAACTGCAACCGTTTCTCGAATAATTACGGACTCCGGCATCACGGGTTGCTGGGTTTTCGATGCCCAGAATCGGTCTCCTCCGTCACAAGCTGGTATGATAACGGTGCTCGCCACGATTAACTAGGTTGTCGATGAGACGATCTTACCAATATTTCCTCATTCTGATTTGTCGCTTTCTTGAATGACGCGAATTCTTCTAACTTTTCTGAGGTAATACAGTACTAGTCTTGCTCGTCTTCAATGGATCCTTAGGAGAGAGTTAGGATGGAAGTGAGTCGGAGATCGGACGGACAAGGGCGTGCTTGGGAACGGATGGGATCGTTTTCGTGGAAAAGCGTCCACTAGGTTAAAATACGCAGCGACCCGAGAATACCATGTTTTAGGAGCAAGACATCGAAAAATCTTGCCGGATGATGGAGGGTGGACGTGATTGACTAGGATTGTTCTTACTGCCGATTCGACTCAGATGAGCGAGTACTGGGGAATCCCACTACTCCCCTTCTTCAGCTGCGCTCCGGCTGAGAAAGTTCCCCGGTTCGTCTTTGACTTTCTAGCCCCTTCAGTCCGACACTTTGACGGGGTGGCGGAGAAGGCGCCTTATGGGCTGCGGAAGCTGGAGTCGTCGCTTCTGAGAAAGTATGGTGCGGACGAGGTGGTTGTTGCCCATCCGGACCATGTGTCCAAGTTCGTAGACGACAAGACTAGTATTATCGGAATATCGACTATGGACCCGATGGGTCTGGGACCGGTGAGCATGATGTTCACCGATGGTGGAAAGCTGACGGCGTACACGAAGAGAAAGTTTCTGGAGCTTGTTGGAGAGATCAATAGGACCCGGAAGAAGTATCCGAAGGCGAAACTGGTTCTGGGCGGGTCTGGCGGCTGGCAGATGGAGGTCCGTGACCGGGATACTAAGGCACTAGGCGTCAACCATGTGGTGATAGGCGAGTGCGATCATGTGATTGGAGACATTTACAATGACATCGAGTCGAATAACAGCCCCGAGTTCATTCATGTTCCTCGCGGGCCGAAGCTCGAGGATATTCCGGACATTCAAGCTCCTTCAACTCACGGGCTTGTTGAGGTTATGCGGGGATGTGGCCGCAACTGCCAGTTCTGCGAGCCTAATCTTAGGATCGCGAAATATTATCCCAAAGACAAGGTTGAGCGAGAGATAGCTGTCAATCGGAAGATTGGGAACCCGAACGTCTGGGTCCACAGCGAAGATATCTTCCTCTACAAGCTGGAGGACAAGAAGGGCTTCATGCCCAACCACGACGCGGTGGTTGACCTATTCAACACGGTCATGTCCCAGAAGGGGATAGGGTATGCTAATCCGACTCATGGGACGGCGGCTCCTGCCTGGGCTGATCCTGATCTGATCCGGGACATTTCCGATACTGTTCTGAAGGGATCCAAGCGGCACATTGGAATCCAGTCGGGCTTGGAGACGGGTTCTAGTGAGCTGATCAAGAAGTACATGCCGTTGAAGGTGAAGCCTTTCAGCCCGGACGAGTGGCAAGATGTGATCTATAACGGGACGAGGATTTTCAACGAGTACTACTGGTTCCCGGCCTACACGATCATCGTCGGGTTGCCCGGGGAGACGTCTGAGGACGCGGTTGAGACTGTCCGTCTTATAGATCGGATGGAGCATGGGCTGAAGAAGGAGGTCGGTGTCAAAGCACACTTCACAGTGACACCGCTCAGCTTCGTCCCATTGGGGGTGTTGAAGAAGAGCGGCTTCTACAATATTGACGACCAGGTGGACGAGGCACGCTTCTGGGTCATCTACCGGAGCTGGAGGCACACGGTGCTGGAGCTGCACACGATGCCGCCGACACTGTTGCAGTTGAACCCGGTGCTCAAAGGGATTTTCACGACGCTCTGCTGGTTCGGCTCAAAGAAGATCCTTGACGGGATCAAGGCCTGGGGACGGCGACGGGGCTTCGACGCCGACAAAAGCCTACGACTAAACTAGAAACCGCTAGGCTGGTCGAGTCTCAAAGAGCACTTTTGTGTCGCGAGGACTAACGTTTTTGAGATTTCTGGAGAGGGGTCTCGCCAGTTGAAGCTGTTCTGGGCGAGTCTCACACTTCAGGGCCCAGAATGCCTAGATCCGACGTTTTCGACATCGCGGATTAAGCGCAGAGGTCAGCGCGAAAAAGTCGTAAGCTCAAATCGCCTGCCCAGATTTCGGTTCAGGGCTTATTCCGGGCGGTTTTTCACGGTGGGATTCTTCCAAAGAACAGGTTTGTGTCGCGGGAATTTTTTATTTTCTAAATTCTGGGAAGGAGGCTGTTCGCTGTCTGGAACGTTTTCAAGCTAAATCTTCGATTTGTCGCGCAGAATAGGCTAATCAGCCATTTTTGAATGAGGCTTCAATTGTATGAATGCAAGCGTGAACTGGGCGTCATATGAAATGCCCGTGCCAGATCCCAGGTCAGGGTTCATTCTGCGCCCATTTCCATGAATTCTGGCTTGATGATGGGCGGGTTTCTATTGCGACGGGGATATCGGGCAGATGAACCAAGCGGTCCTCTGATTCTCCGCACTGCTAGGTCTAGTTGTCGCGGCCACTGTTGCCAGTGGCTACCTTCTAGACCTTCAGTATGGCGGTTTCTGGTTGACCGGCTTCATTATCTCGGTAATCTTCTATCTGGCTCTGCAAAGATGGCACAGGACCCTCAAGTGGGACCTACGAACGCGCTAGCAATCTGGAGTCAGACGTAGCATGGTAGGTGGTTGTTGCGATTCTATGACTCGACCAACCGGTAGGAAATGGAAATATGCACGTAAGTGCACGTATCTGCTATGGCTCATAAGACCCTGACGATATCAGAAGAGGCCTACAACGCCCTGGCTCGGATCAAGGGCCGGGACGAATCATTCACCAAGGCTATTCTTCGACTCACCAAGAAGAAGGCCGCAGGGAACCTCTTAGACTACGTCCGGTCCTTCTCTCCTGATGAGGAGTTGGCCTCCGCGGTCGAGAAGGTCTTGGAGAAGCGCGGTAGGCTCCGTCTTCGAAGTCCCGAGCTCTAGAGAGCCCTTGGTCTGCCTAGACACAACGTTCCTCGTCGATCTTGTATGGGCGAGACCGGAAGCCGAAAAAAAGCTACTCCACTTCCTAGAGAATGACGAAAGGATAACGACCACTCCCGTGAACGCCGCCGAGCTCTACGATGGGGCATTCTCTACAAAGAGCCGAAGAACAGAGGCCGAAAGGGTGAGAGGGCTATTAGAACACCTGGAGCTTCTCGAGCTCTCTCTATCCGTCTGTGAGAAATATGGCAGGCTAACCAACGAACTCAAAGTCAAGGGCTCGCCGATCGGCGATCTGGACACCCTCGTAGCCAGCACTGCACTGGTTCACAGACAAATTCTGCTCACCCGGGACAAGGCTCACTTCGAGAAAGTGCCCGGACTGGTCGTCGAATCATGGTAGGAGTCAAGCTAGGCTTGCTGTTTGATGAGCGGTTACTATTGTTTGATTGGAAGAATCATCTTGGCGGTGTTTGAGCCCGACCCAACGGATATCGTTTCTTCTGTTCAAGAATATTGGCAATCATAGACAGAATCTTCTCCTTGGTCTGTACAGGGTCTAAAGTTGTGAGCACTAGGTCGACACCGGTCTTGTCCGCCCATAGTGTGCCTACGAGCGACCTTGCCTCAGGAGTCAGATCAGCCTAAGTCTCCCTTGATGCCTTCACGACTTCGCTCTTGACATCGTATGGGCCTCCCCTAAATTGCGCAGTCACAGAGCGTGAGCGTGTCTAGGCTAATCCAGAGAACCTTCGGCCAAGCGTTCAGCCAGATGCAGAGAAAGGCAGTTCTGCGTCGCGAGACTCGCACTCATACCTTATTTTTCTCGACCGTCGCCGGCTAACCGGATCCTAACACGGACCCATCAACATTCCCCTACTACAGACCACAAGTCTCCACTGACATTAACATCGGAATGGACCCCAAGCCGTTTTCAAGGCGATTCCAAGGGACAATCAGGTCGTTGACCTCTACTATCTGCAATCATGGGACATAGATTGAAAGATGCAAACGCCCCTTGCGAGAGCGTTCTCAAACACGCGGTTTGTGTCGCGAGACTCAACTGCAATTGACATTTCTCGAATGGTAACGGGTCTGGTAACCGTGAATGGTACCAGAGACCTGCTTGGAAGGTTCAGTTAGAGCTCGGGTCACGTCCGCTGTCCTCAGCCAATTGAGATTACCTGGCGGAGTTCGAACTCGTTACCGTCCGGGTCATGAAACCTAGCCTCTTTAGCTGTGACAAGCTCGTCCGGCCGAAAGTCTAGCGTGCGCACGCGCCCAACCTTGCCTCCATATTTCCGGACAAGCCGTATTGACTTATCGATGTCGTTGCAAACGAAGTGTAATCCCATTGGCCTCTGATGCCTGTTTGCCGGCCCCTTATAGCCCCCATGGATTGAAAGAATGAAGCCACCGGCATCAAGCTCTGCCCAGTCACCGGTTTTATGCAGCATCGGTAAATGGAAGACTTGCCGATAGAATCGCAAACACTTATCGAAGTTTGAGACGAAGATAATGATCGGATTGACCAAGGTATTACGACGGTACATGCTTGCATAGTCGCGAAGCCTTCCTGGATTCATGGCTAGATACTACGACTATTTCCTGTCGCGTAATAATCTCTGAGTCCCTTGTGGGTTAGCCTGATTTTCGCGTAATATCCAGATTCCTTTTGTGTCTCAACTCGTAAACTAGACAGGTAGTCTTGGTGCCGTCTGTACTCCAGAATTGGTGCCAATTCGAACAGCAGATCGTAAATGGTCCGACTGCTTGCTTCTAATTTGCTATCGGACTATACTCCCATCTTCCAATTTCGCGATGCTGTCTGCTAAGCCTTCTATCCTTACATCGTGACTGGCGATCAGAGCCGCTTTTCCCTCGTTCTTGACTATGTCTCTAAGCGTTTCGATGACCCCTGAGCCAGTCTTCGAATCCAAGTTCGCTGTGGGCTCGTCCGCGATGATGAGCTTTGGATTGTTGACGACCGCCCTAGCTATCGCGACCCTCTGCTTCTCTCCACCGCTCAGATCCTCTTGAAGATGATTGGCTCTGTCATGAAGCCCTACCTTGTCAATCGCCTGCCACGCGATTTTCTTTGCTTTGCCTCCCCTGATCCCGTTCATGTTTAGTGCAACCTCAACATTTTCCAATGCCGTGAATCCGCTGAGAAGATTGAACTCTTGAAAAATGAAGCCTATCTTCTTCAGCCTAACCTCTGGTAGGCTTCCCTGATTCATCGACGTCACTTGGAGATTGTCGATCGATACCCGTCCCTCGTCCGGTCTGAGGAGCGTTCCGCATATGAGTAGGAGAGTTGTCTTCCCACTCCCACTCGGACCGGCGATCAGAGACAGTTCCCCTTCATGTATGGTAAGTGATACATTCTTCAACGCGTGTACGGCCGCGTATCCTTTTCCGTACGTCTTCGACAGATGCTCGGCCTTTAGTATCTCGGAAGTATTCGATTCACTTGAATGCAATTGCAGGATCGATCCTTGAGATTCTCCTTGCCGGAAGTAGAGCCGCTCCTGTACCCATCAGAATAGCCGAAGCGAAAATGAGGACCACAGAGCCAGCGTCATACAGAATTGCAATCGGAAAGTGCACTACGTATTGCAGACCTCCGACGACCACGATGGTGAGTCCGCCTGCAATTCCGAAACCTGAGAGGGCGATCAGAATCGATTGCCAGAGAGCTATCTGCAGCAAGTCTCTGTTCTTGATCCCTAGCGCTTTCAATATTCCATATTCTCTCTGGCGCTCCACAGTGGTCGTGTAGTTAGTCAAGCCTATGACCAGAACTCCTGTCAACCCTCCCATGAACTCCATCGCCTGAATTATCGGAGCAGTACCTGAAAGCACGGCATCCCGAGACACTCCGGCCCATTCCGAGTTCGTGAAGACTGATACGCCATTCAGAGCGGCGCGCAGTGCCGAGGCAACGGTGTCGGCGGATGCTCCTTCCGAGACCCTAACTAGGAAATAGTTGACAGATGTTCCATAGCCTACGATCTTCTGAACGTCGTTCAGATTCGAATAGGCGATTGGAGCTAGAAGACCCCCGAGCCCGGAGACCCCGACCACTGAGAGACGGTTTCCATTGACACTGACAACGTCGCCTACGTCAACATTCAACCTCGCGGCCAACGCGGCGTCCACGACTGTCTGATTTGCGCCCGTGATGCTCGAGCCTCTGATGAGTGGCAGAGGCCCACCTAGACCGGAGGTTGCGTCATAACCAAAGAAGAAGATAGATTGGTTCTTGCCATCCTTTGCAGCTGTTGCTCCTACACCGATCAGAGGAGAGACAGTCTTGACACCACTTACCTTCGCGATTGAGTTGCTCATGTTAGCGGGCAAGAATGAAATGGCGAAGAAGAAATTCGGTGCGCCTTTCTGAACCACCCACATGTCCGCACCCGAGTTGTCGATGAAGGCTGTTGCTTGGTGGTAGAAACCAAGATAGATGCCAGTTAGTGTGAAAATCAAAAGCAAAGCGAGCGAGGTGCCGGATAGCGTTATAGCCAGTCGAGTCTTATCGCGGAAGAGTAGTTTCCTGACTAATGAAACCAATAATTCCCGTCTTGACCCACGACGGTTGTGAATATTTACGGTCTTGCTGCTCTGGCCTCGGCGTCACTCAAGTTCGAGAGAAAAAATCGGTGCAATCCGATATTTGTTGAGGCCTAACAGTGGTGGTCGAAGCTTAAGTCTCCGAGTGCGTATGGGACCCTAGTTCTTCTTGAACAAGAACCGAGAAGCTTCGTGATCCCGCTCCTTGTAGCGAAATCCGGGGAGAGAAGTGTTGAACTTCTTTCCGTTAAGAGAGACCATCAAGACCCCTTCCGAAGACGGAATCGCCAACACCTTGTCTCCAGGCTTAACCTTCAAAAACTTGCGAACCTCCTTGTCGAGTACAACCCGGTAGCGATTATCCACTCTAAGCACGGTCATTGCCTTTTCCACATTACTAACTTTTCTCCCGCGACTAAATCATTCTTGCCTTGATCAGCCCCGGCCAATATGACAGCTTCGGAACGTCTGACCGGGCAAGCTTGAGTTGCTGTTTGAAGCGCGGTTACCATTGTTTGACTGACAGAGTCATCTTGGCGTTGCTTGAGCCCGACCCAACGCATATCGTCATTTCTGTTCAAGAATATTGGCAATCATAGATAGAATCTTTTCCTTGGTTTGTACAGGATCTAAAGTTGTGACCACCAGGTCGACACCGGTCTTGTCCGCCCATAGTGTGCCTACGAGCGACCTTGCCTCAGGAGTCAGATCAGCCCAAGTCTCCCTTGATGCCTTCACGACTTCGTTCTTGACATTGTAGGGGCCCTGTCGAACCTTCTCTGACATGATTAGTTGTCTGGCGTGTTCTAACGCTTCTGATATTTCGTCGTCTCGCAAAAGATGAACCCGAAGACCCGTTACGCGGGCCACGATGGAAACCGCGTCAGCAACCGGGATTTCGTCCCCGGGATATTTCTGAAGCTCACGCTTGGCATCAGATAATTCACCGTCCAATTACCGACACCACAATTCGAGAAACAGTTGCGAGTCTTAGGCTGGTGTGCTAGGGAAAAGTACGCAGGAATCACATTAGCTTAGAACCAGAAATAGGATCTTACAGATCTGCGCCGCGAGACTACCACGCATACCCTAATCTTCTAGAGGCTCGTTAGCTGACCGGATTTTTGACGTAGACCCATCAACCTGTACGTATCAAGGATCTCGGATCTCTCGCCGACCTTAACACCTTCATGGACCCTCAGCCGTTTTCAAGGCGATTCCTAGGGACAATCAGGTCGTTGCCCGTATCATCTGCCATCAAGGGACACAGATTGAAGGCTGCAACCCTCCCGCTCCGAGAACTTCCCGAACACGAGACTTGCGTCACAAGACTCAACTGCAACCGACATTTCACGATTGGTAACGGGTCTGGTAACCGTGAATGGTAACAAGAAGGTTCGATCTACAGGCTCAATAAAAATGGAGAATGATGGTCAGAATAACAGCTATTGAAGCGACGCCGAGAGAAACTAAACTCACAACGAGGGCTCTCTTGTTCAAGAGCCTCATGTCCTTTTTGGAGAGCAAACTCCGAGTAGTTTCGATACTGCGCTGTCAGAGATCGCATTTTTCGACGTAGGTTTGCAAGCACGTTCGCCTCTTCCGTGACAAATTGTACACCTGTCGTCAGAGCAGTTAGAATATCAAGGCTCAGAGTTCCTTCGCTTAAAGGTCTCGAAGAAGGCATGTTTGAACTCTTGAGGAACGGACTCCGTTGCATCTCTATTTGCTTCTTGATTTCATCTAGTGCGAAGGTCTCAAAGCGGTTACCGAGATCGACGGTCTCGTTGTAAAGACCAACAAATTGATCGACCTTCGGTTTTTCTGTCGTTCTCAATCATTGGAATTTTTTATTCAGCTCGTCGATTTTTCTCTCCCAATCCGGAATCGAGATTTCAATCATGAGTCTACTCCAATAGAGGCACAATAGAAACGGGGCGAGGTATTCTCGAGAAGAAGAGATAATGTCTGTTGGGTAACCTTGCCCAGAACTAATTTTCTCATCAATCGTCAGACGAACAATGGTTAATCCCCCCGAAATGTCCGAATTTCCAATTCTAGTGCTTTGACTACCGAATACCAAGTCTTTCAAAATTGACAGGAAAGGCCAATTTCCAGAAATCGGAGAAAGTCTGTTTTCTAAGCGTTGGAGTTCCCTTTGAAGAGTTCGGATAGTGGGTTCCGTTTCGTCTATCGACCTTGAGAAGCCTGCCCCGGATTGAGCTGTCGGTTTCTTCGAAACGGACCATAATCCAGATCGCATGAATGCGTCTCTAATGCCTGTCTCGGACTCAGCCGGTACGACGGCACTTAGAACAAAATAGAGAGAGAAGCTGAAGCATTGCCCGACCAAAATCTGGGCTGAAACAAAACCCGTTGGCACCTTTCTTTTATCGATGGTTAGAGGTGTACTCCAAGCTCCACCGAGAGACCCTATACGGCTTTTCTCGACAAATCTGATGCTCTCTTGTTCGCTTTCGTTGACAATGTCCCTGAGCTTCCTTACGAATTCATCTCGACGGTCAATCGGTACGATGTCGAAGATCAGGAGTTCGACGTACTTAATGGAGAAGTAGGCCTTCTCGTTATCAGCTATGGATTGTCGATTGTACTCGTCTAGCCTTGTTCTCTCTTCGGGAGTAAGATCGCTTGGGATATTCGTTGGCTTCAACAATCGTTCAGACAATCCCAGTCCATCCCTTTATGCGGTAGTATTGTTTTTGGTTCCGAAGTAAGATTATCCGTCGAATTCGTCCTCCAAAGATAGGAGAGCCCCAGCCAGCAGTTTCGTTCACGTGTCTGAGCAATAGCCGAAGAGTAGCTCAACCCTACAGATGTCGAGTCAGCGGAGCAACTGGCGCGAACGCCTACACGTGAACCCTTCCCGCATGGAACTGGAACTCGCGTTCAAACTCCAAAGCGATAAGATTCAGTATCAACCAGGTCGAAATTCCAGTAACCACTGTAGACTTCTACTTCTCGTTAGAATCTAGACCGTTGCTCGTGTTTGTTGACGGCCAGGTCCACCTTGGAACAGCCCAGATGTCGAAGGACGAAGAGGTACGATCACTCTTACGGAAGAGAGGATACAGAATCTTGGAGTTATGCTATGATAGTTACTCCGACAAGAAAAGAGACGAGTTCTACACCAAATTACTGGATAGCTTAGGGAAGGCACCCGCACAAGAAGAGTGAGAAGAAGAACACACGCGTATCGTGTGGAAAAGCTCAGTTAGAACGAGTGGTAGTCGACAGCGAGTCTATGACTGTTTCCATTGCAAGTATGATCTTTCTGAAATCGTTTTCCTGGAGATCTCTTTCGTGCGTTTTCAGTGGGTGTATGAACATGAACCTCGCTGAGCTCAGGATATTCAGAGAAAGATGAAGTTCTGGTCTGCTGGACACGAGCTTGTTCAGTTCCGGAAAGGAGCGAACGGTCTGAATCATCTCGCCAAAAGTTTGGCCATCTAGTGGATCAGTCGACCCCTTGGTGTGAGCCTTTTCTGTCCGTCTCACAAATTCCTTCGGAAACTTAGCGCTCAGGTCAGTCTGCCAGCCCGGTCCCAAAGAATTCGTCAACGATGTCCTAACGAATTTTCTCAGCCTTGGCTCGATTTCCGGCAGCATAGCTCTAACTGCGGAAATACGAGGCATACGTTCTAGGATGCGACTGGATTTGTCTTGTTCGGAGATCATAATGTCTCTATTATAGACTAGGTCCGCAGTTTCAAGAACTTGGAGCTCTGCTATCGTCTTCAGTATCCTCGTCTCAAGTCTCGTGAATCCCTGTGCGTGGCTAATCTTTCGCATCAATTTGTTGCTGTTTTGGCGAAGAGTCCCCCCGACTCTCTCGGAGACGCTAGAGAGGAGACCAAGAACCGAAGTTACAATTGATTTGTGTTGGTTTTCGATGGCTTGTTGGATATTCTTCGAATTCTGTCTGTCTCCTTGAGCAACGAAAGCCCGACCCACTTTGCGACCCAGAGAACGAAGTCCGAAAAACTCCTCAGCCGCAGTTGCGGCTAGTTCTCCGACGATACCTTTCGTGACCTCGCTCGTAATCGGATTGACGTGACTCTTGGCAGCTTTCAGCTGACTCAATAATTGTTCTTCTTGAATCCTGTATACTTTGAGCGTCTCCATAATTTCCGGCGTCGCATCGCGCCTCAGACGATTCTCACGAGTCTTATGCCGTCCGATTCTTTCCAGGTGCTGTGAGAGTCCAGCAATGCCAATTGATCTCTGATACCGGCGTGGATAGTTCTGCGCATCGCACCTGCCAATATTCCACAACCGTTTAAAACTCGTGCCGAGGCGAATCTTCGCCATGAGTGGAGATTTCCGCACTCACAAGGTCTCGCTTTTCGGCAGAACAGATGAAACAGGCCCCATAGTGGTTATATTTCATCCGGGGAAAGGGGTGTTACTGAAGGATATCAAGAGACAGCTAAGCGACCTAGATCCGCAAGAGGTGCGGCTTCAGGTTTTCATCGGATCGAGACATGAGCTAGCCACTTTGATCTCTCCTCTTGGAATTTTCAGGGGGCGGGAACGGATCAAAGATGGTCTTATTGCCCTTAAGAGCGTGATGAAGTACATTATCTGAGGAAAATTTGAGCAACAGGAAACAATGCGTTCTATTCACATCACAATCTGGATTGGAAATCAATGAATCCATAGCCAGATTGAATGCCTCACTTGTGAATCGAGCAGAAGTAATCTGTGCTGAGGGCGGGGGCATAGGCAGCCTTGTGAGGACCAGTTCTATCTCGAAGGCGTTAATCGACAATATTAGCAGGCGCTACGAGAAGAGCCTCGAATGTATCAGGGACTGCAAGAAGTCATCTTTTCTTGTTCATCTTCATTGTAGCTTTTGGAAGAGAAGCGCTTTCTTTACGATAGTCGATAGGTTCGTGTCTGGCCTAAAGAGTTCGATCGACATAAAGGGGGTCGTAACACTAATCGATGATTTTTACTCCGTGTACTTCAGAATTCGAAATTATTATGAAACCAACGACATCAAGGATATTGTAAACCCAATCGACCTTCTTTACTGGAGGGCGGTTGATGTTATGTTGGGGCAAATGATCGCGAACCAGGCAGGGGTTCCCCATTTAGTAATTTCTGTAAATCATCCAATGAAATCGCTGACAAAACTTTTGAACAGTCCTCACGTTACAGTCTATGCCGGCCACCCGATTACGGACATTCGCAACTTGAAGAAAAATGGCAAGATCGATCTCGCCAACAGACTCATGGAGAGGATCAATAATGACTTTTTGTGTAAATTGTCCAAGGCTGAATCGTTCGTGACCTTCTTGCCCGACGCAATCGACGAGTACCCAATTCTAGATCTGCCGAAGGAACGAGCACAATTGCACTCGAGCATCTGGCCCAGAAAATGGTTGTCTGGAGAGGAGGCAATCGTGGCTCCGCCGAAGAGTGCCTATGTGGACGCGTACTTGGGGGATCTATCTAAGAGCATCTCAGCAAGTAAGGAAACGTATGAAGACGCCATTTTAGGACACATCGCAGATAGAGATTATAGACTTGTGAATCAATCGGAAAGTTTCATTTTCACCCTTCTTAAAGAGGTTCAGAATTCAACAGGGGTCGAGGCAGAGCTAACGCAGGCAAGATACGGCCAAAAGAGCATCTATTTCTTCGATCCCGACGGAATCAAAGGGGGAAAGCCAGGTCGCAGAGGACCGGATTGGGCGAAAAATCTGACCGGAGAGGGTCCTGATCTGTCCCATTTGATGGGGACAATCTCAAAGAAGCCAGAGTTTCCCCTAATCTCGATTGGGGAGAGCACTGTGTCTTGAAAACAACTTAGAAACTGGTTGAATCCGGGTTTTGGGCGACACCCATTCTTAGTGAGATACAAGTGGGAAGGATTGAGGTTCTAATTCATGACAAGTTACAGCTAAGAAGATAAGGGCTGGGATACGAGACAATATGCTATGAAGATCGTCAACTATATTGTTGCAATTGGGACTGGCGTCTTCGGATTCCTCGTTGGTGCTGTCTTAGGGACCAGATCACCTGGTATGGTTGCAGTGGTCGCTGGCATCATATTGGTTCTAATACCATATTTCACCTTGGTGGGCAAACTAACTACAAGTGTTTTGCAAAGAACCGACGCTAGCATAGGGTTGTTTGCACTCAGAGCGTCAAATTATTTGCTAATAGGTGGGATCATAGTCGTATTGCTTGGATTGGTGAGTCTGTTGAAGTTGTTACCATGGCTTTGACGCTCCCCATTTCATGGCTGTTCTTGTCCGAGTACCAAGAGCACTTCACTATCCCAATCGCAAATCGCTACCTTTCATAGCCGAGTGCCCACGCTTCCCATAGGTTGTTGGACGCATTTTCCTTTGATCTGCCAAGTCCAGTGTTTCTCTGTCAATCACCGCAAAGCTTCCCATAGTCTTGCCCGTTCTCCACTCGCGATATCTTTCGAGGATTCGGTTGGGTTCGGCGGCAGGTGTCGAAAACGCTCTGAGACATGACATGATGGAGTATACAGTGTCACCCGATTTTGGATTGAACCAACGCGCAATTTCGCCAGTCAATGGGAGCCCTGTGGAATACTTCAGCGGGTTAGAGGGTTGCCAGGTGGCCTCCAAGAATCTCCCTCTGTGAAGTTCGATTGGCGGAGTTATGTAGACAATGCGTGGCCCACGCGCCCCTGGCTGAATGAATCCGAGAAGGTCCCCTTTTCGGACGTCTGTTGTCTTTCGATTAAGAAGATTGTCCGCATGGCACCCCGTTGATCCAAAGGACCCTTTGAAATAGAACGGATCGTCCCTAGGGTCTTTACTGTTACGGGGACGACGTAAGTAAGCAGCGAAGAGATTCGACTAGCAGCCCTCCTGAGTTAACAATTAGATTCGCTCGAATTCAAGGGTTGCCGTTCAAGGGAATTGCAAGGGAGACCGCCTGTCTTTCGAGAAGGTGCGGAGATCTACCTAACGCGAAACGAGGCGGGAGAGTGGCTCTCGGGAGACTAGAGAAGCCGTATTATTGCTATTATTAGAGCGGCGAGCAGAGGAACAAGCAATATCTGCACGATCGTTTCTAATCTTCGAAGGCGTTCGTCAAGGGTCCGAGGGGAGACGCTCGTGCCTTTCAGAGGGGCAATTGAAGCAGTGCTGAGGCCCAAGGGTCCCTTACCGTAGGGCCTAGCGTTATTTCCCACATCGGAAAAAGCCAACATGAACATTCGTTCTCGATATTTCAGGACTATTTCCTGAGGCCCGGCGTTGTAGACAGTTAGAACAATTTTTCCATGAAACCCTGGGTCGACGTGAAAACCTGAGACGCTGATAAGTCCCATCTGCTTGTATCGATTTCGCATCGATAAGAGGGCCATTACCCTATTGGGCAGATATACGAATTCCTCGGTCGCGAGTACCGCGAAGTCGCCTGGTTCGATTATAAAGAATGGTGACGGCACTACATATTGCCCCGTAGGATCGGAAAGCTTGCGCGGAATTTTCTCAGATGTCAAGAAGCACTCAGTACCAAGCGTTAGCTCACATAACGCACCATATACTCGGCTGTCTCCACTTTCATCATACTTGTCCTCTGCGTGGTGAGGAAAGGGGTAGACGAGGATGTTGTCATACAGTGAAGGACGCCCCATCGTAGGCGTCGGCGGAGGAGAGGTCTGGGTAGGGGAGACAATCCTTGCAACTATTTCAGAAAGTTCACCCGTCGCGCTTATGCCCTCGGGAATAATTTCCTTCCATCGGAGGACCTGCCCCATTATTTCGTCCTCAGCTAGCATCAAATGATTCGCGGTACTCCTTTAGGGCGGGAATCGTCGGTTCGGATTGAGGGAGAATGGCGGAAGCAGCCTATGTCCATGAGTCATCAGACTTCAGTATATTTACCTCGTTTTCTGAACTCCTCTAACCTATCGGCGCCTAGCTCTGTAATCTCCTGCAGATCAAGCTTGTACAACTCAGCTAGGATGACTACTTGCATCAGTAAGTCTGCCATTGCAGTCTTAAAGTACGCAGCCTGTGCCCGCCTCTCATCTGGATAAATTTCCATGTAGCGCAGACACTTTCCAACATCGGCGAGCTGATAGGCAAGAATAGTGAACCGCTTATACGGGTCCCGCTGAGGCCGTTCTTTAAGCAGCGTTCTTATCTTTTCGCGAATACTCTCGCTAAGTTGTGTCATCGCTACGTTGTTTGCAATGGACATATCTATAAGACACTTGAACAAAATTCTTGTGACGAGGGTATCTCGCTTAGGTCCGTTAGGTAGGATCGGTATCTGAGCAAAAGAGCCTTGCTGAAGCAAGTAG
>Ga0209690_1000970_pt1 | contig 15700 bp, 12 predicted proteins | sample GraSoiAngelo_150_FD_186164 | JGI IMG/M metagenome (GOLD analysis project Ga0209690, IMG submission 186164) | Grasslands soil microbial communities from the Angelo Coastal Reserve, California, USA - 14_1009_09_40cm (SPAdes) (version 2) | ecosystem: Environmental > Terrestrial > Soil > Grasslands ...
GAAGTTCACGTTCTCGGTGAGGTCCTTCCAGGTGCCGCCGACGCCCTTCACCTCGGCCTGGCCGCCCAGCTTGCCTTCGGTGCCCACTTCGCGCGCGACGCGCGTCACCTCGGAGGCGAAGGTGTTGAGCTGGTCGACCATCGTGTTGATGGTGTTCTTCAGCTCGAGCATCTCGCCCTTCACGTCCACGGTGATCTTCTGCGACAGATCGCCGTTGGCGACCGCGGTGGTGACCTTGGCGATGTTGCGCACCTGCCCGGTCAGGTTGGAGGCCATGAAGTTGACCTTGTCGGTGAGGTCCTTCCACACGCCCGAGACGCCTTCCACCTCGGCCTGCCCGCCCAGCCGGCCTTCGGTGCCCACCTCGCGCGCCACGCGGGTCACCTCGCCGGTGAACGCGTTCAGCTGATCCACCATCGTGTTGATGGTGTTCTTCAGCTCCAGCACCTCGCCCTTCGCGTCGACGGTGATCTTCCGCGACAGGTCGCCCTTGGCGACGGAAGTCGTCACGTCGGCGATGTTGCGAACCTGCGCGGTGAGGTTGTTGGCGAGCAGGTTGACGTTGTCCGTCAGGTCCTTCCAGGTTCCGGCGACTCCGGGCACCTCGGCCTGCGCGCCCAGCTTGCCTTCGACGCCCACCGTGCGCGCCACGCTGGTGACCTGCTGCGCGAAGATCGACAGCGTCTTGGTCATGTTGTTGAGCGTCTCGCCCAGCGCGGCGATCTCGCCCTTCGCGTTCACTTGAAGGGCCTGCCGCAGGTCGCCGTTGGCGACCGCGGTCACCACCTTGACGATGCCGCGCACCTGGGTGGTCAGGTTCGAGGCCATGAAGTTCACGTTGTCGGTCAGGTCCTTCCACACGCCCGAGACGCCCTTCACGTCCGCCTGACCGCCCAGCTTCCCTTCGGTGCCCACCTCGCGCGCGACGCGCGTCACTTCGCCGGCGAACGAGTTCAGCTGATCGACCATCGTGTTGATGGTGTCCTTCAGCTGGAGGATCTCGCCCTTGGCATCGACGGTGATCTTCTTCGACAGGTCGCCGCGCGCGACGGCCGTGGAGACCTCGGCGATGTTGCGCACCTGGGAAGTCAGGTTCGACGCCATCCGGTTTACGTTGTCGGTCAGGTCGCGCCAGGTGCCCGACGCCTCGGGCACACCGGCCTGGCCGCCCAGCTTCCCGTCGGTGCCGACCTCCTTGGCGACGCGGGTCACCTCCGCCGCGAAGCTGGAGAGCTGATCGACCATCGAGTTCACGGTGGTGCCGATGCGGAGGAACTCTCCCTTGACGGACTGGCCCTCGATCTCGAGCGCCATCTTCTGCGTGAGGTCGCCCTCGGCGACCGCGATCAGGACGCGGGCCACCTCGGTGGTTGGCTGCACCAGGTCGCCGATCAACGCGTTGATGGCGGTGACGCTGGTCGCCCAGCCGCCGGTCACCTCGCCCAGCGAGGCGCGCTCGGTCATGCGACCCTCGCGGCCGACCACCTTTTCCAGTCGCGCGATCTCGTTGGCGAGCGCCTCGTTGCGCGAGACCACGGAATTGAACGCGCGCGCGATGTCGGGCATCAACCCGGACCCGCGCGTGAATGGCAGGCGGACCGCGAAGTCGCCTCCGCGCGCCGAGTCCAGAGCGCCCAGGAGCTCCCGCAAGCGGTGGTCGTCGCTGGCGCTGTGACCGTTGTGCGGGGGCCGCTTCCGACGCCCCTCGCCGCCGCCCTGACCGCCCATTGGATCGTGCGTCTCGCCCACGGTCTACCCCTTGCTGGTTGGCGTGCGTAAATGGATTTCGCGGCAGGCTCGCAGCCCTGTTGCGGGACCGCCTCTTCCACACCGAACGCTTGTGAACCACCGGACGGGAAAAATCCGGCCTGGCGGCCGAAGTGCCGGACTCTGGACAGTCGGCCGCGACCCGCCTCCTCTGCGGATCTCTGTAGCGCAAGCACGTACAGATGACACCCGATTTTTGTAAATATTGCGAGCGATTATCGAAGCGCACCAGCGCCCGGAACACGATGGGCCGGGCGCCTGCGCGCGCGGGCGACGGGCATGCGGGCAGCCGTGCGCCGTGCCGTGTGACAGGTATAGGACGACTCTGGTATTCCGCTTCCCGCCGAGGAGGAACCGTGAGCGACAAGCCGAGCAACGCCGAGGAGGAGTACTTCGCGCGCGAGAACGCCGAGCGGATGCGGAAGCTGGCCGCGGAGCAGAAGGCAGCCCTCGCCTCCACGCAGCGTGAAGACCTGAAGAAACAGCACTGGATGCGGTGCCCGAAATGCGGGATGGAGCTGAAGGAAATCGGCTTCCGGGGCGTGCAAGTCGACCGCTGCTTCTCGTGTGGCGGCACCTACCTCGACGCGGGCGAGTTGGAGAAGATCGCCGCGCCCGAGGGAGGGGCGATCGTCAAATCCATGCTCCGCATCTTCGGGAAGCCATAGCCGTGCTACACGGCTAGGCGTAGCGGGACAGGGCGCGGTCGGCAATTTCGCCGACGAGCCTTGCGTAGTTGCGGCCGGCGGCCGCCGCGGCGATCGCGAGCTCGGCCTCGGGGGCGAGCCAGGGATTCGGGTTGGCCTCGATCACGTAGATCTCGCCTTTCGGGGTCACGCGCAGGTCGATGCGGCCGTAGTCGCGCAGGCCCAGCGCCGTGTACGCCGCCAGGGCGGTCTCCTGGATGCGCCGGACCAGCTCCTCCGGCAGGTCGTGGGCGACGGCGGAGCGGGTCACGTCGTACGCCGCGGTCCCCTTCTCCCACTTCACTTCTTTTCCCGCGATGCGCGGCATGCCTTTCGGTAATTTCGACAAGTCCAGCTCCACGGGCGGCAGCGCCTCCGGCTTGTCGCTGCCCAGTACGCCGACGTAGATCTCGCGCCCCTCGATGAACTCCTCGATCAGCGCGGGGGAGTCGAAGTGCTCGTGGACGATCGCGACGCGCTCCATCATCTCCTTCACGGTCTTCACCACCGACCCCGCGTCGATGCCCACCGATCCGTCCTCGGAGCCGGGCTTGACGATCATCGGGAACTGCAGATCGTCGACGTGGTCGACCTTGCCGCGGTAGCTGGAGGCGAAGTTGGGCGTGCGGATGCCGTGGAAGGTGAAGACCTTCTTCGCCAGCGCCTTGTCCTGGGCGAGGAAGAGCGCCTGCGGCCCCGCGCCCGTATAGGGAAGAGCGAGCAGGTCCAGGAAGGCGGCGACGTGCGCCTCCTTCGAGTCGTCGCCGGCGTAGGCCTCGGTGAGGTTGAAGACGAGGTCCGCCTCGATGCGGGCCAGCTCGAGGAGCGACTTCTCGTCCTTGAGCTCGTGGAAGAAGGCGTCGTGGCCGTTGGCGCGCACCGCCTCCAGCACTTCGTCGCGATCGAGCTTGGCTCGCCGCTCGCGCTTGCGCCCGCCGACCGGCGCGCCCTTCTCGCGCCTGCGCCGCCGCTCGCGCTCGGGCGGGGTCACGTTGTCGCTCGGCTCGTACAGCACGGCGATCTTCAGCTTTCCCGGCACGTCACCGCTCCTCGAACTTGCCGCGCTGCAGGTAGTTCATCGCCAGCGTGGTGGCGAGCACCGTCGCCTCGATCAGTTGCTGCGTCTCGCGTCCGGCGGCGACCTGCAGGTCCAGCTCGCGTGCGCGGCGCGCCATCTGCTCTATCAGTTTTTTCGCCAGGGAGCGTCGGATCCCGGTCCAGTAGGTGATCTTGTCCACCAGCGCCTTGCCGTGCGTCGAGAAGAGGCCCGCGGCGGGGGAGAACCCGTCGCGCACCGGGCCCGCGTCGAAGATGTCCTCCAGCTCGGCGTCCGGCACCAGGTCCGAGATGTTCGGCGCTTCGTCGGGAACGGTGCGCCTGTAGAACTCCTCGACCCGCTCCGTCATCTGGTCGACCGGCAGCTCTGCCAGCGCCCGCGCCAGGGCGCGCTTGGGCTCGGCGCGGGCCAGCTCGCGCGCCATCCGGTCGACGTACTCGAGCTTGCGCAACGCGGGCCAGCCCGCGTACTTGCGCCGCCAGTTCGAGCGCGGCGTGAGCCACACGGCGAACGTCTCCGCGAAATCCTCGTCGGGGTGCTTCTGCGCGTACCACCCCGCGATGTGGCGGACGAAGCGCCTCGAGAACGGGACCGGCGTGTATGTGTCCACGTACGGGCGGTCGAAGGGCCCGAACAGCTCGATCCATTCCGGCGTGTCGTACAGCTCGTACGCGTAGTTGAAGGCATGGCCCGCTTCGTGGCGCAGGTACATGAGGATCTCGCGCTCATCCTCCAGGTCGTTGAGCGAGCGCTCGAGCGCCTGCAGGTTGGGATCGGCGAGATAGAAGGGAATGCCGATGATCGGCTCCCGGTCGGGGCAAGCCCACTCGTCGGAGAGGTAGCAGGCCGGACGGAATCGCTCGAGGCCTCTCGCCTCCAGCTCGCGGTGGAGCTGTTGCACGTACTTCTCGACGGGCGAGCCGTCGAGCTTCAGCCCCAACTCGCGGATGGGTCTCCCGAGCAGCTCTCGCGCCTCGGCTGGCGTGTGCTCGAACGGCTGCATGCGCCTCCACGGGAATTCTGCGCCCCACCCACTCGCCCAGCAAGAGAGGACAAAGAGATTACCGCGGAGACGCGGAGGGCGCGGAGGTTTTTTGCTTTTGAATACGCAGAATGTCTGCGCTCTCCGCGGCTCCACGGTGATCTTTTCGCCTACAATCGCGGCATGCGCGCGCTTGCACTCGTCCTCACGGTCTTGGCAGCGCAAAGCGCGGGGGCGGTGGAGAAGTGCGAGCTGGTGAAGAAGGGATATGGGCCGGAGGGGAAGGCGGCGGTCAAGCTGGAGACGGTGGTGGCGGGGCTGGAGGTGCCGTGGGGGATCGCGTTCCTTCCCGGAGGCGATGCGCTGGTGACGGAGCGGCCCGGGAGGCTGCGCCTGGTGCCGGCGCTCGCCAGGCGCAAGGCGGGAGACGCGACCAAGCTCCCGCTGGTGGCCACGATCGCGGTCGATTCGGACGAGGAAGGCGGGCTGCTCGGCGTCACGCTGCACCCGGAATTCGGGCGGAACCGCTTCATCTACCTCTACATGACGGTGCGCGAAGGCGGGCGGAAATCGAACCGCGTCGAGCGCTGGCGCGTCGCCGACGACCTCGGTTCCGCGCGGTTCGACCGGCGCATCGTCGAGGGGATCCCCTCCGCCGCCTACCACGACGGCGGGCGCATCCGCTTCGGGCCCGACGGCATGCTCTACGTCGGCACCGGGGACGGCCGCGAGCCCGACCGCTCGCAGGACCCGCGCAGCCCGGCCGGCAAGGTGTTGCGGCTCACACCCGACGGCGAGGTCCCGAAGGACAACCCGGTGGCGGGAAACCCGCTGTACGTGCTCGGCGTGCGCAACACGCAGGGTTTCGACTGGTCGCAGGGCCGCTTCTACGTGACTGATCACGGTCCATCGGGCGAGTTGATGCGACGCGGCCACGACGAGGTGAACCTCGCTTCACCGGGAGCGAACCTCGGCTGGCCGCAGATCTACGGATGCCAGACGCACACGGGCATGGTCACGCCCTCGCTGACGTGGCAGACGGCCGTTCCGCCCGGTGGCGCTTCGTTCTACACGGGCACCGCGATCCCCGACTGGCGCGGGAGCCTGCTCATCGGCACGCTGGGCTCGACCCACCTGCACCGCGTGAAGTTCAGCTCCTCTGACCCCGCGGTGGTCGAGCTGCACGAGGTCTATTTCCAGGACCAGGCCGGCCGCCTCCGCGACGTCGTGATGGGCCCCGGCGGCGTGCCGTACATCACCACCAGCAACTGCGACGGCCGCGGCGATTGTCCCCCCGACCGCGACAAGATCCTCCGCCTCGTTCCCTCCGCGCCGTAGAAGAGACAAACGGATCACCGCGGAGGCGCAGAGGACGCGGAGGTTTTCCTTTCAAAAACCAACCAGATCTCCGCGCTCTCCGCGTCTCCGCGGTGATCTTTGAGTCTTTTCCGAATGGGCGGTACCGGTCTCGCTGCTCGGCAGCGCGAGCGAGGCGGGGTAGGCTGCGGGCGGGGGAATCTGGATGATCCGCCTGAAGCACCTCTCCGGGAGCCTGCAGGGGCGGACCGCGGAGCTGGCGAAGCCCGTGCTGCGCATCGGCCGCGCGCCGGACTGCGACGTCCGCTTCGACCAGGTGAAGGACCCGAAGGTCTCCAACCATCACGCCGAGCTGCTGCTCGAGGAGGGCAACTGGTTCGTGGTGGATACCGCATCCACCAACGGCACGCTGATCAACGGCCGGCGCGTCACCAAGAACCGGCTGGCATCGGGCGACAAGCTGCAGATCGGCAGCGGCGGCCCGGTGCTGCAAGTCCACTTCGAGGGCATCCTCGTCGAAGGACCCTCGTTCAAGACCGAGGCCATCCTGCTTCGGGAGATCTCGCAGCCTCCCCGCGCAATCGACGACAGCGAGGAGATCTCCGCCATCTCCGATCGCCTCAAGGCGAGCGCCGATACGCAGACGGCGCGGCTCGCCGAGCTGGCCGCGAAGAAGGTCGCGCTCGAGCGCGCCAAGACCTTTGGCCAATCGAGCGGCAAGACGATGTTCATAATGGCCGAGACCATGCGCCAGGTGCAGCACAGCACCAAGGCGAGGACCAAGCGGCGCTGGGTCAAAGTGGTCGCCGCGGTCACGGGCGCGGCCGTGATGGTCGTCGGCGTGATGTCGGTCGTCATCGTTCAACAGCGGCGGCAGATCGCCAGGCTGGTGCAGACCAAGAACAAGCTCGACAAGGAGATCCAGCAGGTCCAGGAGGCGATGGACTCGGAGACGGACGCGGAGAAGCTCGACCAGCTCGAGCAGCGCCTCGCCCAGCTGACCGGGAACGCGCAGAAGGCGATCGAAGACCTCGGCAAGGCCGACACGACCAAGGCCGCCGAGGTGGCCAACGCGGGCGATCAGATGGACCAGGACATCCGCAAGATCCTCACCAAGTTCGACGCGAAGACCTACGCCGTGCCGCCGGTGTTCAAGGAGCGCCTGCAGTTCCACGTCGACGAGCTGCTGCACGCCGGGAACTTGAAGTACATCTATCGCCGCAAGCAGAAGTATTGGCCGATGATCCTCAAGGAGTTCGGCGCCCTCGGCCTGCCCGAGGAGATGGCGTTCATCGCCTGGGCCGAGACGCAGTTCGATCCCACCGCCCGCAGCAAGGCAGGGGCGGCGGGCATGTGGCAGCTGGGCGCGGACACCGCGCGCAACTACAACCTGCGCGTCGATTCGCAAGTGGACGAGCGGCTCGATCCGCCCAAGGCCACGCGCGCGGCGTCGCGCTACCTCGCCAACCTGCTCGCCGAGTTCGGCGAGGATTCGTTCATGCTGGCGATGGCGAGCTACAACCGCGGGGAGTCCGGCGTCCGGCGCGTGCTGCACCAGATCGCGAGCGAGCCCGGCGGGTTCAAGAAGGAGCGGCGGGACTTCTGGCACCTCTACCGCCTGAAGAAGCTTCCCGAGGAGACGCGCGAGTACGTGCCCAAGGTGCTGGCCGCCGCCATCGTCAGCATGAATGCGCACAAGTACGGACTCGCGGGGACGAAGGAAGAAAATGATTGAGGTGAAGAGCTTCGCGGCCCTGCGCCGCTTCTCGCCCGACAAGCTGCAGAAGCTGAACCTGTTCGAGACGGACCGCTTCTTTTGCGACGTCTATTGCCTGGAGCCCGGGCAGGAGCAGAAGGCGCACGCGCACGCGGGCAGCGACAAGCTGTACGCCGTGCTGGAAGGTTCCGTGGAGGTGCGCGTCGGCGGCGAGACCCGCGAGCTGCGCGCAGGCGAGGTCGCGCTGTGCCCCGCGGGCAGCGAGCACGGCGTGGCGAACCGCTCCTCCTCCCGCGCCGCCCTCCTCGTCTTCATGGCCCCTGCGCCCGTCAGGACCTAATGATCACCGCGGAGACGCGGAGGGCGCGGAGGATTTGCTTTTTCTCACCCCAGAAACCTCCGCGAGCTCCGCGCCTCCGCGGTGATCTCTTTGTCGGGGTGACGGCCGGTGTGGCCGGTGCTAAAGAGGGTGCCCCTCGGAGGAGAGCATGGGCATCGAGGTCAAGGGTCCGAAGGTTGCCGGGTCGGAAGCCATCCTCACGCGCGAGGCGCTGGCTCTGGTGGAGCGGCTCCACCGCGAGCTGAACGCGCGCCGCGAGCAGCTCCTCGCCCGCCGCGCCGAGCGGCAGCGCGAGCTGGATCGGGGACAGGAGTTCCAGTTCCTCCCCGAGACGAAGAAGGTCCGCGAGGGCGACTGGAAGGTCGCCGGAATCCCCAAGGACCTCGCCAGGCGGTTCGTGGAGATCACCGGACCGGTCGAGCGCAAGATGATGATCAACGCGCTCAACTCCGGCGCGGACGTCTTCATGGCGGACTTCGAGGACGCGCTCTCGCCCACCTGGAGCAACATCGTGGTCGGGCACCAGAACCTGAAGGACGCGGTCCGGCGGACGCTGTCGTTCAGCTCGCCCGAAGGAAAGCAGTACAAGCTCAACCAGAAGATCGCGACGCTCCTGGTGCGCCCGCGCGGGTGGCACCTCCCGGAGAAGCACGTGCTCGTCGACGGGCAGCCGGTCTCCGGCAGCCTGATCGACTTCGCGCTCACGCTCTTCCACAACGCCCGCGAGCAACTCGACCGCGGCACCGGCCCGTACTTCTACCTGCCGAAGCTGGAGAGCCACCTCGAGGCGCGGCTTTGGAACGACGCCTTCGTGCTGGCTCAGGACTCGCTGAAGATCCCGCGCGGCTCCATCCGCGCCACCGTGCTGGTCGAGACGCTGCCCGCTGCGTTCGAGATGGACGAGATCCTTTACGAGCTGCGCGACCACATGAGCGGCCTCAACGCGGGACGCTGGGACTACATGTTCTCGCTGATCAAGAAGTACCGGACGCGCAAGGACAAGGTGCTGCCCGACCGCGTGCAGGTCGCCATGACCGTGCCGTTCATGCGCGCCTACACCGAGCTGCTCATCAAGACCTGCCACCGCCGCGGCGCGAGCGCCATGGGCGGGATGGCCCCGTTCATCCCCTCGCGCAAGAACCCCGAAATCAACGAGAAGGCGCTGGCGAAGACGCGCGACGACAAGAAGCGGGAGGCGACTGACGGATTCGACGGGACCTGGGTCGCCCACCCCGACCTGGTGCAGATCTCCCGGGAGGAGTTCGTCAAGGTGCTCGGCGAGAAGCCGAACCAGATCGACAAGCTGCGCAGCGAGGTGAGCGTCACCGCCGAGCAGCTGACGGACACGCGCATCCCGGGCGGCTCCATCACCGAGGCCGGGTTCCGCAACAACGTGGACGTCGCCTTGCAGTACCTGAACTCCTGGCTCCTCGGCAACGGCGCGGCGGCCATCCACAACCTGATGGAGGACGCGGCCACCGCGGAGATCTCCCGCGCGCAGCTCTGGCAATGGGTGCGGAACTCGGCCAGGCTTGCGGACGGACGCACCGCGTCCGCCGACCTGTACCAGAAAGTCCGCGACGAGGAAGTCGCGAAGCTCGGGGGCCCGCAGCCGGGCCGCTTACGGGATGCCACGGAGATCCTGGACGGGCTCGTCCTGTCCCAAGACTTCAGTGAGTTCTTGACCTTGCCCGCGTACAGGCTGCTCGATTGATCTGCGGTCTTGCGATCGGCCGAAATCGTGTCCATAACGCAGTGCATACATGGACACGATCGCGCAGTTGCTGCAGCGCGGCGCCGACGATGCAGCGGCGATAGGTGCCCCGGAAGCCGTACCGCCGCTGCGGTACCGCGACCTGCGCGCATTGATCGAGCGGACGGTCGCCGAGCTGAACTCCTTCGGAATCGGACGGGGCGATCGCGTCGTGCTGGTCCTCCCCAATGGACCGGAGGCGGCAACGGCGTTCCTCGCAATCGGCGCAGGCGCCACGACGGCCCCGCTCAGCCGCGGCCTCACGGCCGACGAGTTCGAGTTCAACCTCACCGACCTGCGCGCCAAAGCGCTGGTGGTCGAGGCAGGTCTAGACTCGCCAGCCCGCGCAGTCGCGACCAAGCTGCGCATCCCGACCATCGAGCTCGTCCCCCATCGCGACCAGGGCGCAGGCGCCTTCTCGCTGCGGCTGTTGCAGAAGAATGGCGCCGGTCCGTTCGAGGGCGGGCTGGCGCAACCCGACGACGTGGCCCTGGTGCTGCACACCTCGGGTTCCACTTCGCGTCCGAAGATCGTCCCGCTCCTGCACCGCAACGTGACCGCCTCGGCGCGGAACATCATGGGCGCGCTGCAGCTCACGCCCGACGACGTCTGCCTGAACATCATGCCGCTCTTCCACATCCACGGCCTGATGGCGGCGGTGCTCTCCTCGCTCGCCGCCGGCGCGCAGGTGCATTGCTCGCCCGGGTTCAACGCGCTGCGCTTCTTCCACTGGCTCGCCGAGGTGCGGCCCACCTGGTACACGGCGGTCCCCACCATGCACCAGGCGATCCTCAAGCGCGCCGCGCGGCACGGGGAGGAGCTCGGGCGCACCCGCCTGCGCCTCATCCGTTCCTCTTCCGCGTCGCTCGCGCCGCAGGTGATGGCGGAGCTGGAGCGCACCTTCCGGTGCCCGGTGATCGAGGCCTACGGAATGACCGAGGCCGCCCACCAGATGACCTCCAATCCGCTCCCGCCGCGCGAGCGCAAGGCGGGCGCGGTCGGCGTCCCCGCCGGCCCCGAGGTCGCCATCATGGACGAGGAGGCGAAGATCCTGCCTCGCGGACAGACCGGTGAGGTGGTGATCCGGGGCGCGAACGTCGCCCCGGGATACGAGGCCAACCCCGAGGCCAACGAGAACGCCTTCATCGACGACTGGTTCCGCACCGGCGACCAGGGCGTGATCGACCGCGATGGCTACCTGCGGCTGACCGGACGGCTCAAGGAGCTGATCAACCGCGGCGGCGAGAAGATCGCGCCGATCGAGATCGACGTGGTGCTGATGGACCACCCTGCCGTGCAGCAGTGCGTGGCCTTCGCCATCCCGCACCACAGCCTGGGCGAGGACATCGCGGCGGCGGTGGTGCTGCGCGACGGGCACACCTGCACCGACCGGGAGCTGCGCGAATTCGCGGCTCGCCGGCTGGAGCACTGGAAGGTGCCTCGCAAGTTCGTCTTCGTGCGCGAGATCCCCAAGGGCCGGACGGGCAAGTTGCAGCGCATCGGCCTGGCTGCGAAGCTCGGCCTGGCCGGATGAAGATCACCGTCTTCGGCGCGGGCGCGATCGGCGGCTTCATGGGCGCGAAGCTCGCGCTCGCGGGGCAGGACGTCAGCTTGATCGCGCGCGGGCCGCACCTCGCCGCCATGCGCGAGCGCGGGCTCAAGCTGATCAGCGAAGGAAAGACGCAGGTGGTGCGTCCCCGCTGCACCGACGACCCGCGCGAGGTCGGTACGCAGGACTGCGTGATCCTCAGCGTCAAGGCGCACGCGCTGCCCGGCATCGCCGACGCGGTGCAGCCGCTGCTCGGCCCGAAGACGACGCTGGTTCCGGCGGTGAACGGCGTCCCGTGGTGGTACTTCTACAAGCACGGCGGGCCGTACGAGGGCACGCGGCTGCAGACGGTGGATCCTGGCGGCGCGCTCTGGGAGAAGCTGCCGCCGAGCCGTGTGGTGGGATGCATCGTCTACCCGGCCACCGACGTGGTCGAGCCTGGCGTCATCGAGCATACCTACTCCAATCGGTTCGACATCGGCGAGCCCGACGGCTCGAAGAGCGAGCGCGCACAGGCGTTCTCGCGGGCCATGATCGAGGCGGGCTTCCGGTGCCCGGTGCGGGCGCGCATCCGGGACAACCTCTGGATCAAGCTGTGGGGGAACCTCTCCTTCAACATGATCTGCGCGCTCACCATGAGCGGCCTGGAGAGCGTCACCGGCGATCCGGGAACGCGCGCGGTGGCGCGGCAGATGATGGTGGAGGGGCAGGCGGTGGCCGAGAAACTGGGCGTGCAGTTCCCGCTCGACGTCGACGCGCGCATCGCCGGCGCCGCGGAAGTCGGGGTGCACAAGCCCTCCACGCTGGTCGACCTCGAGCGCGGGCGCCCGATGGAAATCGACCCGCTGCTGGGCGCGGTGGCGGAAATGGGTCGGCTCGTGGGGCTCCCGACCCCGACCTGCGACGTGGTCCTCGCTTTGGTGCGCCTGCGCGCGCGGACCGCGGGTCTGTACACCCCGCCTGCGTAGCTCCCGGGAGCGCGTTCACCGCTCGTCACACGCACGAAGGCGAGCTGCTCCAGCCGCTCGCCATGCCCGCGGCCATTCGAGCAGCGTCGAAAGGTGGCCTATAGTCGGGCGATGCGCCTGCACCTGGTCGACGGCACCTACGAGCTCTTTCGCGCGTACTTCTCCAAGCGGCCGCCGCACCGCGCGCCGGACGGCAGCGACAAGAAGGCGACGCTCGCGCTCGCCTTCTCGATGCTCGCGCTGATGCACGACGAGGGCGAGTCGGTGACACACGTCGCCGTCGCCTTCGACAATCCCATCCGCAGCTTCCGCAACGACCTCTTCGACGGCTACAAGACCGAGGAAGGGGTCCCGCCGGAGCTCCTCGCCCAATTCGACGCCGCGGAGGAAGCGGTGGCCGCTTTGGGGATGGCAGTGTGGTCGATGCGCGACTTCGAGGCGGATGACGCGCTCGCCACGGGAGCCGCGCGCTTCGCGAGCCAGGTGGAGCAGGTGCGCATCCTTACGCCCGACAAGGACCTGGGACAGTGCCTCCGCGGCACGCATGTGGTGCAGGTCGATTGGCGCGCCAAGGCGGTGGTGGACGAGGAGGCACTGGTGCGGCGGCGCGGGGTCCGGCCGCCGAGCGTCCCCGACCTGCTCGCGCTCACGGGCGACGACGCGGACGGCATCCCCGGGTTGCCCGGCTTCGGCGAGAAGAGCGCCTCGGCCCTGCTGGCGAGGTTCATCCATCTCGAGCAGATCCCGGCCGACCCCGCGGCGTGGCCGACGGTGCGGCAGGCGCCGCGGCTGGCGGCGACGCTTCTGGAGCGCCGGGAGGACGCGCTCCTCTACCGCCGCCTGGCTACGCTGCGCACCGATGCGCCCATCGGTACGCTCGAGGAAACCCGCTTCGCCGGCGTTCCGCGGGAACGGTTCCTGGCGCTCTGCGACGCGCTTGGCACAGGCGAGCTGCGCGATCGTCCCCGCCGCTGGGCCGCCTGACGCGACTCTACCGATCGCTCGGCCGGGATACTGGCCGCCGACCTTCTTGACGGAGCGGCGGCGCACGGAGCACCCTCGAAGCTGCGCCGATCGGCGCGGCGCGGGACGCCATGGGGCCATCCACCAGGACTCTTTCGCACGAGATGAAGCGCGGCTCCGCCGAGCGCGCCGGAACGCCTCACGTCTTCCTGGTGCTTAGCTGCGACCGCCCCGGCGCTGCGGCGATGCGCTGCTCGCTCGAGCACGTCGACGAGGTGATGCTCGGCCGCGCCGACAGCCCCGGCATTTCGCGGGGTGACGGATCGGGCGTGCCCCGCCTGACCATCGGCGTGGACGACGCCTGGATGTCCGCCTCGCACGCGCTGCTCCGCAGGGTGCTCGGCTCCTGGACCATCGAGGATCTCGGCTCGAAGAACGGCACGCTGGTCAGGGGCCGGCGATGCCAGCGCGCCGAGCTCCAGGACGGCGATCTCATCGAGCTGGGCCACACCTTCTTCCTCTTCCGGGCGCGCGTGCGTCCGAGCGGAGAGGTGGTCGAGTCGAGCTCGCTGGCGCCGGCGGCGAGCGGGTTCGCCACGCTGGTCCCGTCTCTGGCCGAGGCGCTCTCGCGGGCGCAGGCGGTCGCGCGCTCGACCGTCCCGGTCGTCGTGCGCGGAGAAAGCGGCACCGGAAAGGAAGTGGTCGCCTCCGCCATCCATGCCCTGTCGGGACGCACGGGACCGTTCCAGGCGGTGAACTGCGGCGCGCTCCCGGCCGCCCTGGTCGAGTCCGAGCTGCTCGGGTACCGCAGAGGGGCGTTCACCGGCGCCGAAGACGACCGCGCCGGGCTGGTGCGCAGCGCCCACGGAGGCACGCTGTTCCTCGACGAGATCGGCGATCTGCCGCTCACCGCCCAGGCGGCGCTCTTGCGCGTGCTGCAGGAGGGCGAGGTGCAGCCCCTCGGCGCGACGCGTCCGATCAAGATCGACGTGCGACTCGTCTCGGCCACCCACCGCGACCTCGAAGCGCTGGCGGCCGAGGAGAAGTTCCGCCCGGACCTGCTCGCGCGCCTGGGCGGAGTCACAGTCCAGCTGCCCCCGCTGCGCGAGCGCCGAGAGGACCTTGGGTTGCTCGCCGCCGCGCTGCTGCAGCGGCACTTTCCTGGCCGGCGGGTCGTGCTCGGCTCCGAGACTGCGCGCGCCCTGCTCGTCTACCCGTGGCCGCTAAACGTTCGCGAGCTGGAGAGGTGCCTCCAGGCCGCGGTCGTCCTGGCGGGCGAAGGCCCCATCGAGTTGCGCCACCTGCCGCCCGCGGTGGCGGCCAGCCTGGCGGAGCCGCCTTCGCTCGGCGTCGCCGGCGCGCAAGGCCTGCCTGAGGCGGACCGCCGGCGCCGCGAGGAGATCGTCGCCGCTCTCCGTGAGAGCGGCGGCAACGTGACGGCCGCCGCCCGCGTGCTGGGCAAGGCGCGTGTGCAGGTGCAGCGCTGGATGAAGCGCTACCGGATCGACCGCGGCGAGTTCCACAGCTGAGCGGAGGCGCCTCCGTGGCGCCACTTGCGCTTTGGCGTGGCGCTCGCGCCAGGGCCGCGATTTCGACCCGCTAAAGGCAGGACCGCTCATGGCACGCCCGGTGCTTCAGCGCTCGCCCGGGAGGTGCGCCATGGAGCGGATTCGCAGCTGGTTGTTCCCGGTCGCTCTCGTTCTCGGATGGCTCGCCGCATCGGCGCACGTGCTCGCACGCCTCGGGGAGCTGCATTCCACTCTCGCGGCGCAACAGCAGCCGGCCGAGGTGGAACAGCCGGTCAGCGACGCGCAGCCGCTGGCGAGGCGTTGAGGGGGGCGCCGCGGCGCGGCAGGATGGTCCCGACGCGGCGCCGCTCCGGACGGGCGCCGCCGATACGGTCCATTTGCCGCGCCGCGGTGACTTGACTCTGCAGGCCCATGGCGGCACGGTGCACGCGGCGCAGCGTGCTTTGCGCCGGAGGCGGGGGCACGTGGTCCAGGCCCTCCACGGTCGCGATCAGGCCGGCGGCGCCGGAGCGCTCGCCATCGCCGATGCCGGTCCCGCGGAGCACGTAGACCTCCCGCCGGCGCACACGCTGTTCGGCGAGCGCTACTCGATCGAGAAGGAGATCGGCCGCGGCGGCATGGGCCGGGTGTTCTCCGCCGTCGACCTGCGGCTCGGCAGGAAGGTCGCCGTCAAGGTGCTGGCGCCGGGCGCGCACGGCGCCGAGCAGCTTCGCCGATTCGAGGTCGAGGCGCGCGCGGCCGCATCGCTGCAGCAGCCCAACATCCTCGACGTGTACGACGTCGGCGTCGACGCCGGTGAGCCGTACATCGTCTCCGAGTTGCTCGAGGGCAGGACGCTGCGCGATCGCCTCTCCCACGGCCCGCTGCCGTCCGACGAGGCCTTGCGCCATGCGCGCCAGCTGGCCGCGGGCCTCGCCGCCGCCCACGCCAACGGAGTGGTGCACCGCGATCTGAAGCCGGAGAACCTGTTCATCACCCGCGACGAGCGTCTCAAGATCCTCGATTTCGGGATTGCCAAGCTGCTTCCGTCGAGTGTGCCCGGCGTACCGGCCCAGGCATCGTCGACCGGCTC
>Ga0209690_1000973_pt1 | contig 15681 bp, 12 predicted proteins | sample GraSoiAngelo_150_FD_186164 | JGI IMG/M metagenome (GOLD analysis project Ga0209690, IMG submission 186164) | Grasslands soil microbial communities from the Angelo Coastal Reserve, California, USA - 14_1009_09_40cm (SPAdes) (version 2) | ecosystem: Environmental > Terrestrial > Soil > Grasslands ...
CCGCTGACCCCACACCGAGACCGACGGCGAAGCCAACGCCCGCACCGACGGCGGCGCCCACACCGGCGCCAACGCCCGCTCCAACTCCCGAACCGCCACCGCCACCCCCGCCTATAGCGCCCGAGCCGGAGCCGGTCGCGGCGTCCGGGCCGGCGCCACTCCCGGGCACGGGGCCGAACTACTACGTCGACGATGTCAACGGGAACGATGGCAACGGCGGCACCAGCGAGTCGGCCGCGTGGCGCAGCCTGGATCGCGCCAGCGACTTCACGATTCCCCCCGGCGCACGCCTGCTGTTCCGCCGAGGCGGAGCGTGGGCCGGGACGCTGAAGATCGAGGAGAGCGGTGCCGGAGGCCTCCCGGTGGTGATCGGGTCCTACGGCAGCGGCCCTCTTCCGGTGATCCAGGGCGCGAACGACTGCATCGCGCTCTTCGGCTCCGGAATCATCGTCGCGCAAATGCAGATGCAGGACTGCTGGTCGGGGGTCAGGATTCCAGCTGGGGCTTCGTCGAACCGCGTGCAGGACAGCGTGCTCGCGGGAAACGTCGCGGGCGTGCTGGTCAGCGAGGGCGCCTCCGACAACGCGATCATCGGTAACACATTCCAGAACAACAACAAGATGTCCGTGAATACACCGGGCGGATACGACGACTCGGGGGCGTTTGGCGTTCTGCTGAACGGCGACCGCAATGAGGTCGCGTATAACCAGATCTCCGGGAGCGACGCCTTCTCCTACGACTACGGGCGGGACGGCGCAGCCGTCGAGATCTACAAGGGCCAGGGCAACAGCATCCACCACAATACGGCGGTCGATAACCATGCGTTCAGCGAGCTCGGCGACCCACGCACTCAGGACAACACGTTTGCGTACAATCTAGTGCAATCGTCTCTGCCCGACTCGACGTTCCTGGTGACAAGAGGCGGCCAAGACGGGCATGGGCCGGTGGTGAACACGAGGCTCTTCAACAACACCGTCGTCATGACGGGGCCGGGCAGCCAGGGCTTCGTCTGCCACGGTGGGTGCAACGGCGGCGTGCTCACGATGAGGAACAACGTCATCCAGGCCGTACAGAAGGCTGGGTATGCCGACGGCGCCTTCGACGAGGACTATGACTTCTACGCCGGCGGCATAACACAGTTCCCGCTCGGGCCCCACAGTGCGGTCGGCAACCCGATGTTCAACGACCCGTCAGGGGGCGACTTTCATCTTGCCGGTGGCAGCCCGGCCGTCGACAGCGGTATCGACACGGGATACAGCGCAGATCTCGAAGGCCGGAGTGTGCCACGGGACGGAAACGGAGATGGGTTTGCCGTTGCGGACAGAGGCGCCTTCGAGCGCTAGCTCCGGGCCTCGCCGTCGGTAGCGCCCTCGCACGAACCGATGCAACAGGACGGCGGACGCCGGTGTCTTTAGTACTCAGGCGCGATAAGGCGCGGCAACCAGGAGCCAATGCATTGATCGATCCTCAAGCACAAGGCCAGGGGCGTTTTCTTGGCTTCACGCCCAGGCAGTTGAACGTGGGGTTCTTGACTGCCGTTGGCGCGGCAGCCGCCGGCATCTGCGTGTGGCTGTTTGCTTTCGGCGGCCTGGACTCAATTACCGGAGACAGCACAACCGAAGAAGGCGTCGTGGACACTACGGCTCGCGAGATATCAAACGCGGACCTGGAACGTATCGCACTCCGACCGGAGCAGTTCCCGACAGAGTACGCAGGCTTTGCCGCAGACGAGGACAACGGGCCACTCACGCTTGAGAAGAATGCGAACCAAGCGTTCGATCCGATCGAACAACGCGCACAGTTCGAGAGTTCCGGTTGGGTCACAGGCTACGATGCCGCATATAGAGATCGCCAACCGGCGCCCGACAAGGCGTTTTTTCTCGACACTCAGCTTGACCTCTTCAAGACGGTGGATGGAGCGGCGGGCTTCTTCACAACGCAAATGGCGGAAGCGACGCAACATCAGGGCCAGGCGAAGGACAACGTTACCGAGGTTGAGGCCTCGCTATTCGATGTATCGGTCGCCGAACAATCAGCTGGCTTCCGCGGTCACTATAGGGTTCAGCTTGAAGACGGCTCGCAGCGCGAATATTGGCAGATCGGCATCGCGTTCCGGCGCGGTCGCCTGCTTGGCAGCGTCACTTTGGCCGGACTCGAACTGAGCGACGCCGGCAGGCAGGTCCTCGAGGGACACGCCGCGGACCTGGCGAATAGATTGAACAACCAAATGACGGCCGCGCTGTCGACCCGCTAGCGAACCCTAACACTCGACGCCGACCGGTTCGGTCACCGGGGTCTGGTCTGAGGCGGACCCGCGGTGGCGCACAACTGCCGCCACGCTTACAACAGCAACGACGGCGGACATCGCCATAACGGAACCAGCGGGCGGCGCGAACCCAGTGAGAGCGCGGATCAGATACACCACATATGAGTCCGTGTAAGGCATTCTTTCACCGGCGCGGTGACGTAGCGCCTGTTCGAGGGCGACAAGCGGGCATTGTCCAAGGAAAGCCCGGCCCGTGACCATGATGGAGATCGCCAGGTTGTGGAGACGCCATAAGACCCGCTTCCCGTGGTAATAACCGAGATACGCGAGGACCGCCGATGGGAGTGCGAGGACGACAAACACGCCGTGGAGAACAAACACCCAGTCCGCCAGCAATGCGAGCATCCAGTCCTCCTGACGAATAAAGCCGCTTGATGTTTATCAATAAGCTACCACGAACGATGGTCAGAGGTTAGCAGCGGGCCTCTTTGTCAGGTCGGTGACAAGCGAACTAGGTCGGGCGCCCGCTTACTCGTCGGAGCCGAGGAGTGAATTGGGTCGCAAGCAAAGAACCTGGTCTTATCGTAACGGTTTAGTCACGCTCGATGACTTGGCGTTCGGTGAGAGCCGGTCATGTCTTGCTCTCCCGCCAAGATCCGTCCGAGTCCGATGATCATCGCAATCATGGCTAAATAGATCAGACCGAGACCGCACAAGATCGCTGCATCCGCGACCATTTCGACTGCGCCTCCAAAGTGATCAGCATCACGTGCTTGACGAGCGGACTGCATCGGTCCGATGCAAAGGAAACTCGAGGAGCAAAGCCTTGCTGGACGCCTTCGGTGCCTCGCCGATTACGAGACGAAACCGTGTGAAGCCGCACCGCATGCAGCTTATGTAGCGTCCCCATTTGTCCGTTTGGGCGAAGACGTCGCTGTGGCACCGGGGGCACGCCTTCGACCAGACCATTGCGGCTATCGATCTCCCCTCCGAATCTAGTCGCTTCCGCTAACTGACGCATTAACCTGCGATGAATTACGGATGACAATCGTGTGAAACTGGGGCAGCGAGAGAGGTGAGGTAAACTGCGGCCGTCCCGAGCGGCATATTCCGAGCGAGCGCCCAGCCGGCTCTAGCTCGCCTCGTCGACCTTTCTGGTTCGGCGGCGCGCAGCCGGGCGAGTCTCCGCCTCCGGCTTGGGCGCTTCTTCGGCGGACAGCTCGGGTGCGGTTTTCGCGCGGCGGGTGGGCCGCTTCGGCTGCCGCTCCTCGGCCGCCGTCGCTTCGGGTGCGGCGGCAGCGCGGCGGGCGCGCGGTTTCGGCGACGTCGCTTCGGCGACGGCCTCCGCCTTCGCTGGCTCAGGCTGCGCGGCCGGTTTGTCGGCCTTCGCGCGGCGCTGTCCGTCCGTCCGCTTAGGCCCTTCCGCTGTCGCGACGGGCGCCACGCGCTTGCTGCCCCAGAGGCCTTCTGCGACTTTGACCGCTTCCTCCGTCATGAGCAAGTGAGCATGGTTCAGCATATCGCCGACGTTCAGGTACGCCGCCGGGAGCACCTTCGTCTTCTGAAGATTTCGGGCGCTGGCGAGGATCGACCTGTCCGCCTGCCCGGTGACGATCAGCGCCGAGCGCTCGATTCCGACATTGCGTAGGATGCTCAGCATTTCCTTCGTCTTCGGGGCCTTGAATGCCAGCTCATCGATCACAATGAGCTGGCCGTCCGCGACCTTCCCGGAAAGCGCGGACCTTATGGCGAGGCGCCTCATCTTCTTATTGATTGCGAGGCCGAAGTCGCGCGGCTGCGGCCCGAAAACGATGCCTCCGCCGACGTAGATCGGCGCGCGGATGCTGCCGTGGCGGGCGCGGCCGGTGTACTTCTGCATGCGGACCTTGCGGGTGCTGCCCTGCACCATGCCTCGCGTCTTCGTATTAGCCGTGCCCGCGCGCTGGTTGTTGCGCTGGGTGACGAACGCCTGGTGAAGGACGGCCTCGTTCGGCTCGATGCCAAATACGGAGTCATCGACGTCGAGGCTGCGCAGCTCCTTGCCCTGCGCGTTGACGACCGGGAGCTTCATTTCTTGGCCCGGCGTCCGGTGAGCCTGACCTTCAAAAGAACGCCCTCGTTGCCGGGAACGGCGCCCTTCACCATGAGGATGCCCTTCGCCGAGTCAGAGCGCACAACTTTGAGGTTCTTGACTGTGGCCTGCCCCGTGCCCATGTGGCCGGCCATCTTGACACCCTTGATCACGCGACCGGGGTCCGTGCCGGCGCCGATGGAGCCAGGCGCGCGTGCGCGGTCCGACTGGCCGTGGGTCTTCGGGCCGCCGCGAAAGCCGTGGCGCTTCATGACGCCCGCGAAGCCGTGGCCCTTGGTCGCGCCGGAAACGTCGACGATGTCGCCCGGCTCGAAAATCTCGCAACCGACCTTCTTGCCGACTTCCCATTCACCGATATTGTCAACGCGCAGCTCGCGCAGGTAGCGGAACTGGCCGAGCTTTCGCATATGGCCTTTAAGGGGCGAGTTGACCTTTTTGCGCGTGCCAAAGCCCAGCTGCAGCGCCTCGTAGCCGTCGCTCTCCTTGGTCTTGACCTGGACGACGGTGCAGGGAAGCGCCTCGATCACGGTTACAGGCACGGCGCTGCCGTCAGGCTCGAACACCTGCGTCATACCGATCTTGCGCCCCAGAATGCCTTCGATGGTCATGGTTAGTCTCGAATCGCTTGTACGCCTGCGCGGGACAGCCGGTCACGGCGTCCCATGGCGTGGGGATAACCTATAACAGTGTACAGAGATTCACGTTGGGGTCAATCGCCTGGTGTGCGGGTCCGGGTTGAGGCCCCGCTCTCACTGGTTGATGCTTTGAAGTTCGTATTGTAATTCGCTCCAGTACTTACGAAAGAATTCTGAGTTCCTTACACCGGGTCGTGGTCCCGCGCCCCGCTGTCGATAGCGACATATTCCCGATAATCTGTTAAGATGCGGTAAATTGCTAATCGGTTAAGATGCGGTAAATGACCATCAAACCTGGGGGATCTGGTGACAACGCGGGACGAACAAATGCGGCATCAATTGGTCTCCCCGGCTGGGGTCTATCCTCCGGCTCGAATGGAGGGCATTGCTGAAGAAGAACTCGCTCGACTGCTGAAAGAGCGTTCAATAGCGGCCTGGGAATTCTTGTTCGAGCGGCATTTCGATCGGGTCTATCGGTATGCCCTTGGCCGCTTATTCTGCCGAGAAGCAGCTGAGGACGTTGCTGCTGCAACTTTTGACCGGGCATTGGCCCTGATAGACGGCTACTCATACCGCGGGCGGCCCGCACTCGCCTGGCTCTACGGAATCGCGCGTAATGTCGTGAAGGAATCGCGGCGCAATGACGTTCGCCAGCAAGGCGCGGGACTGCTCAGGGGGTTGCATCCCCATCGTAACGGTCACCGCACAGACCACGTGATCCCGCTGAACCATATGGATAGCGCTGACGCCGCCGTATCCCGGATCGACCTGACTCGTGCGATTGCCAGGCTTACGGAGATCCAGCGTGAAGTGGTGCTTCTCCGATACTTCGCCGGCCTTTCGGCAAGTGAGACCGGCCGCGTAATCGACCGCCCCGAGACGGCTGTCTACGCGCTGCAGGCGCGCGCGCTGGCGGCGCTGCGGCGGCAACTCACCTAACAACAAATAGAAGAATCTAACTAATTGCCCGTCTGATCTGCTTGTCGCGCGGTCATAAGCCATCGAATCGCCCAGAGGGAGACAGCCAACTGAACGCCCAGCAGCGCGACATCCTTATTGCCTGCCTTCGACGAGTCGAGCAAGGAGACCGCCTCGACTCGGTCCTCCGCGCCTACCCGAAGGAAACGCGCTGGCTACGAGAGCATATAGCGATTTCAAGGGCGCTCTATGTCGTGGGCGAATCGTCTCCCATCAACAAAGAGCGGGCACGCGAACGCATCTTGAGTACCGTCGCTCATTCAACGGCCCCTTCTGCCATTTCAAGCCGCCGTCAATTTATCTTCGCCGTCGCGCAGGCCGCGTTGATAACGGTCGGCGTTCTGGTCCTGATGGTGGGTGCAGCCGCCGCGGCTGGCGTCGACCTTAGCTCAGTTCCGAGACATGTTGTTGACACTCTGGCCGAGCCGCTGCCGCTATCAGCCCAGAGCCTAGAGAACTCGGGCGCGCGTAAGCCGGGAGAGGGAGAGCCTCGCGCCGCTTCTGGCGGTAGCGATCGCGAGGTTGCTCGGTCGGCTGGGGGACCCGCCATCGAGGGCGATCTTTCAACCCTTACGAGTACCGGCTCTCGTGAGGTCGATCCCAATGATACTAACTCGCTGGCGCAAGGCGGTCAGCCCAGCCGGACGAATCCACCTGCCAGCGACACACCCGACGGCAACTCGCCTGGTAACGGCGGCCATCCCGGGGGCGAGAACCAAGAGGGCAACCATGGCAATCAGCCGGGCACGACTGGCCCACGAGGTCAAAACCCGAGCCATAGTGGCCAACCCGGCAGCGACGGACACAACGATTCCAACTGCCCCGGCAATCAAGGAGTTAGCAATCAGCAGGGCCAAACCGACTCGAATGGCAACGGGTCGAACGGCGATAAGCCGAACGGCTCGAGTGGCGACGCATCGAATGGCTCGAACGGCGGTGGGTCGAACGGCGGTGGGCCGACGCTCTCGACGGGCGACGCACCGAATGGCTCGAACGGCGGCGCGTCGAGCGGCGCGAATAGCAACGCGGCGAATGAGGCGTCCACCGACCATTCACTCATATTCACTCTCTATTAACGGAAAGACGCCGTGATCCGAATTAGGCTGCTAACAACAAAGGTTTAGATCCGGTAAAGGAGTTGGGATGAATTCGGTCGGTGCCACTTGTGCGGAAACGGACAAACAAGGCTCGAACGAGGGTGCGCCGAACGATCAGAACAGCGGCGTACCGCGTGGGTTGAAACCGAGCCACGGCGGCCCAGCTGGAACAGGCGGGACGAAGTAGTGGCACAGCTCGCGGTAGTCGGCGCCGGCTACGTCGGTCTAGTCACCGCCGCCTGTCTCGCCAAGTTAGGTCATCGGGTGATCTGCGTCGAGGTAGATGAGAGCAGGCTCAATGGACTTGCGGCCGGTGAGCCGCCGATCAGCGAGCCCGGCCTGGCTGAGCTCGTCCGGGAACAACTGCGGCACGGGAGCCTCCGGTTCACGGGCGACTATACGGGCGTAGCCGAGAGCGAATTCATCTTTATCGCTGTCCCCACTCCATCACGAGAGGATGGTTCGGCGGACACTAGCCACGTCCTCCATGCCGTCAACTCACTTATCCCTCATGTCCGGCCGGCGACGGTAATCGTCGTCAAAAGCACCGTGCCCGTTGGCACAACCGACAGGCTCGCCGCGATGCCGCCACTGTTGGAGGCGCGGATTGAGGTCGTATCGAACCCCGAGTTCCTGAGGCAAGGAACTGCGGTCCATGATTTCCTGCAGCCAGACCGTGTCGTCATCGGTGCCTCGTCGCCAGATGCGGCCGCGCGTGTGGCGCGCCTCTACTCGTCAATCGAGGCACCGATTGTTGCCGTGGATACACGCTCAGCGGAACTCGCCAAGTACACGGCAAATGCCCTGCTCGCCGCTCGAGTTTCGTTCATGAACGAGATCTCACACATCGCCGCGGCGGTAGACGCTAATGTGGACGACGTCGCGCGGATAGTCGGCATGGACAGGCGCATCGGCCCCGCCTTTCTTAGGGCGGGCCTGGGCTGGGGTGGATCATGCTTTCCAAAGGACGTGCTCGCCCTGGCTGCGGTCGCTAATAGCAATGGCTGCCGAACTCCGATCTTGCAGGCCGTGTACGAGACTAACGAGCTACAGCGCGAGCACGCGGCCAAGCTTCTGCTTGATGCTGTGCGCACCATCCCGGGTCCGATCGTGGCGATATTAGGGCTCGCCTTCAAACCAAATACCGATGATGTGCGAGGCTCGCCGGCGCTTGGCATTGCCCAGCATCTGCTGGCAGAAGGCGTCATCGTGCGCGCACACGACCCTTTCGCCCTTGTGAACGCCAGCCGTGTGCTTCCCGATGTGGAGTACAGCGAGGACGCCTATTCGGCGCTTGACGGGGCTGATGCCATCCTCCTCGCCACTGAGTGGGAGGAATATTACGACCTGGACTGGATTCTTGTTAGAGAATCGATGCGCGGGAAGACAGTTGTCGATGGGAGGAACGCGCTGAACGGGGTACTCCTTACTGATCTTGGGTTCCGCTACTGGTCATTCGGACGGGCAACGCAGTCCAACGGAAACGGTACGGGGCCGCATGAGGGCCCCATGGACTCATCGCCCTTAGGTGGGGCAACACATACCAACGGGAACGGTGCGGTGCCGCGCGAGGACGGCTTCGCTTCAGCTCTCGATTTTCGGGGAGCGGTTGCGGAATGACCATCAAGGCAGCGCTCCGGCGAGACCGCAGTACCGGACGGGCGACGAGGGTGAAGGCCCAAGGCAAGTTCCTGTTCGCAAACGGTAAGAAGCTGTACCTCCGCGGTGTCACTTATGGGACGTTTCGCCCCCAACCTGACGGCACGATGTTCCCACCGCCGGAAGTTGTTGAAGCAGATTTCCGGGGCATGATCGAGGCACGCGTCAACTCTATCCGCACGTATACCGTTCCTCCAGCCTGGCTGCTCGATCTCGCGGTATCGTTCGGACTATATGTTCTCGTTGGCATTCCATGGGAGCAGCACATCCGGTTTTTGGACGACCGCAAGACGCGAAAGGGGATCGAGCGCACCATCCGGGATGCCGTGGATAGCTGCGGCGCCCATCCCGCCGTTCTTGCCTACCTCGTCGGCAACGAGATTCCAGCACCGATCGTACGCTGGTATGGCCGGCGCCGGATCGAAGCATGGCTAAGGCGTCTATACCAGGTCGCCAAGCGTGAGGACCCCGGTGCGTTGGTGGCATACGTGAACTATCCGACCACGGAATACCTCGATCTGTCCTTCACGGACTTCGTGTGCTTCAACGTTTATCTGGAGACGCCAGAACGACTCCAGGCATATCTTGCTCGCCTCCAGAACCTGGCCGGCGAGAAGCCGCTCGTAATGACGGAAATCGGGCTTGACAGCCGGCGGAACGGGCTCGAGCGGCAGGCGGAGGTGCTTGAGTGGCAGATCCGCGAGGTCTTTGCGGAAGGCTGTGCGGGTGTGTTCGTCTTCGCCTGGACCGACGAGTGGCACCGGGGCGGTTACGACATCGAGGACTGGGACTTCGGGCTGATGAATCGAGACCGTAACGCGAAACCGGCCCTCGCCGCCGTTGCTGGCGCCTTTGCGGAGGTGCCGTTCCCGGCTATGCGTCTCTGGCCACGCGTGTCAGTCGTCGTCTGTAGCTACAACGGTGCGCGGACTATCGGCGATACGTTCGAGGCCCTGCAACATGTCGAATATCCGAACTTTGAGGTGATCCTTGTCGACGACGGTTCGAAGGACGCGACCGCCGCGATCGGCCTAGAGTTCGGCGTCAGAGTGATCAGCACGGAGAACCGCGGTCTGAGCAACGCCCGCAATACCGGTTACGAGGCGGCGACCGGCGAAATCGTCGCGTACGTCGACGACGACGCCTACCCGGAGGTCCATTGGCTCCATTACCTCGCCCATCGTTTCATGCAGCGCGATTGGGCTGGGGTGGGAGGGCCGAACCTACCCCCAGCGGGCGACGGGATGATCGCGGAGTGCGTCGCGAACTCACCGGGCGGCCCGGTGCACGTCCTAGTGTCTGACATCGAGGCAGAACACATTCCCGGCTGCAATATGGCCTTTCGCAAAGCTGCGCTCGAGGGCACCGGCGGATTTGATCCGCGTTTTCGGACCGCGGGCGACGATGTGGATATCTGTTGGCGGCTGTTGAATTCGGGAGCCCACATCGGATTTCACGCCGGTGCGATGGTCTGGCACCACCGCCGCAACTCTGTGCGCACGTACTGGAAACAGCAGCGCGGTTACGGCCGGGCGGAAGCACTGCTCGAGCGAAAGTGGCCCGAGAGATACAACGCACCGGGACACCTCTCGTGGGCCGGACGCCTGTACGGCCGGGGACTGACGACGGCGCTTACGCGGGCGCCGGGACGCATCTATCAGGGGCACGCGGGTAGCGCCCTCTTTCAGTCGGTTTACCAGCCGGCGCCTGGGACGCTCGCGTCGCTTCCACAAATGCCGGAATGGTACATGGCGGTCCTCGGGCTGGCAGCCATAACCGCGCTCGGAGCGATCTGGCTGCCGCTGTTGGCCGCGGGCCCGCTTCTTCTGATCGCATTAGGGGCGCCATTAGGGCAAGCGTCGTTGGACGCGGCCCGAGCCACGTTCTCCGAGCGGCGAGGAGTTCGCGCGTGGCCGCGGCACCTCCTCACCGGGCTACTCCGCGTGATGCAGCCGATCGCCCGCCTATCCGGACGCATCGAGTATGGCTTGACGCCATGGAGACGCAGGGGTCGCGGCCTGGCGTTACCGTTCGCCATCACCGAGAGCGCCTGGCGCGAGGAGTGGCAGTCGATTGAAGCGCGGACGCAAACGCTAGCCAGCGCTTTGAAGCAACAAGAAGCCGCGTGGCGACCGGGTGGCGACTTCGATGCCTGGGACTTCGAGGTGCGCGGCGGGATGCTGTCGTCGGCGCGACTGCTATCGAGTGTCGAAGAACATAGGGGCGGCCGCCAATTAGTGCTGTTCCGAGCCTGGCCCGAGATTTCGAACTTCGCGCTCGGCCTTATCGGCGCGACTAGCGGGCTTGCGCTCGCGGCAGGCTTCGACGGTGCCTGGGCTGCGGCGGCCGTGCTCGCGCTGATCGCCGGTGCGATAACTCTGCGCAGCATCTGGGAAGCGGCGCTAGCGATGGGTGCGGTCAAAGTCACCATCGCGGAGTACCAGGAAGCCGCGCAATGAGACTCATCCCGCGCGGCGGCGACATTGGACTGATGTTCCGCGTAATGCTGCTCGCGCGCTCATACTGGGCGCTCATTCTGCTCTTTTTCATCGTTAGCATGCTCGCGACGCCGCTGACGCTGCTCGCACCGATCCCGCTGAAGATTGTGGCCGACGTTCTCGTACAGAAGCAGGCCCTCCCCGGCTTTCTCTCGCCCCTCGTTCCGGACGCGATCAACTCGTCCGAGACGCGGCTTATTGCGTTCGCCGCGGTATTGTTCGTGCTCGTGGCGTTCCTGCGTCAGACGCAGGACCTTGCTCGCACACTTCTAGACACATACATAGGTGAGCGCCTCACTCTGAGGTTTCGCTCCCAACTCTTTTCTCAGGTCCAGCGTATGTCGCTGGCCTATCACGACAGCCAGGGAACGGCCGACTCGGTATACCGGATCCAGTGGGACGCCATGGCCATCCAGGACCTGGCCATCGACGGTATGATTCCCTTTCTGTCCGCGTCATTCACGCTTGTGTCGATGATCTACGTGGTTCTGGCGATCGACTGGCAGCTCGGCGTCGCCGCCCTCGCCGCCGGCCCGGTGCTCCTCGTCCTGACCAGGGTGTACCAAACCAGGCTCCGTCAGCGCGCTCGGACTGTGAAGCGCCTGGAAAGCTCGGCGATGGGTGTGATCCAGGAAGTCCTTGGGGCGCTCCGCGTGGTCAAGGCCTTCGGGCAGGAGGGACGCGAGGAGGAGCGCTTCTACGGGCGCGCAGAGGACGGAGTCCAGGCACGGGTCGGCCTTTCGGCGATGGAGGGCTTCTTCGGTCTCTTGATCGGCTTAACAACCGCCGCCGTTACCGCGGTCGTGCTCTACATCGGGGCCCTGCACGTGCAGTCGGGGAAGCTGACGCTCGGTGAGCTGCTGCTCGTGATGGGCTATCTCACCCAGCTATACGATCCGCTAAGAAGTGCGAGCAAACGAATCGGCAAGATGCAGTCTTCGCTTGCGAGCGCCGAGCGCGCGTTTCAATTACTCGACCAAGCGCCAGATGTGGAAGAGCGAGTGGACGCGCAGCCGCTCGAGCGAGCTAATGGAGATATCAGGTTTGAAGAAGTTTCGTTCGGCTACGACACAAGCGCACCCGTCCTCAGTGAGGTCTCGTTGGAGCTACGGCCAGGAGAGCGGATCGGCGTCTACGGCGTGACCGGCGCCGGGAAGACTACGCTGATCAGCCTACTCACCCGTCTTTATGATCCCAATGAAGGCGGAATCCTGCTCGACGGCGTCGATATCCGAGACTACAGGGTTGCTGACTTGCGGAAGCAATTCGCTGTCGTCCTGCAGGAGCCGGTCCTGTTCTCGACGACGATTGCTGAGAACATCGCCTACGCCTGCCCTGGCGCAACATTCGAAGAGTTGGTGACCGCCGCCAAGGCGGCCGACGCTCACGACTTCATTACGGCGCTCCCAGACGGCTACGACACCGTCGTTGGCGAGCGCGGAATGCGGCTCTCCGGGGGCGAACGCCAGCGTGTGGCTCTGGCCCGCGCCTTTCTGAAGGACGCCCCAATCCTCGTTCTGGACGAACCGACAAGCTCGGTTGACCACCAGACGGAGGCGACGATTATAGCCGCGATGGAGCGGTTGATGGCGGGCAGAACGACGATCATGATTGCCCACCGCTTAACCACACTAGGCAACTGTGACCGCTGGCTGGAGCTGCTCCCGGGCGGCAAAACAAGAGCAACTTGCAAACCTCCGTCCGGGGTGCGACGGCACGCCGCGCGACGTTCGGCCCCACGCGAGGCCCGCCACCCCGCAGCACGAGCCTGGGCTCAGATCGGCGAGGGCCTATCGAATCCGCGGGCAGTGACTCAGGTCGAACCACCCGAGGTTGGCTTCCCCAAATCCACAATCTATCGGCTGGAGGGAGCCGGGGAGTGCGGCGCCACCGTCATTGCGAAGAAATGCAGGCGGCAACGCGGGCAAATAGAGCGAACGATCTACGAGCTCGTCCTTCCCAAACTGTCACTGCCTTACCCGCGCTTTCTTGGCATGGCCAACGACGACGACGGGTCATGCTGGCTGTTCCTGGAGGATGCTGGTGACGAGGCGTATTCGCCACTTGACCCTAAGCACCGGGTCGTCGCCGGCCATTGGCTCGGCGCCTTGCATTCGTCGACCACATCGCTGCCATCTGATGTACCGCTACCCGATCGTGGTCCAGCGTACTATTTGGGACATCTAACGGCGGCAAGGGACTTGATCCGCGCGAACCTAGATAATCCGGCACTGGGCAAGGATCAGCGCTGCCAACTCCAGAGGATCATTATGAATTGCGATTTCATTGAGTCCGAGTGGTGGCGCCTCGAGCAATTCTGCCAGCCCATACCAACGACTCTGGTGCACGGCGACTTCATCGGAAAGAATGTGCGCATGAGAAGTGGGGCGACGAGCTTCGAAATTCTGCCGTTCGACTGGGAGCATGCGGGCATTGGCGTCCCAGCGGTCGATTTAGCGCAGGCGAGATACTCGTCAACGACCTTTCTTGCGAATCCTGACCTCTCTGAGTATTGGATGACCACCGAATGGACCAAGCTCGGATATGAGACGGTTCTGCAGCTGGCCACGTACGGGACGATATTCCGCTGCCTCGCTGCCCTTCACTGGGAGTCACATAAGCTCGCTTCTGAATGGGTCGAGTGGCCCGTGAAGAACATGACCCTGTATGAGGCTGAGTTGGCAGAAGCGGTGTACGCCTCCGGCTGGAGTAATTGATGGCGGACCTCGTTGCCGGTGGTGCGGGCTTCGTCGGTTCGCACCTGTGCCAACGGCTGATCGATGCCGGACGCACTGTGATCTGCGTCGACAACTTCCGCACCGGGCGCCGCGCCAACGTGGAGCATCTGCTCTCCTCGCCCCGCTTCGCCCTCCTCGAGCTGGACCTTATAGCAGGCGCACCCGCGGTCGAGGCCGAGCGGATTTACCATCTCGCCAGTCCCGCCAGCCCTCCCGGCTACACCCGCTTCCCAATAGAGACGCTGCGGGTAAACAGCGATGGTACCCGACACCTACTTGAACTCGCCGCACGCACAGACTCTCGCATTCTGTATGCCAGCACCTCTGAGGTCTACGGCGACCCACTGGAGCATCCCCAGCGCGAGGAGTACCGAGGAAATGTGAGCTCCACCGGCCCGCGCTCGATGTACGACGAGGCGAAGCGTTTCGGAGAGGCGCTGACCATGGCCTATCGCAGGAGCCACTCGGTCGATGTGCGGATCGCCCGAATCTTCAATACCTATGGCCCGCACTCCGATGCGGACGATGGGCGCCTGGTCCCGAACTTTATCGTCCAGGCGCTGACCGGCCGGCCGATCACGGTCTACGGCGACGGCAAACAGACACGCTCGCTCTGTTTCGTCTCCGATCTGGTCGACGGGCTGATGCGGTTGATGGAAAGCGACGGAGCTTCCGGCGAGGTCATCAACCTGGGAAACCCGGATGAACACACTGTCCTCGAGTACGCCGAAATGACACGGCGGTTGGCGTGCTCGAACTCGGAAATAGTGTTCGGCGCCTACGCCGTCGGTGATGATCCGCAGCGGCGCTGTCCCGACATCACGAAGGCGCGCGAGCTGCTGGGCTGGGAGCCGACTATCGGTCTTGAGGAGGGTCTCTCGCAGACCATCGAGTACTTTCGGTCCGAAACCGCATTGCAAGAGTGCACAGCATGAAGGCGCTGGTTACGGGCGGAGCGGGATTTCTGGGCGGCCATCTCGTCGATGCCCTTGTCGCCGCGGGAGACGAAGTCATCGTCCTCGACAATCTGCGCCGCGGCGCGCTGGCGAACATCCACCGTCACCTGTGCTCAAAACACGTGACGTTCATCGAAGGCGACATTCGGGACTATTCGGCCATCCTTGAAGCAGCGACGGGCGTCGACGTGGTATACCACCTCGCCGCGCAGTCGAATGTCATCGGCGCCATCACAGACACCGACTATTCCTTCACGACGAATGTCACGGGCACCTACAACGTCTTGACGGCCGCTGCTTGTGCCGGCGTCCGGCGGCTTGTCTTCGCTTCGTCTCGCGAGGTCTACGGTGAACCCGAATCGCTACCCGTTCCAGAAACCGCCGGGCTCAGCGCCAAGAATGTCTACGGTGCGAGCAAGGTCGCGGGCGAGGCCTATTGCCACGTGTGGCAGAGCACAACTGGCCTGGAATGCCAAATCCTGCGCTTTGCAAACATCTACGGTCCGCGCGATCGCGACCGCGTCATCCCGATCTGGCTCCAGCGGGCGAGCCGTGGTGAGCCCCTCGAGCTATATGGCGGCGAGCAGGTTATCGATTTCGTGTGGGTCGGCACGGCCATACGGGCGCTGCTCACAGCCGCGGGTTCGCAATTGAGCCATCCGATCAATGTGGGCAGCGGGACCGGCGTTACCCTACCACACCTGGCTCACCGCATACTCGAAGAAACCGGCAGCGCATCCAAATTGAAAATTCTTCCCACTC
>Ga0209690_1000975_pt1 | contig 15664 bp, 19 predicted proteins | sample GraSoiAngelo_150_FD_186164 | JGI IMG/M metagenome (GOLD analysis project Ga0209690, IMG submission 186164) | Grasslands soil microbial communities from the Angelo Coastal Reserve, California, USA - 14_1009_09_40cm (SPAdes) (version 2) | ecosystem: Environmental > Terrestrial > Soil > Grasslands ...
TGACGGCCGCGGCGACTTCGTTGCGCAGGCAGGGAAATCTTGCCGATCTCTGTTTCTCACTCCAAGAGACAGCGTTCTCAATGCTTAGCGAAGCAGTCGAGCGAAGCCTAGTCCAGACTCGACGAAGCGAAGTCTTGCTGGCCGGAGGGGTTGCAGCTAGTCCGAGGCTTAGACAGATGATTGGCTTGGTCGCTGAAGATCACGGCGCGTCCTTCCACCCCGTACCAATTGAATACTCTGGCGATTGTGGAGCTCAGATCGCATGCTCCGGGCGACTCGCCTACGAATCCGGCATCACAGTCAGAATATCAGACAGCTTTGTCACTCCGAGGTGGCGTATGGATGAGGTTGATGTCCCATGGATACCGCGAGCCTAACCTCTACACCCCTCCACAGAGGAGCGGAGGCCGATCTGTATCTTGCAACAATTGGACCCTGGAAAGTTATCGTCAAGCGCCGTGTGAGGAAAGAATACAGGAATCCAATTCTTGACGAGCGGATTAGACACGACAGGACAATCTCGGAGGCATCCGTAATCCACGAAGCAAAAGCAGCAGGAGCCAGAGTTCCCAGCATTGTCGGCGTAGATATTGAGAACAATGCCATCGTAATGACCCACCTGGATGGTACAGTCGCTCGGGAATGTTTCGATGACATGGGCAAGAGTGAGGCTCAGAAACTTCTCCGATCAATAGGGGAACAAATAGGACTCCTACACAAGGCAGGAATTGTTCACGGAGATCTCACAACTTCAAACGTAATTGTGTCCCCACTCGGCGCGCCCTTCATCGTCGATTTTGGAATGTCACGTCGATCAGTCGAGCCTGAAGATCGTGGGGTCGACCTCCATCTTCTCCAGCGGTCGATAATTGCAAGCCATCGCCAGAATCCTTCATCCATGATGAATTCGATGATTCGTGGATACGAAAAGACCACAGGTAAGAAGGTCGCCAGTTCTACTTGGCGAAAAGCCCGTGAGATAGCTAGGAGAGGGCGATATTTTGCGATCCGATAGGAACACCGTCTGGTTCATGACAGAGAACCCAGACAAGTTTCGAGAAGCAAAATCAATCCTAGACGCCCGAGGAATCCAGATTCGACAGCTCAAACGACCAAAGGTCGAAGTGCAGGATTCGAGTCTAGAGAAGATCGCAAGGTTCGCAGTCAAGACAGCCTCCGTTGATCATACAGGATTATTGCTGGTAGAAGATTCAGGATTATTCATCGATGTTTTGGGAGGATTCCCTGGCCCCTTTTCGTCATACGTCTACAAGACGATAGGTTTGAAGGGCATCCTTGGTCTAATGCATGATCAGCGGAAAAGAAACGCCTACTTTCAAACCTCGATAGCCGTTGCTTCCGCCAACGTTTCTCCCAGGGTCTTCACTGGGACAGTTAGAGGGTCGGTGTCAAGAGAGATCAGAGGCAATGCCGGCTTTGGCTATGATCCGATATTCATTCCGGAAGGTTTCAGAGAGACATTCGGCCAGACCAAGGCGGGCTTCAAGAACAAGACCTCTCATCGAGCTAGGGCTTTCCTGAAATTCGCAAATTGGTATAATCGGTCCCGGACCGGCCGACATCGCGTCAGAACTCATAAGAGAGCCCTAAAATAACGCCCAAATCCTCTAGATCATATGTTCAGAATAGTAACTGTGGAAGACGTGGTCCGTATCCCTCCACAGAAATTTGGCGACCCTATCGATGATGTTGCCAAAGAGCAGATCAAACTAAAGTACGAAAACTACGTCGACGAACAACTAGGATACGTCATCCTCGTAACCGGAGTAGATGTTGAGAATACCGGCAAGATTCTACCGGGAGACGGCTCAACTCACCATCGCGCTGTTTTCAAACTGTTGACCTTCTTCCCCGAACTGCACGAGGTCGTAGAGGGGGAGATTGTCGAAGTAACTGACTTTGGCGCGTTTGTCAGGATAGGTCCCGAAGACGCTCTCCTTCACGTGTCACAGATAATGGACGACTTCATCACCTATGACGAGAAGCATGGAGTCTTGGCAGGCCGTGAGAGTCATAGAAACCTTGGAAAGGGGAACCTTGTGAGAGGAAGGATAATCGCGGTCAGCTTCCCAAGAGGAGGCTCCGGCGGTAAGATCGGCATAACACTCAGACAGCCATTCCTTGGGAGAATCGAGTGGATTCAGGAGGATCTGAAAGTGAAGCCGTCAAAGGCAGAGAAGGCGGAGGTCAAGCCGGGAAGGGCTGAGAAGGCGGAGAAGAAAAGCTGACCGACAAAGCGTGTAAGACCTGCCGCATGATAAGCGCAGGCCCTGTCTGCCCCAACTGTAAGCAGACCATCTTCAGCGACGACTGGACAGGATTGGTTGTAGTGATTGATCCTGCAAACTCTGAAGTGGCACGCTTGATGGGAATAAAAGTGCCCGGCCGGTTCGCCATCAGAGTCAGATAGAAGAGACTGCTGACCGGAGAGTCCCGGTCTACTTCTGTCCGTAATCAGTAAAACTGCACGAGCCGCAGACCCACCTCTGCGCAGTCCCACCGTGGAAGGCCATGACAGAACCACAGCGTGGGCATTTCCGATTCTTCAACTTGGCTACTGCTCCTGAAAGATCGTAGAGGTCGCCCCTCATCCGACGCTTCCTCGCCTTCGGTTTCTGTGGCTCGGCCTTGGGTTTCCCTTGCTCTTTTGCGGGTTGCGACATGGAATATGGTCCCTCCGTCTACGCGCGTATTTAGTGTTGATTCTCCCGGGTTCTGGTAACTTGGCACCAGAAAGACGACCCGGCTGTTGGCGGCCGTAAGCCACAAACAATTGTTCGGGTCGTTCTGGGCCCACGGGTTGAGAAACCTAAAAAACAGCGAAGCAGTCATGTAGATTCCGAGGCAGCTATCATGAAGTCCCAAAACTACTCCACTACATTTATCGTGGACGAAACTCCGGAAGAAGCCTTCGCTGCCATCAACAATGTTCGTGATTGGTGGTCAGGAAACATTGAAGGCAGTACCAACAAACTCGGCGATGAGTGGACGTACCGTTACAAAGACATCCATTATTCCAAACAGAAGATAACAGAGTTCATTCCTGGCAAAAAAGTCGTCTGGCTTGTTCTAGACAGCTACCTCAATTTTATTGAGGACAAAACCGAATGGAATGGCACAAAAATCACCTTTGAAATCGGTAAAAAAGGTGACAAAAACGAAGTCCGCTTTGATCACCTGGGCCTAACTCCAGAAGTTGAGTGTTACGATGCCTGCTCAAACGCATGGGGCGGATACGTTAACAACAGTCTGCGGAACCTGATCACTAAAGGTAAAGGACAACCCAATCGGAAGGAACAAGTCGCTACGAAAAAGAAGACCGTCAAGGCCAAGCCGATTGGGAAGAAGAACCGAAAGAAGTGATTATCAGAAGCTTCTCGCGTGGTTCATCGAAACTTTATTAGAACCCCGCAGCCGCCTTGGCTTCTTCAAGCTGATGAGATGAGGCTAAATGGCTCAAAAATCCGTGTATGTAAGATTCCAGGTTCCGAAAGAAGCGGTTGACAAAACCTACCAAATACTACAAGTCGCGAAAGACACTGGCAAACTGAGAAAGGGCACAAACGAATCGACCAAAGCGATCGAACGAGGCATCGCCAAACTGGTTGTTATTGCCGAGGATGTTGAGCCTCCGCAAGTCGTTGCTCATCTACCGATTCTATGCGAAGAGAGGAAGATTCCGTATTTGTACGTCCCGAGCAAGCTTGAGCTCGGAAAATCAGCAGGCCTAGATGTCGGGTCCGCCGCTATCTCAGTGGTCGAGCCCGGTGATGCCGCGCAGTCTCTAAAGGAAGTCCTGAAGATTGTTGAGACTCTGAGGAAGACCGGTGCCGCTAAGTGAGTAGATCGAGAGACAGTGCCGAAGAACCGCTAATCCCAGCCGAAGTAACTCAAGTAATCGGCCGTACTGGAGTCACTGGCGAAGTCATACAAGTTCGCGTCAGGGTTTTAGAAGGACGGGACAAAGGCAGAATTATTACTCGAAACATCAAAGGACCCATACGGCTGAACGATATTCTGATGCTCCGAGAGACGGAGCGAGAAGCCAAGAAGATCAGGTAGGGAGTCGACTGCCACGCCAAAGACATTCAAGTGCTCATTCTGTGGAAAGAACTTTTCAAACTCCACAGGACTAATGCACATCAAGAACGACGGAACTATCCTCTACTTCTGCTCCAGACGATGCCGCGTAAGCAACCTCTCTTTTGATCGCGACTCTAGAAAACTAAAGTGGACCGCGTACTACGGAAAGAGAGAGAAGGGACGCTGACCAAGTCTAACCAGAGAACCTTCGCATTCCTCAAACCTGACACAGTCAAGAACCGCCTCGTGGGCGAAGTCCTGTCCAGGCTGGAACGGAAAGGGTTCACATTCAAACAGTTGAGACTGCACCAAATCACGCACAGGGAAGCCGAGTCTCTCTACAGCGTGCACAGGGGGAAGCCGTTCTTTCAGGAACTGGTGGACCATGTGACCTCGGGTCCCGTGGTGCTTATGGTTCTTCAAGGGCCTAACGTTGTCGAGACTCTTCGGAAGTTCATTGGAGCAACAAATCCTCTGACCGCCGAGCCGGGGACGATACGTGGCGACCTATCTGTCTCTATTACTGCGAACGTAATTCATGCCTCTGACAGCGTGGAGAATGCGAAGATGGAATCCTCAATCTTCAGCCTCGACACGTCGTGATATTACGTTCGATCCAGTAAACTGAATCCATGCTCTGGATAAGCTGAACGTCTATCTTCCGAGTTTGGGCGACGGCATTTCGGTGATTCTTAGAAGTAAATCATCAACTTTCTTTTTTTCTTCGCGGTCTCTCGTAGATAGTCCTTGTCGATCTGTTTCTCGAAATTGTCATAGAGAACCTTGGCCTTTTCATAGTCGGCGGGTATGTTCCAGAACTTTGCTGCGGACAATCTATCCAGTATCAACTCTTCGACTCCGATTATTCTTGCTTTGTAAGGACCGATGCGGATTGTACGGGATCTTTCGGGGGGAAAGTATCCGACGATATGGAATGCCATGCCGAGCCGTTTGTTGAGCCATATCATTCCGATTTCTTCGAATCCGAGACTCTTCAAGACCTTCTGAGTTGTAGCTGAATCGCTGGTTGTAACATCAATGTCACCCGTCGGAAACTGTCCAGCTGTGTAGGTCTCGACCGCCTGCCCACCGACGAGGAATATGGACTGCTTCTTCTTTTCAAGCTGGCTGGTAACGTACCCTAGCAGGAGCATTTTCTTTCTTAGTTCGTTAGGCTCTTTTCGAACCCTAGAAATGAAGGATTTTGAGGTGAGGTCCCCAGAGTAGGTTTTCGAAAGGGATCGCTTGACGCTCATCGCATGACTAGCGTTCCATCTTTCAAGGTCCGAAACATTTTGTTGAAACCTCTTCGTGCTATTATGGTAAGAGCAGCTAGTTCCCCTTCCACCCTTGGCCTGTTCCCGCGACCGATGTCTTGCGAACGATTCTGTCTCCCAATGAGAACTCTCGGCAGCATGTTTCGCTTGATCTCTTGCAACTCGTCGAAATCTAGTGAAATCCTTCGTATGTCCATGTTTATCTTGTTCCAGTCGACATTCCTGACTTTACCATCAACTTTTCTGCTGATCTCGTCTGGAACGCCTGTCGCTATCTTCACTAGTGGGCCGAGATAGGCTAGAGTCTTCTGTCTGACCTTACCTTTCTTTGACACACCTTCGGCAAGGTAGGCGTATCGTTTCGAGCCGATCCTCTTGACCCTCACATACATTGATTGTTCTCCTCAGAAGAATGATGACTCCCTGCCTAGTATAAGCATTGTGCCTAAGTTTCGGTTTGTCTATCGGCAACGGGCGTCCAAATATGCGGTTTAGGGTTTAATATTCCCGGCATCACTAGGGATTCTAATGGAGTCTCCTAAGTATGCCGATTCGTCAGCCCATTGCAGTGGTTCTGGGCCATGTAGATCATGGCAAGACTACACTTCTAGATCGGCTGAGGGGGACTTCCGTCGCGGCTCGTGAGCCGGGCCAGATAACGCAGTGGATTGGCGCCAGCCTCATTCCGGCCAAAACCTTGACAGAGATTATTGGACCCTTACTTGCACGGTTCAAGCTGATAATAGAGGTTCCGGGAATCCTATTCATCGATACTCCAGGTCACGAGACTTTCAGCAACCTTCGCAAGAGAGGAGGCTCAGCCGCGGACGTCGCCATACTGGTCATTGATGTCACGAAAGGGATTGAGCCTCAGACGGTCGAGTCGCTGACGATTCTGAAGGCTCGAAAGACCCCGTTTCTGATTTGTTGTAACAAGATTGACGCGGTTCCTGGATGGAAGAGCTCGGATGCGGGATCGTTTCTGGAAAACATGACTAACCAGCGGCCCGAAGTGCTGACAGATCTCGACAATCGGCTCTACACAATGATGGGGACCCTGTCAAGATACAGTATCAGGGCGGACAGGTTCGACCGGATAACAGAATTCGCGAAGACAGTCGCATTGGTCCCGGCGAGTGCAAAGACGGGCGAGGGAATCCCCGAGTTGATGGCGGTTCTAGTCGGACTGACACAGGTCTACATGAAGGGAGAGCTGAGCGTTACGAGCGGTGCTGCCGAAGGAACGGTTCTGGAGGTGAAGGAGGAGCCGGGGTTGGGTATGACTATTGACGCGATGATCTACAACGGACGTTTGGAAGTGGACGACCAGATTATGATTGCGGGACGGAACGGGGTTATCGGTACGCGGGTCCGGGCGCTGCTTCTTCCGAAACCCTTAGACGAGATCCGTGATCCGAGGGACAAGTTCTCAAACGTGAAGTCCGTTGATGCAGCGGCTGGCATAAAGATCGCGGCTGCAGGGTTGGAGGATGCGATTGCCGGCTCATCGCTTTACGGGGTCAAGGACGCGTCGAGTAGGAAGGAGATCAAAGATAGGATTCTAAGTGAAGTTGAGGAAGTGCGAGTCAAGAAAGACCTCAGCGGTGTTGTCGTAAAGTCGGACGCTCTCGGCTCGCTTGAAGCCCTGACGACGTCTCTGGAGGCGTCGAAGATCCCTGTCCGGCTGGCGGATGTTGGTGATGTTTCGAGGAGAGATGTTGTTGAGGCGAAGGCCGTGCGCGTCAAGGATCAATACCTGGGTGTTGTCCTAGCTTTTGGTGTGAAGCTGTTGCCTGATGCGGAGGAAGAGATCGCCTTATCGAAGATTCCCGTGTTCAAGGGGGATGTCCTTTACCATGTTCTAGAGGAGTATTCTCGGTGGGTGGAGGCTCAGAGACTGGCCGGTGCGAAGGCGGAGATGGACCTTCTCATACGACCTGGAAAGATCAAATTGCTGAAGGGATTCGTGTTCCGACGTAGCGATCCTGCCATTGTCGGCGTCGAAGTGCTCGACGGGATCATCAAGCCGAAGTATCCGCTCATCAATAGTAGAGGACAGCGGATCGGACAGGTCGTCCGGATCCAAGACCAAGGAAAAGATGTTGGTGAAGCTGGTACAGGAAAACAAGTTGCAGTGTCGATCGACAAGCCGATGGTTGGTAGACAGATCAACGAAGGCGATGTCCTCTATGTCGATGTTCCAGTGCAACATGCGCGGGTGCTCTCTTCAAAGTTCAAGGACTATCTGAGCCCTGCAGAACTCGCGCTGCTCAGCGAGATGGCGACTCTGACATCAGGCGCCGCGCCAAGCTCTATCGGCTAACGGGTGTTGCGTAACAGGGAAATGTCAGTGACGGTTTCTGTTGGTCACGAGGACGTCACGAAGTAGAAGTAGTAAGGAAGTACAAACAAGGTAGTCGGCGAGCCCATGAATGAGAGGAAGCCTAGAGTCTGTTTCTGCTCATCTGTTAGCGGTAGAAGCACGAGACAGAGGCTCGAGACAAGTGCGGCGGGACCGCCTAACAGTAGGAGGCCTATGCCGAAAACTATGTCGGGCAAGACAAACGGGGATGAGAATACATTGAGTAATCCAGGACCGACCACCGATATGGTTTTCCAGCTACCGATTCCGCCTACGATCAAGCCGACAATGGAGGACGCTTTCACGAGTGGCGTTAGCTCTAGCCAGTGCGATCTAGCGAGCAACAAGGAATCCTAGTTCTAACGGGACGAATTGGGATATACGTTTAGCCCAGTTGTTGACGTTTATTAAGCGGAAACCCCCGCGGCTGGAAAGAGTAGAACTAATTGGCGAAGTTTCAGCTCATAGTCTCGGACCCGAAGAGCAAGACGTCGAAGGCTGCGTCACTGGATGGAACTAAAGCTCAGGCTCTTGTTGGGAAGAGTATCGGTGAAGAGGTCGATGGGAAGCTTCTCGGGTTGGGGAATGTGAAGTTGCGGATTACTGGTGGGACGGATAAGGATGGTGTGCCCATGCGGTTTGATATTCAGGGGGCGGCTCGGAAGAGGGCTCTGCTCTCAGCCGGAGTAGGATACAGGCCCGCGGATGATGGTGAGCGGCAGAGAAAGCTCATTAGAGGACGAGTCATCTCGGAAGAGACGTTGCAGATTAACAGCGTAATTGTCAGCGGTGCTGAAGCGGTTGCGGAGGCTACTAAGAGTTGAGTTTTGAAGTAGTCGAAGAGCATACGAACAGTCTATTGGGACGCCGCGAAGCAAAACTAGTCGTTCACCACGAAGGAGCAGGAACACCGGACCGGCTGACGGTTCGGAAGCTCGCCTCTGAACACTTCAAAGCACCAGTCGACCGAGTGTTTGTGAGAAGCATTGCGACGCGGACCGGTGGATCCTCAGCCACCTGCATGGTCGAGATTTATCAGGACGCTAAATCTGCGGATATTGTTCCAGCGTATCTGAAGAACCGGATGCTTCCGAAGGACCAGCGGGTCGCGAAAGTGAAGAAGGAGCCGGAGCCGAAGCCAGCCGCGCCAGCACCGAAACCGGCCGCCCAGAAGAAGGCTGAAGCGAAACCGGCTGAGAAGAAGGAAGAAGCTAAACCCGCACCTGCAAAAGAAGCAAAACCTGCTCCAGCAAAGGAAGCCAAGCCTCCGGCTGGCAAGGAAGAGAAACCCGCGGCCGGAAAAGAAGCCAAACCGGCGAAAGCAGAGTCTAAGCAAAAAGCATAGACGAGCCAGTCGCATTAGCTTAGAACCGGAAACAGGATCTTCCACTTCTGCGTCGCGAGACTAGCGAGCATACCTTAATTTTCTAGAGCGTCGTTGGCTGACCCGACCTTAACACAGACTGATCAACCCGTCCCTATCACGATCGCAGATCTCCCGCTGACATTAACATCGTCGTGGACCCTCAGGCTATTTTCAAGGCGCTTCCTAGGGACAATCAGGTTGCTCACCGTACTATCTGCGATCAAGGGACATAGAATGAAACCTACAACTCTGCTTCCAAAGAAGTTCCCGGGAACACGACGAAGTTTGCGATGCGTGACTCAACAAGAATTGACATTTCTCAACTGGTAACGAATCTGGTAAGTCAATGACTGAGCCTCTTGGTTGCTTCCTTCCAATCTTTGACCTCGAACCCATGCTTCGTGAGGAATTGGATGGACTCGTTGTTGTTGGGATTCAGTGTAGTGTACAGGAGAAAAATGTCGTGAGTGTTCGCGTACTCGATTACGGTTGACATCAGCATGGTTCCAATGCCTTTCCTTCTACTCGCGGGCTGAACGGCTATGTATTCTAGCCAGATTTCTCGTTGCGCACCATGGACAAATGAGGTGGGCTGAACAAGGATGAAGCCTACAAGCTTGCGAGCTACCTCCGCAACATAGCTAGCTTGGGCTCTGACGTAGTGATTGAAGTATTCTGGAGTAATCCATGGCTCAATCGGGTCCTCCTCCCCTATCTCCTTCAGATATCCAAGATATTCGTCCACCATAACTCTCTCAATTTTCTTTACAGACCTGTAATCCCTTGCAACCAGCTTTCGTATTCTGACCATTCAGCTGGCCCCCATTATCAAGTGTCTACGTCGCCCCCGCCGACTACCGAACTAAAGTAATTTGAACGCATGTTTCGCAGTTGATTTATTATTGGCATGGGATCGAATTCTCCTCCGACTACGTAGGTCTTCATCAGAATCTCTTCAGTCAATCGACTGGGCCGGCTTTCTCGCTCTCAGACAATTTCAACCTCCTAATGCGTCTGTTGATAAATGGTGAAAAGTGTCGACCGTATCTTTCTTAAAGCTCTGGCAGTCTCCAATCCTTTCCAGTCAGCCTCTTTCTGCATATCGGAGAGCCGCAATCACATGCCCAACTCGCAACGTACTGTTCGTCAGCCTCCCTCATTGCATAATCTCAGGGGCAGGGCCCAGTTGCTAAGTGAAGAAGAGGCTCGCACTCGGCTCCGACAATGGTGTGAAGCCGCCAAACCCAAGCAGGAGAGACCCTTACTCGGAAGATCGTTATGCGGAGAGATCGGAACGAGATGAGAGAATGACAAAGAACAAGACTCTGGAAAGGACCACTACCTCGACCCGATAAGGGAGTCAACGATGCGAGACACGGACTACCCACCCCAACAGTCCGCAAGAACGTCACCTGGGTTCAGCCAGAACCGGCGACATATCTATCATTCGGCGACAGGTAAACCTGCCGCTATTTCGTGTCGAGCAAATACCCATCGGCGATGAAGTTGTTTGGCCCGTCAGTTACGACATCGTAGGTCCTAGCTCGTTCTTGTAAGTACTCCAGGCTGGTGATAGGAACCCAACGGCCTCCGACCGCATTGAAGATGAGCTGTCCCACCTTCAAGTTTCCCGGATTTCGCACCCAACCGACGAAGCCACCGTCTTCTGTGTAGACAGGCTGGTCTGTGGCGGTTAGAATGAGTTGGCCGTCGTTTATGCTGACCATGGAAGTCTGCCATGACATCTTGTTACTCACAATGTGGATCGGGGTTAGCCGTCCCTGCTTGAGGTCGTATCCCATCACGATGTCTCCCTTTTTCAGGTCCTGAACGGCGACGTAGCCGTGGTCGGTCAGTATTGGAGTGTCGTAGATAACGCATCCTCCTCCGCCGCCACCGCCACTACTAGGAGCATCGATGCAGAACGTGACTGAATCTGCCGGGTGATACGAGCTGTCGGAGGAACCGCCAATATTGTAGGTGACAGTAGTATCAATCTGAACGCAGTGGCTCTTGTTGTCGAGTGGATCATCCGCGAACCTCCATGTACCCGTAAAGCTGACGCCCATAACGGTCGTGCCCCAATACGGGCTGGCGTTGGCCTTCACCCCCGCAGTTCCATCGTTGTAAGTTGTGGCGTCATTAAGTAGGTCGTGGATGAGCTTCTGTTTTTCTTGATACTCACTACCCGTCTGCAACGCTAGAAGGACGAGTCCAGCTCCCATGCCGGCGGTTCCTCCCACAACGCCCAGCAATTTGTCCGCGGCGTAGCCTGAGACTGTAGAGATAACCACATCGCTAGCCGTAGGCAATCCGTTATCGACCTCTGTGTTCAAGCCTCCCCTCGAGTTGACGTCGATGTCTAACCATGCACTATTGTCGTTGGTGGCATCAGACCACTCAGTGACAGTGATAGACAAGCTCCTAAGGCTGAGTAGTTGTCCGTCGTCCTCTACGAGGAACCACATGCCATTTTCTACGGGGAAATGTGGGTCGTTTATGTCGCGGCTTGTGCCCCTCGCCCCCATCTCATCTTCTACGCCAACTACGGTAGGCGCACAGGAAGGCTCTGTGATGCTGTTGTACAGGACATAGATGTTGTTGTTCTTGTACCCGGGACTCCTGCTCATCTGCGTCAGCTGAACTTGGAAGGTTTGCGGGACTCCGTCACAATAGTCTGGCACACCATTCCAAGAGATGGTGAAGTCACCGTTGGACTGAACGCCATAGGTAATCGAACCTCCTCTGGCGGGGTTGAGGTCTCGCCACCAAGGAGCTAGAATATTATTAGGCAGGTCCCTGTTAGGGATTGCTGCCGGGGTCCAGTAGGAGAACCGGTCGAGGTACAGATTGTCTACGGAAATCTTTGTCGGGGAGCAACTGGAGCAACCGTTCTGGGAAGGAGAGTTCCAGAGTAGATACGCGGTTGCAAGTCCGTACCTTTCGTAATAGTCCATCTGAATTCTATGAAATCCTTGGGTTAGGGATACTTGGGTTTGGTAGCTCGTCGCGGGTTGGTCGTGCCACTGGTCGATTACAAGAGCTCCGTCCACCCAGAGCCTAACGCCGTCGTCGGTGTAGGTTGCGAACGTGTAGACTTCGTTGTAGTCAGCTCGGACCCAGCCGGTCCACCGGACAGAGAATAGGTCTGTAAGTGTCGGGTCGGGCCCACCAGATGCCCAGTTGAATGCAATCTCCGCGTCAGTCCGGCTGAACTTGAACACAGCTGGGTAGTTGGGATCGCCGAAGATTCCAGAGTAGTAGTCCCCCTTCAGCCCAACAGCGTTGGGGAAGAGGACGTATCCATTGCTCGAAACCCAGACGTAGTTGTAAGTGAAATCCCAGAATGTGATGGGGAATGGAAGCTTCAGCCAGTTGCCCGAATCATCCCCTGTTATTCCTGTAGGGTTCGGCGCAGACTCCCAAGCGGGCGAACCGTAGTAAGCCACTGTGTCATACTGTCTCAACTGGCGAATCGAGCCGAAGGAGCTGACACCAACCGTTGCGTAATCTCCGAGGACAGGATCTTGCTCAACGTAAGTCCCAACCATCAGGGAGGTGGAGACTGAAGCCCTTCCGTCTGTCACGTACAAAGGATTGGTGTTGACCACCTTGCCGATGGTAGTTGTAGAGCTCGGCCGCGTGACGTAGTCGCCCGAGCCGTGAACAACTGGCAAAATCGCCATAAATAGAGCCATACACAGAAGAACGATTGCGGCTCTAAACCCGCTCAATTTCTACATCCCCTTGCTGGTAATTCGAGTTCGATTTTTAACTCGAATGTTTACAATGTGCCGACTTGTGCCTAGGCCGCATCAACTGTGTAGAAACCAGCCTCATCTTTGATTCTGTGTTCGAAGCTAACACAAGATTGGAGAAGAGATACGATTGGGAGATGCCAACTTCCCCTAAAAGGGTGGTTTCATTGTGGGCGAACTGGAGTGAGTTGGATTCAACCTTATCGGTAACCTCGGTAAAATTCTAGGATAATGGTTCGCCTCCCTAAGAGTTTGTTCTCAAAAAAAATGGTCTTGGCAGACGGCTGGCTCATCATCTGACGACCTTGGAGGATTAACATGATCACGAGCAAGATTCGAATTCTAAGCAATTCCAAGGCACCTTGCAGGAAATTATCAGGTACCCGTAACCTTCTAGTTGCGATTCCAAAGCGCGACTCTACGATGAGCATTGGCCCCTTGGTTCCGGGTAATACTAGGGGCTGTCGGGTTTAATGCTAGCTTGACTCTTTCGAGGGGCCCCGTTCAATGACGAATCGTGCTAACCCCTAGTCTTCTCCTAAAACATGAGGGTGACTGAGACTCGTGATCTGCAAGGTGTGCGCAAAGACGGTCAAGTTGCTAACTTCAGTCAAGTTAGACCCTTATCGGGGATTTTCTTGCGGCGGTTTTGGGACCCTTCCTTTTAGGTAAAAGTCTTCGTCGATGTATTTCAGCTTGGAAAGCTCTCTTTCTCCTATGGTCGCGAGCGAATGTGAGAACGCTCTCCGTTGGACGGCTTCTAAGGTAGGATCCTCGGACACGAACATCACAAAGTAACCGAAAGATTCGCCCTCAACGTTGTCGTCAATGGAATTTCTGCATACGACGTGGAAGCCGATCGCGGCGAATCGAACGTGATTCGATTGAAGAAAGTCGCGCATTTCATTGAAAGGCATACCGCCAAATGGCCACCCCCAGCCGCTTGATCTCCATCCCGCTCTGGGTTGAATAACAAAGTGGGGCTCTATCGTGAACACATGTCTCTCTTTCGCATCGAGTATGGGCTCGTTCCCTTGGCGATCGTTTAGCAGAAGGGAAACTATGCGTGCAGTCCTTACATCTCTGCGATCTTTGTAATCGAGTCTCTTCGTTGTGTCCAAAGACACCGCTTCGGCCCACGCCTTCTTCCCCTTTGCGGCCAAATCCTTGATTTCATTCTCAGTCAACGCCCTTCCCTCATCTTCTGCGGATACCCGTAAGATGCAAGGGTCAAACCAAGAGGTTACTCCAACCCAGAAGGCTCTGCCGGTTCCTAGATTCTCCAGTTCGATTGTCAGATTGTTCTCCTTGAAGGTCCAGTCGTGGAGCTTGACTAACGGATCCAATTGGGATCGCATGGCTGAGGTCTGGTAGAGCAAGAGCTTCCGTTGTTGCCGTCCCTCGGCTACCAGCTTGTAGGTGGCCCTTGCCATGAGAAACGTGGCAAGAGCCAGCAGAGCGGTAAACGCTGCAACTACGAGGGTACCAATCCCCCCTAAGTCAACTGTCAGAGATACTCGCAACCACCTTTCAACGGAGTTTTGTGAGCAATCATTTCTAATGCCCCAGAGCAGATGTTGATTGCTTTGAACAACTCCTCACGGAGTCTCAGCATGTCCGTCACTCTGTGGCCTAGCGCCATCTTGATATCGCTAGACAACCGTTCGAGGCCCTCAACGAGTCCGAACTGCTGAAGCTGGCGGTACTCATTGGGCCAGATACTCGTATCTTCTCCCGTTAGCATTAGAAATACTGCCCCGCGTACCACTGACTCTCGTTGGCGCCTTCTTTCATGATCTCTCGAAGCGTTGCTCGGATTCCCTTGTCCAATGTCCACTTTAGAACTGAGGTATCGCTTGATGCAAGAGTCCAATAGATCGTTTTCAAGACTTCAAAGATAAGCTCGCCGAGGTTGAACCCGTCGGTTCTCGCTCTTCGTTCGATCTCGGTGAGTTTCGAATAAAGGTCCGGAAAGTGGTTTTTGATGTCTGAGTAAAGGACGGGATCGATTGCAACCACTTTGTAATTGTCGTTCCCGACAGTCTTAATCGATGCGAAGTCTGTGATAGAGTATTTCTTGAGCCATTCACCTAATGGTGGCTTGTCCCATCTCGGTAGCCGAAGGTGGTCGGCTCCCTTTGCGGTTAGGGGCCAGATCTGTTCTTTCAGCGAAATCAAGGCTAGCTCAATCTGTTTGAGGTTGTCCCGATGCTCTCTGAGGTGGAACTCTTTCCTGACGAGCTTGCGGTCGTATCTTGTTGTGAGAAACCCTATGACGCCCGCTATGGCCCCACCGGCCACAGTTCCCACGAGTGTGTCTTGGAGTGACATCTGTCAGTTACCCAGGAGAAAGGACTCTATTTTTCCTCATTTTCCTGCTGATGCCTCTCCAGAAACCTGTCAACACTTCTGTTTCTCATATTCTCCAGCATACTGGTTATGCCGATAGTCGAGAGTACTGACGCGACGATTATTCCGTACAAAGGAACAAAGCCGCTCAACAAGCCCAAGAAACCGATCACAAGAACACTGGCTATCAACGCTGTGAATGCCTGTGTGCCGCTAAGCGAACTCTTGCTCTCGAAAAACTTCCTGACTCTGACGAACTCTTCGAGTTGTTCAATCAGCTTTTCGTCAGGAGCTTCCCCATCTTCCGTCCGTTCGGTTTTCGAACATCAGACCCCACAAAGGTTCTCAAGTTGTATTTTGTTAAATCAGTTTCGTGAGTGTGGAAACCGAAGCATCGAGGGAACCAGAAGTCTCCTTAAAAGTCGGTTTGACCCAGTAAGATAGGGGA
>Ga0209690_1000983_pt1 | contig 15610 bp, 12 predicted proteins | sample GraSoiAngelo_150_FD_186164 | JGI IMG/M metagenome (GOLD analysis project Ga0209690, IMG submission 186164) | Grasslands soil microbial communities from the Angelo Coastal Reserve, California, USA - 14_1009_09_40cm (SPAdes) (version 2) | ecosystem: Environmental > Terrestrial > Soil > Grasslands ...
ACGAGCGGGATTTCGTGACCCGCTTCGGCACGATCCGGCTGTGCATCGCGTGCACCCGTGGGAAGAGCTTTCTGCCCGTAGGGCTGAGACAGTTTCAGCGGCGGGCGGAAGAAGTCTGGCTGCTAATCCGGGAAGCGTTTTTGCGGGGCATCAGTACGCGGCAAGTGGGTCGGGTGGTGGCCACGCTCACCGGAGAAACGGTGAGTGCGCAGACGGTATCGAAGCTGACGCGGGATCTGGATGAAGCGGTGCGCCAGTTTCATCAGGCACGATTGCGCGACGATTATGCCTATCTGTTTCTGGATGGAGTGAGCTTGCGAGTGCGACGACCCAGGGGGCGCAAACAGGTGCAGATGCTGGTGGCGTACGGCATCCGGCGCGATGGCACTCGGCACTTGCTGGCTTTTTTGCGCAGCCAGGGCGAAGGCCAAGCCGATTGGGAGGGGCTGCTGCAGGATCTGTATCGGCGCGGACTCGAAGGGCAGGCGCTGGAGCTGATTCTCACCGATGGTTGTGCCGGCTTGGCGGCGGCGATTCGCACGGTCTATCCGCGGGTGCGGCATCAACGCTGCTGGGTGCACAAGATGCGAAACATTTTAGAGAAAGCACGGAAGCGCGATTACGACCAAGTGAAAGCCGGAGCCCAGGCCATCTACCTGGCCGAGAGCCGGCCGCAGGCCGTAGCCGCCTTTCGCGCCTTCCGCTCCCGCTGGTGCCGGGCTTATCCCACCATGGTCCGGCGGTTGCAGCAGGATCTGCCCGAGTTGCTCTCGTTCTTCGCCTTCCCCCGCCACCTGTGGCGCAAACTGCGCACCACTAACATGATCGAGCGCTGCTTTGTCGAAGTCCGCCGCCGCACCCGACCCATGGTGTGTTTTGTGAACGTAGAAAGTGTGGATCGCATCATCTATTCCATCTTCCAGAGATTTAACCTGGAATGGAAAACCCGCACCCTCAACCTTTTTACACAAGCAGCTTGACGTCACCTTTCGCAGGCGAAAATTAGGGTGATAGTTAATAGTGGAACTGCGCTCTAGCCATCCTAATCAAGCTAACCTGCTCTGCAGGATAGACTTTGTCTGCGCAATGCGTTTCTTTTCCTGATGCCCAGTTTAAAATCGAGATACTTGTACTCTTCGCCGAAGTCCCGCTCGCTCAAGGTTCAAGGTTTATAATTCGATCTGCTATGCCCGAGCAACTCAAGAAGAAACTGCAGGAAGAAATAGCTACGCTCGAACATGAGCTCACTCATGAACTTCCCCAGGAGATTAAGAAAGCGGTCGCCATGGGCGACCTCAGCGAGAACGCCGAATATCACATGGCGAAACAGCGCCAGGAGTTCGTCAAGGCCAGAATTCGACAGTTAGGCAAGCGACTGGCTGACCTCTCACTGATCAACATGAGCAGCATCCCGAAAGACAAGGTCGGCTTGGGTTCTAAGGTAAAAGTCTTCGATAGCACCAAGAACGAGGAAGTGGAGTACAAGCTGGTCACCAGTGAGGAGACAGATGTGTCCTCTGGCAAAATCTCCACCACTTCTCCAATCGGGCGCGCGCTGCTGAACAAAAAAGTGGGAGACACCGTTACTGTCATCAGTCCCAATGGCAATCGGGAAGTGGAAATCTTGACCCTAAGCACTATCTACGATGAGGCTGAAGCCTAGATGACCTGGACTAGTGCCTTCGGACGCACCTGCGGCCGGCTTCTGTACGCCATCGTCAACCGTATGGCGTTAGCCCGCATTTCTCCGAACGTTCTGACCTTTATGGGCCTGGTCATTAATGTAGTGGCCGCGCTACTGTTTGGCTACGCCACCGGTGAAACCCAGCGCCGCATGTTCTTCTATGCTGGGCTAGTGGTGTTTGCTGCCGGCTTTTTTGACCTGGTGGATGGGCGGGTGGCGCGTTCTTCGATTCGGTTGTGGACCGGTACAGTGACGCTGCACTGTTTTTTGGACTGCTGGTCTTCTACGCGCGCGGCAACCGTTTCTTTTACGTTGTGTTGACGGCGCTGGTGATGATCAGCGCGATCATGGTGAGTTACACTCGAGCCCGTGCCGAGTCTCTGATCGGCTCCTGCAAGGTCGGATTCATGGAGCGTCCCGAGCGATTGGTGCTGATCATCATTGGAGCGCTAGCCAATCGCATGGCGCCCGTGCTCTGGGTAATTGCCGTTCTGTCCACTATTACGGTTATCCATCGCATGTACTATACCTGGCGGCAGACGGAGTTGATGGAAGGCACACCTGCCGGGGCGGGGCGCGCTGCGTAGATCCTCTCGTCCAAGCATTGATTCCTTTAGATTTGCGACCGCTCGTTCAGTCCGCTTTTCTGTGCCAGTGCGCTCTCCTTTGCCCGCATTCCGAGTCTATGGATTTTGTGAGTTCCATTCTTCGTTGGAGATAACATGATTCAAGTTCGCAACCGCGTTTGTCACTTACTCTCTTTTGCCTGCCTGACATTATTCCTGGGGCTGGACGTTTTCTTACAAGCGAATCTTGCCGCTCCGGCAACTGCCGCACCTCCTGCGCCGCAGATCAAATACGAAAAATACACGCTCAAGAATGGCCTGAACGTAATTCTCTACGAGGATCACCGGCTTCCACTGGTGGCGGCCAATATCTGGTATCACGTCGGTCCGGCTAACGAACGTCCCGGCCGCACCGGATTTGCGCACTTGTTTGAGCACATGATGTTTGAAGGGTCGCAGCACGTCGGACCCAAAGCTCATTTCCGTCACCTCGAGGCGGCCGGTGCCAGCGACATCAACGGCACTACGGACTTCGACCGCACCAACTACTTCGAAACTTTGCCCTCCAACCAATTGGAATTGGCGCTGTGGCTGGAAAGCGATCGCATGGGGTATCTCCTGGGTACGTTGGACCGCGAGAAACTCGCCAACCAACGCGACGTGGTTCGCAACGAGCGCCGGCAGAGTGTAGAGAACGCGCCCTATGGCCTGGTCGAAGAACAGCTCTTTCATCAACTCTTCGCCAAAGACCATCCCTATTACGCTGATGTGATCGGATCGCACCGTGACGTCGAGGCTGCCCGCTTGAACGATGTGCGCGAGTTCTTCCGGCAGTACTACACTCCCAACAACGCCAGCCTCGCCATCACTGGCGACTTCGACCCCGGAACAGCGAGGAAGCTGGTGGAAAAATACTTTGGAACGATTCCTGCCGGTCCGCCTGTCCCAAAAATCAATGCAGTGACGGCGCCCATTACATCTGAGCGCCGCGCGGTAGTCACCGATCAGGTCGAGTTACCTCGCGTTTACATGGGCTGGATCGCCCCGCCCATCTACAAGCCCGGGGACGCTGAGTCTAACTTGATTGCGCAATTACTGGGTGGTGGCAAATCCAGCCGCTTGTACAAGCAACTTGTTTACCAGAGGCAGATCGCCCAGGACGTTCAGGTGACAAATAGCAACTTGCTCTTGGGCTCTGTTTTTGAGATCCAGGCGACGGCCAAACCAGGGGTCAAACTTGAAGATTTGGAAAAAGCGATCGATGAAGAACTCACCAAGCTCAGGACTGAAGGGCCCTCACAAGCTGAACTGGAACGCGCTCGCAATGTGATTGAAGCACAGATCATCGAGAAGCTGGAACGGCTCGGCGGTTTCGGCGGTGTAGCCGACAAGCTCAACCAATACAACCACTATCTGGGCGATCCAGGATATCTTCCCACGGACCTCGACCACTACAATCGCGCCACCGCGGGCGACTTGAAACGCGCCGCCAATGAGGAATTGAAGCCCACCGCACGCGCGGTCGTTTATGGCGTTCCCGGCAAGAAGGTCGTCGACGATCCACCGCGCACCAAGCAGGAAGAAGAGCAGGAAGCCAAAGAGACTAGCACGGTCTCGAGCACTATGCCGGAAGAGGCGTGGCGAGCAAATCCGCCGCAGCCCGGAGCCCTGTCCCATTTGAGCTTGCCGATGCCCACCAGCTTCAAGCTGGCGAACGGCCTGACCGTTATGCTGGTCGAGCAGCACAACCTTCCGGTTGTGGCTGCCCACCTGGTTGTGCTCAGCGGCAGTGATGCAAACCCTGCAAACAAACCTGGACTTGCGTCATTTACTGCCGCCATGCTGGACGAGGGCACGAATCGCCGTTCTTCTCCGCAGATTGCTGACGACGTTGCGCAGATCGGTGCGTCCCTGGACACTTCGGCCACCGCGGATTACTCATCCGTCCAAATTCGCACGCTGAAACAAAACGCCGATGCCGCTTTCGACCTGCTTTCGGACGTCGTTTTGAACCCCAAGTTTGAGCCGGCAGAGATTGACCGGGTTCGCAAGCGCCGTGACACCGACATCCTGCAATTGCACGACGACCCGGTTCAATTGGTGCTCGGCGTTTTATTCAAGACCGTCTATGGACCGGAACATCCGTATGGCTATCGTGAACTGGGTACGGAAGTATCCAATCGGCTCATTTCCCGTGATCAAATGCAGAAGTTCTGGCAACAGGGCTACGCTCCGGGTAATTCCGCCCTGGTGTTAGCCGGTGACTTGACGCCGGACGAAGCCCACACACTGTCAGAAAAGTACTTCGGCAACTGGAAGGGTGCAACCAGCAAACACCTGCCGCCTCCGGTGGACGTCAAGACCTCGAGGGCCATCTATCTGGTAGACAAGCCGGACGCGCCGCAGACTCTCGAAGTAGTGGCTGGCCTTGGCGTTCCCCGCTCCACTGCCGATTACGTGCCGATTGAGGTGATGAACAACGCATTGGGCGGACTATTCTCCAGCCGCATCAACATGAACTTGCGTGAGCAGCACGGTTACACTTACGGTGGCTTCTCACAATTCATCTATCGGCGCGGCCCGGGACTTTTCGTCGCAGGAGGCGCCATTCGTACTGATGTCACCGCTCCTGCGGTGCATGAGCTTTTCAATGAATTGGAACGTATCCGGACTTCCCCCGTCTCTCCCGAGGAACTTAAGCTTGCCAAAGGATCTTTCTCCCAGTCGCTCGCGGGTCTATTCGAAACCAGCGAACGCACTGCCGGCACGGTCGGCGATTTGTTTACCTACGACCTTCCGCTCGACTACTACAAGCAACTGCCGCCAAAAATAGACGCAATTACGGCGGCGGATGTCCAGCGGGTCGCTACTCAGTACATTCACCCTGAATCCGCAGTGGTAGTTGGCGCCGGGGACCGTGCCAAGATTGAACCGGAACTCAAGAAGCTTTCCATCGGACCGGTAGAAATGCGCGACTATGAAGGCAATCCGGTCAAGGAAAGCACCGCCGAAACAAAGCCGAAATAACGTAGCCTAAGGTTCGTCAAGCCGAATAAAGCGAGAACCTCTGTTTCCGCGACCAACCGCAGTCAGGCAGGGAAACTTCCCTGGCTCAGCAGTTTTTATGATCACTCAGAACGTTTCGAATTTTGAGGCAGAATCCGCAACCCGAAGTTGAAAATCTCGCGCCACACTCTGAGAGTCGCCGCCTTTTCTCGGTGCTAGACTATCCAGTCGTTTCCGTAATTTCGTTTTCAACTTTTGAGGTTGATTTGCCAAACGATCCTGTTCTGGTTGTTCACGGCGGAGCATGGGCTATTCCAGATGAGATGGTGAACGCTCACCTGAATGGCGTCCGCAATGCCCTTGCTGCGGGCTGGACTGTGCTCAATCGGGGCGGTTCCGCCCTCGATGCCGTCGAGGAAGCCGTGGTCATCATGGAAGATGACGACACCTTTGACGCCGGCCGCGGCAGCTTCCTCAATCGGGAAGGCAGAGTGCAACTCGATGCGCTCATCATGGACGGAGCCACTCTGCGTGCCGGAGGATTGGGTTGCGTCGAACATATACGCAATCCAATCCGTGCCGCTCGCAAAATCCTAAGCGAGAGTCCGCACGTCTACTTTGTTTGTGAAGGCGCTGAACGCTTCGCTGCCGAACATGGTATTCCTCTTTGCAAGAACGAAGACCTGATCATCCCCCGTGAAGTTGAGCGCCTACGCGAATTCCAGGCACGCCTCTCGGATGAGAACCCAGACTTGTTCGCGCCGACTATTTCGCACGATACCGTGGGATCGGTGGCTCTCGATGGTGATGGCAACATTGCGGCCGCGACATCAACGGGAGGTACGCTCAACAAGGCTCCCGGCCGTTTGGGGGATTCCTCATTGATTGGTTGCGGTTGCTACGCAGACAACGAAAGCGCTGCGGCCTCGACTACCGGCTGGGGGGAGCCCATCATGAAATTGGTCTTGGCGAAATGGTCTGCCGATCGTGTAGCCGCGGGGAACGCGCCGGAATGGGTTGCGCTGGAAGCGATTTCACATCTTGAGAACCGAGTAAATGGTCATGGTGGCATCATCCTGCTCGATGCCCAGGCCCGCTTCGGCATTGCTCACAATACACCGCGTATGGCTTGGGCATTCAAGACGGCGACGCAGGAAAGTTCCGGAATCGAACGGTAGCAAATCTTACTTTTTATTCAAGGGGAGGCATTCATGGATGAAGTACACGCCCTGCCAATCGGAGCACGGCGCAATGAAGACATCGCGCTTGATCTGATGAAGTTTGTTGCCATGACTACAGGCTACGGCCGCACCAGTTCTTCGGGGGTGGGATTTCAAGGTGGTGCAGCGTCCAAGCCCGAGGAGTACGCAAGCCACCTGCTCGAACTCTACGGGCGTTGTCTTACGGCGGTGCAAGCAAAGAAATAGCAGCGCTCAGAACGGTTTCTCGTAACGACGAGGAGATGACTCAGCGCAGTTCGATCCCGGGGAGCCGCTTATTTCCTGACGTTTTCGCCCCAGTGCGAAGCCTCGGAAAGCGCCACTTCCCGTCGGCAGCCAGTACAGACATCAAAGAACGCTGTTTTCGGACTCTAAAGAACCTGCGAGGGTCCGGGGGGTAACTTCCCGGGCCATGCCGAAAGTAATGAACGAGAGCGTTTGTAGATTGACCCTTGAATTCGATGGGGAGTACGATTTTTGCAAGGATGGGAAAGGGGAGTTCAGCGGTAACCCATAGAGAAATATGAGAGTTCTGAAACTCTATGCCTTAATCGCGCCCCTTTTGGCAGTGGTCTTTGTGACTACGTCCTGCCAGACTGCCCAAAAACAAACACCGCTTCTGCCACCTGCACAGGCTGCCCCTCCGGCATTGAAGGCTGCAGGACCCTCGGGTTCCTCTCCCCAATCAGAAGTTGCCGCTCACCCCGCACCCTCACAGACAGCCACTCACGTAGACAAGTTGGGACCCCAATCTGATTCAGTCAGTGAGCTCATAGTGCAGGTGGAAAAGGAATACCAGGCCGGTAAGGATAACTACCAAGCGGGGCATCTCGAGGCCGCGAAACAGAATTTCGACCGTGCGTTCAACCTGCTGATGGGCAGTAATCTCGATATTCGCTCCGACGTACGCCTACAGCACGAATTTGACAGGATTCTGGATGGCGTGAACGGCTTGGAACTCGTGGCGTTACAGGAGGGGGACGGCGCCACAGAACAAAAATCTGAGCCGGCACCGATTGATGAGGCCAATGATGTTACGTTTCCGGTTGACCCTAACATTAAAGCCAAGGCCGAAGCGGAAATTAAGTCCACACATTCCGACCTGCCGCTCATGATGACTGATCAAGTCGCCGGCTACATCAATTATTTCTCCACGCGCGGACGCCCCACGCTTGAGCACGCGTTAACTCGCGCCGGACAGTACCAAGATATGATCCAGCGGGTTTTGAAAGACGAAGGTGTGCCGCAGGATCTCATCTACCTGGCACAGGCTGAATCTGGCTTCCATCCGTTGGCGTTATCCCATTCCGGAGCGCGCGGTATCTGGCAGTTCATGGCCAGCCGGGCGAAAGGCTACGGCCTCCAGCGCAACTGGTGGGTAGATGATCGCCAGGATCCGGAGAAGGCTACCCGAGCGGCCGCACGACATCTGAAAGATCTTTTCAATCAGTTCGGCGACTGGTATTTGGCGATGGCGGCGTACAACTCCGGACCGGGTACGGTTCAAAGTGCGGTGAAGCGCACCGGCTACGCCGATTTTTGGGAACTCTACCGCCGCAATGTGCTGCCCAAAGAGACCCGCAATTATGTACCGATCATCCTGGCCGTCACAATCATGGCCAAGAATCCAGGACAGTACGGCCTCGACGAACTCGTTCGAGAAAAACCAGTCCCCTATGACGCGGTAAAGATTGACTATCCGGTCGATTTGCGCCTGGTTGCTGAATGCGTGGACGTCTCGGCCGCCGATCTGCAGGATCTAAATCCGAGCCTGTTGCGTATGACCACGCCCAGGGATCAGGAATTCGAACTCCATCTGCCAGTTGGCAGCAAAGAAAAGTTCCTTGGTGCGATTGCGGTAATCCCTCCCGACATGCGGGTTTGGTGGCGCTATCACAAGGTGGTGCAAGGAGATACGATTGCTTCGTTGGCCCGGACCTATCGCACGACCGTGAAGGCGATTGCGGAGGCTAACAACCTGGAGGATCAGGTTCTCGAGACGGACAGTAAGCTGATTATTCCGATTGCTCCCGGCAGGCATGCTGCTGGGGAAGACATGGTGGCGTATTCGCGCCACGCGACCCGTTACAAGGTTCGAAAAAACGATACCGTAGCGACCGTAGCGGATAATTTTGGAGTGCCGCCAACCATGGTTCGTCGCTGGAACCGTTTGAAAGGGAACAGCTTAGTTGGGCGACGCGTGGTATACGTCCACTTGCCAATCACTCCCAATTTACGCGAGCCTCATGTAATTTCGGCGAAGTCGGGTACACCATCGGGTAGGTCCAAGAACAAGAATAAGAAGGACGTACAACGCGTCGCCACTAATGATAACGGCGTGCTCCGCCACCGGGTGAAGCAGGGAGAAACCCTGTATTCGATTGCAAGCTCTTATAAGACGACCGTGGCGGCGCTCAAACGCGACAACGGCGTGGCGACTCTCCGCCCGGGAATGGTTCTGGTTATAAAGGACGTCCGGTAAGACCCCAATTCTCAGTCTCACAACACACCCAAGCGCGCAAACGCATTGCTGAGGGTCGGTATTTGCAGTCTGCGACGGCCGCCATGGCGCCTGCCTTCTTCCGGTTTAGGGAAGAAGTGAGGTCGAGGGTCCCGAACGAACCAACACTCACCTCCTCGCGGTCGGTGCCTGCTCAGAAGGTGTAATATGCAGGGGAAGCGGCGGTCATCTGTGAATCGCCGCGGCTACTTTCGACAAAAACCGCTGTGCTATAATCGCGCGCCGTTTGACGAGCGATAGAGTTTCTGTCCGCAGTTGTCTTTTCATTTCTCTAAGGCGCTCAGCTCCGGCGCGATGTTTTGGCGCGGGAGGCGGCGAAAATTTCAGGAGGAACGATGACCTTTGAAGACGTAACCCTCTATGGACGTGATGACGAAATGGACGAATACGGAGAACCCAGCGCGTATGGCGAGTCGCTAGAAGAAGATTACGAAGAAGAGGAAGAAGAAGAATCCGGCATATCGGAGACCGGACCTGGCTCCGAGCCGGCGATGCCGATGCCTGCCGAGCCTCGTCCTACTACGACAGGTGGCGGCGGTGGCGGGGGGGGCGGAGCCAGACCAGCAAAGAAGAAAAAGTCCGCGCCAAAAAAGGCAGCTAAGAAAAGATCAGCGAGAAAAGCGAAGAAAAGAGCATCGGCCCGGAAGAAATCCAGTGGCACTCGAGCCCGGAGCAGTCGGGGTAAGAGCAGTAGGAAAAAGTCCACTCCCAAAAGGTCACGAGGTAAGAAATCGAGCGGGAGAAAATCGGCAGGCAAAAAGAAAGGCAGCAGTCGGAAGAGAGGACGACGTCGTTAATTGTTCAGCAAACAGGGTGCTTCGAGTCGCAGAGCGATTCGCTGAAGAGAATTGCTCTGCGCTGGGCAGAATCGGGCCAATCGACAATTATTGCCGGGAATCTCGCGATTCATGCACAGGCAGCCGATGACGTCGCGGCACCGGCGGTAACGCCGCGTACCAGCGCTAATGCAGTGACATCGTCGTGGGTGGGCGGAGTGCGCATAAACTGCTGAACGTTATTCAGGACGCTCAATCCCAAATCTTTGGCACTGACGGACTTTGTCAGCCGGAAATGACTGCTTAGTCTGTCCACGCCGAAGTCTTCGCCATCAAAGTGACTCTCCACCACTCCTCTTGACACCAGCAGCAGGGCCGCGCCAGCGGGCAGCCCAACCGTGGGCGCGTCGCAGGGAATATGCGAGAACAGCCCTAAGGGGAGGCCGGTTGCCGGCAAGAATGTGACTCCGGAGTCATCGCGCAGCAGGCCGGGAGTGTGGCCGGAATTGGTGTAGCAGATGGTGCCCAATGCCTCGTTGTAGCAACCAGTGAAGGCAGGGCAGGCGCGGACTCCCCCCGCACTTTGCATGACACAGCGATTGAGTTGATGGCATAGCTCAATCATGGCTTCGGCTTCGTTGACATCTCCCTTATCGAAAAGCTTGGATCCCGAATCACGAAAAATCTCTTGTGCCGCCGAAAGGATCTGGCGATTCTGATCGCGGCGTCCGGCTACGTCCAAAAGACCGAACAAGACGCGGTCTGGACTAACCCGGCGGAAATCATAGAAATCACCGCCCATACGTTGCCCATAAAAGATCGCGGCGATCTCGGCATTCCTCAGCGTAGGAATTTCCGCTCGGATAGGTTCGACACTTCGCTGCAAGACAGGTGCGCGACTCTGGAAGAAGGAGAGCATAAACAGGCCAGTAGCACAGCAGACGGTAGCACAGGAAATGAACTTCGGCAAACATAACGAAGAGTCGTATCTGGCTGGCCCTGGGAAGATCTAGTCGCCGTACCTATTTTTCAGATACTTTCCGACTTCACTATCCAACTCGCCATAATTGGAATGGATAGTGGCGCGCAGCGCCGCCTCCGTAGAACTACCCTGGCCAATGCGCTCGAGGATCCGCTGAAGGTCGCTCAGTCCATAGGTATCCTTGATGTATTCGGCAGCGGCCAGGGACTCATCGTATGCCAGGACAGCTTCTATCGTTGAGAACCGCATGAACCCGCCCTCCAACGCGTTGAACGGGATTTCTTGCTGAGCCCGAAAGAGTTGCGCCAGGCGATGTCCACGCGCATCCGTGGTCTTTGGTTCAAGAAGTTGTGCAATTCCTTCGTGCAGCCATTGCGGGCAACGTCCGCCGGAAATTTGGTTAATAAATGAGTGGGCGAGTTCGTGCTTCAGAATGCGCGCCAGCTCAGGAGTGACGGATGTTATTCCATTGATTGGAATGCGCAGCTTTCCGTCATTGACCGCACCGGTCCACGATGGTGCCTGGGTGACATCAAAGAAGGTCTGGTCGGTGTAAAGTACGACCGAGATGCTGCTATGCGGCGAAGTGCCGAGCTGGCGGACCAAGTCATCATACTGAGATTCCAATGTGGCCAGCAGTTCACGCCGCAAAGACTCGGAAGTTTGTTTGCCCTCGAACTTCAGGCTGAAGTGACTGCTTTCCCGCTGCGAGAATTCGGCTTCCGCCGAGGCTTCCCGCTCGGCTTTCGCAAGCAGTTGTTGGACAGTGGCATCAGGCCGCAAATGCAATGACTTTTTCCATGAACGGATTGCGTCGGGAGTATGATCGGAAGAAAATTGCGCGAATCCGAGAACCGTGAGAGCATCCGGTGAATCCGGCGCCAGTCGAGCCGCACGCTCCGCATAAGGCAGGGCGTCGGTCGCGCCGCCGGTTCGTACCAGCAGGACGGCATAATAGTTCAATATCGTTGGATTATTGGCTTGAAAGCCCAACGCGGTTTCGAAGTAGTGGCGGGCCTGCTTGAGGTCGCCGCGATCGAACTCATGTTTGCCCGCGAGGAAATACGCTGTGGCCGCGAGTTCTGCGTTGCCTTGTCGTTCTGTGACAAGGAGTGCATCGGCATCCACATGTCCGTCGTGAACAATCTTTGTAGCCAGATCGCCTTCGCTCCTCAGGCTGTCAGTCGGCGCAAAAGCAGGCAGATTGTGAGCATCGCCGCCTGCTCTGGAAGACGCATATTCAGGCGGAAGGCCGCCACTCTCGATCTGTGCCACTGATGATTTTGGAATCGCGTAAGAGTTATCTCCGATGTCGTACTCAACATGAGTGCCGTTTTTCCGGACATGCTCGGCCCAGATGGTGCAACCGTTCTTCAGACGGATAACCTCCGCCGACGCAGAGACTGTCAAAGCGATCGTAAGCGCAGCAATCGCAAGTATGAGAGTCGCGAATTTGAAGGGTGGTAATCGCAAGCCGATGAGCCGCAGGCGCACTGAAGCAAATTCTAGCAACTGCCGGAGGACCGCCGTAGGTGACTGAAGTAATCATTCGAATTCGCAATGTTGTTTTGCTCGGATCTCTTATGGTTTCGGGTGCGATCAGGACTTGGCCACAGGACGTCCCCGCGGCGGAAGTTCGGACGCCAAAGACAGCAGAGGCACTCTACCTGCAACTGCGCAATGTTGGATTGGATAAGTCACGCGTGTATCGCGTCCGCGAAGGTTCCCTGGATCGGTCCGGACTTCACAAGATGGCACCATCGCCTTTACCCATGATGTATTCGGACACATTACGGGCGGTTTTTTCGAGGGTGATGGAGAGGTCCTGATGACTTCTCCAGATAGAGCCGAGCGAGCGTCAATGGCACTTTTCACCGGCATGGCAATTCTGGAAGAGCAGTTCGCTACGGCATACTTCCGTTTTAATGATGATAGTTATGCCGAGCTTCAACCTTCATTGCGTCCGGCTGACCATGCCGAGGAATTTATTTCGCAATGGAATGCTTCGGCGCTCAACCTGGCGGAGTCCGATGCTTTGCGCTTGCTTCTGAGTTTTGCGAATTTCCTCCCAGTTACAAAAAGTGAGAGCCTACCCCTTGTGACCGCTCCGCCAGGAACCGGCGTGGACCGGATGCTACATGCGCGCCTGCAAGGACGCACGCTGGGGATTTTTGACGTCTACTTCGATTCGGCGGCATCCGAACCACTGTGGGCGGGCCAGACGAGAACTATAGAGGGCGGTGCTTTCTATGATGTCTGGACTTCCTTCTCACCACCGAGTGGTTCAAAGACGGAAAAGGAGGCGGAGCAGAAAACGGATGATATTACGATCGTGCGTTACGAAATTCGTGCAGACGTTAAGCCTCCCACGGTATTGAACGGTGACGCTCGATTGCAGGTTTCTACGGGTCGGGGCGGCGAGCGAGCGCTGCTTTTCGAGTTGTCGAGATTTCTCCAGCTAAAGACTGTCGAATCAAACGGGCGACCTCTGGAATTCGTTCACAACCAAGCGCTGGAAGGATCACAACTATCCCGAAGGGGAAATGACCTGGTCGCGGTAATCTTTCCCGAACCAATCAAGCCTGGACAGAAGCTTGAGTTACGCTTTGTGTATGGTGGCGACGTTCTCTCGGAAGCAGGGGGAGGGCTGCTATATGTGGGTGCTCGCGGGACATGGTATCCGAATCGCGGGCTTGCCATGTCAAATTTTGATTTGGAATTTCACTATCCCCTGGGTTGGACTCTAGTCGCCACCGGGAAGCGTGTGCCACTCATCCCGAGTTCTGCTTTGCCAGGCAATCGCCCTGCCGAAGTGCAGGGCGAACAGGTAGCGCGCTGGATTTCCCAGCGTCCCCTTCCACTCGCGGGCTTCAATCTCGGAAGGTATGTCAGAGCTGCTGCTCACGCCGGGGAAGTGACGGTAGAAAGTTACGCGACAGCCGGAATGGAGCATAACTTTCCGAGAGCACCCGGCGAGGTAGTATCTGTTCCCGATATCCGTAAGCCGGGCCCTTTTGGCGAGCCTCCCCTAGTAGTCACGCCGCCACCGCCTTCACCGGCGCGTAACGCACAGTCGGTTGCTGACCGATCGGCGCGAGCGGTTGATGTCTTTTCGCGGTATTTCGGGCCGTATCCTTACGACGCTCTTGCGATGACGCAGATGCCGGGCAAATCGAGTCAAGGGTGGCCGGGTTTGGTCTTCCTCTCCAGTTATGCGTTCCTGACTCCGGACCAAAAGAAGCAGCTTCATCTCAGCCCGGTAGAGACGATTTTCAGCGGGCAGGCGCTAGCTCATGAGATCGCGCACCAATGGTGGGGCGATTTGCTGACGTGGAGAAGCTACCGCGATCAGTGGATGTTCGAAGCCTTGGCAAATTACTGTGCACTCATGCTGATGGAGTCAGAAAGCCCATCGGAGTTCCGAATGGTAATGGATAGGTACCGTGACGATCTGCTCGAGAAAAACAAGAACGGCGAGCTGTTGAAAGATGCGGGGCCGGTGACATTGGGACTGCGGCTCTCCTCCTCTCACTTTCCCAATGGGTACGAAGCCATCAGCTACGGACGGGGAACATGGCTTTTTCATATGCTTCGTTGCATGCTGCGTGATGGCGAAGCAAAGGGAAGCAGGGATCTTCGATCCGCCAATGAAAACGAGCCTTTTATCCGGAGTTTGCGAAAATTACGCGACCGCTACGAAGGCAAAGTGATCACCAGTGGCGATCTGCTGCGAGTCTTTGAGGAGGACTTGCCGCCGGCCTTACGCTTTGAAGGCAAAAAGAGCTTAAGTTGGTTTCTCGAAGGCTGGATAAATGGGACGGCATTGCCGCGCTTTGAATTACTGGGCGTGAAATACCTTCCGCAGAGCAATGCGACCGTCGTGAGTGGAACCTTACTACAAAAGGAAGCGCCGGAATCCCTGGTCACTTCAGTTCCCCTCTATGCAGTGGTGGGAGGGAAAGCGCCAGTCCTGCTGGGACGAGTGTTTGTGGACGGTCCGGAGGCTAATTTCCGACTCACGGCCCCCGTGGGTACACGAAAAATCCTGCTCGATCCATATCAGACAGTAATGGCGAGGCGGCACTAAATGGGAATCGGGAACTGGATGGTCACTTGGACGGTTGCTAGTCGTGAGAACGGTAGCCGCTGGCCTGCATGATTTCCACAGGAATCTGTAACAGCGGAACAACTCGGTTCAGCAAACCCATATCTGCACAGACTCGTGGCATGCCGTACACGGCACAACTGGCTTGCGCGGTGAACTGAATGTGGGCAAGGCTAAGCGCTCTGTTTTACGGATCGCGAGGTCCGGGCACGGGGCGTAGATGCCACCTCCACACGGTTCCGTCCCGCGGCCTTGGCGCGATAAAGGGCCTGATCCGCTGCCTCAATGACCTGTTCGACGTCGCGGTTTCTGGTACCAGCCTCTGCCACGCCGATACTAACCGTTACTGACAATTCACGGATCTCTCTCGATGACGGCGTAGACCGTAGCGAACGAGAAATCTTACGGCGCGGGTTAACAGGCTTGCGCCGGTCGGTCTGCCGCGGTTGGTTCCGGCGATCCAGACCGCGCATCCGAAACGATGAGTTTTCAATCGTCGCACGCAGCAACTCCAGGTCTTCGATTATCTCGTTCGTGGATTTGTCCGGGAACACGATTGCGAACTCTTCTCCGCCCCAGCGGAAGGCTTTACCGCCGCCTGTAAGTCGCGCCAGTCGCGAGGCCACCATGCGCAGCACTTGGTCTCCGGTATCGTGACCGTAAGCGTCATTGAAGCGCTTGAAATGATCGATGTCCAGGATGGCGAGAGCGTATCGATCTTCGAGAGCGAGGACAGCTTCATTGAAGGCG
>Ga0209690_1000985_pt1 | contig 15603 bp, 16 predicted proteins | sample GraSoiAngelo_150_FD_186164 | JGI IMG/M metagenome (GOLD analysis project Ga0209690, IMG submission 186164) | Grasslands soil microbial communities from the Angelo Coastal Reserve, California, USA - 14_1009_09_40cm (SPAdes) (version 2) | ecosystem: Environmental > Terrestrial > Soil > Grasslands ...
GTGGACAACTTTCGTTCACGAGCGAATTGAAAATACGTGGAAACCTTGCCGCTGGTGAACGCAGTAACCAATCGCCCAGGCATGTTGCGTTCGTCTTTCCACACGTGCGTATAATATTGGCGCAGACCGTCCTCGAAAAGATCAGCGTCAATGGCGTCCTGTTCGCGCAAACCGTAATACTGCTTCAACGATTCAGTGAATTGCCGCAGTTCAGGAGTCGGATTCAGCGCCTGTTCAAAAGCACGGCGCACAGACGGACGGGTATCGGCTGGTAACAAGGTAATCCCATCTTGAATCACCTGCCGGACAGCCGCCGGATCAAGCGGGTCGGTTGCAATCCGAGCCGAATCAATCAAGATGGCAGCAGCTTCACGGTCAGCCAAATTCTTCATCTGCTTCCGCATGGCCTCGCCAGCAGCCTTAGACATGCCAGCAGATTGTTGGATGGCGAAATTGTACTCACCGAGCCGTCGTTGAAGATCGTCCACAGAACGAACACCGCGCCCAATTTCCTTGATGGTCTGGCCGATGTTCGCGATTCGAGCCGTGGCATGGCTGACGAGGTCTTTGCCTTGCGCCCAAGCATCGGCTTTCCGTTCACCCCAAGAGAGGCGTTGTCGAACACCAACCTTTGGAGCGGCTTTGAGCTGATCCTGAAGCTGTTTGATGGCTGGGTACTGACCAAACCCGCGAGGAGCCGCGCCGGGTCCTTCGCCAACGGAGCCGCCCGTGGAATTGCACCCCGGCCCGCCGGCATTTCAGGAGCTTTTTCCCCTTCTCGTCCGGTGATAGTCTGCGGCTCAACTGGAACCTCGCCCACAGGAGCCTCTGGCGCAACCTCTGGTTTCGGTCCTTCCAATACACGCGGCTGCTCTGGTGGAAATAAATCGGGTCTCGCCTTAAGAATGTCTTCCGGTATTGAATAACGACCGGATTTAAACGCCTCAATTTCAACTTCAGTCAGCGGTGATCCACCAACGATTTCAGCATGTCGTTTGATTGGAAAAACAAGCGGTGTGTATTGGCTGCGAATTCTAGCTGATTCCTCCGCTGTCATGCCAGCACCAGACCATTGTTCAAACTGACGCCAAATTTGTCGGCGTTCTTCTGGCGTCCTTATCTGTTGTCCGGGTTGAATTGTAACAGGTTTGGCTCCTTCCAACGCCCGCAACTCGCGCACGATCTCTGCTGACCGTGCCAGTGTTGCGTCGGTCACTTCACCGCCTTGCAGATGTTCCAGTTCACGGCGCAACCCTTCGACAGTCGGCGAGACAGGAGGTTGTACCTGCGTCAGTGTCGCCTCAGCTGGCGCCCGTCGTTCTGCCGGTTGTTCGCCAGCCGCAACCAGAGTTGCTTCGGTGCGAGCGCGGCGCTCTGTTGCTTCAGGAGAAAGCGGTGTCAGCGGTATTTCGGCTCCCGCTTTTTCAGGTGGCGGAACTCGTACGCCACCTTCTTCGGCGGGCACGGCTTGTTGGCCTTCTCCGGGTTGTGCAGGCAGAGGTTCATGAACTTTTGCTGTTTCCGGGTCGAGGACGGCACTGGGCACCTCTCTTTCTGGTTGTGGGACGATTTCTGGAATCGGAACTTCCGGTCTGGATTCGGCTAAAGCTTCCATCGTGCGAGGCAACGGAACCGGGGCTCGTGGTACAGCGCCATGCACGCCTCCAATCAACATCAAAGCTTGCTGGCCCAAATCAAAAACCCCTTTATAATATGCGGGCCTGTCTCCTTCCTGAATCGCTTTGTGAATCTGCGGTACCGTCTCGCGTATTCCATGCACGCCCATCCCCACCCACACTGGAGCCATCGCTTCAGGAGCCGCCACAGTCGCACCAAGCAATCCCATGCCGCTCGGTGTCCGCATCGTCTCTGCCGCGCCAACTGCACTCTCGCGCAACCCAGTTGTTACCGGGGCTTGAACACGCTTGAGATGTTCCGACAGTTGGATGCGACCGGTGACATCGGCCAGTTTCTCACGTTCAGACGGCGTGAGGGTCGCCAAATAATCTTCTGCCGCCGTTGACGGTGGCGCGACCCGTTCCTTTTCTCCTACCCATTGTCTGGCCTCTTCGAGCTTTACAGCTTCCGCTGGCGACAGAGAGAGCGTTCCTTTAGGAACAATGGCTTCTGGAAATGGGCTCGGCTTTGGAAGTGATTCTGGAGTTTCCCCAAGTCCGACATCTTCATCGGACAACATCAAGCCAACATCCTCGTCTGACAGCAATTCTGCCATTGGTCATTCGACAGTCGCCCACCCTTTCCCAGTCCAACGATGCACCCCTTTAGGAGTTGTATAAACCTGCCCTGTCACACGCTCTTTCGGATTGGCAGGAGCATTGGGTGGCTTCCCACTCAAACTGGCCGCTTGAGATTCATGCAATTGGCGTGCATAAGCAGTTGCACTATCCGGGTCTTTGAAAATGCCCAAATGTTTTCTTGTTCTACGATAGAGGTTAATGGCGTCCTTATCCGAAAGCACTTTTCCATCATCACTGACTGTTGGGATAAGAACTTCTTTGCCATCCTCTTCAATGCTGATTGATCGAACAGTGCTGATTGTCCCATCTGGATTCCTCACTCTAGGCCGCTTAGTTAAATCAATGTTACCATGAACCAATTGCCCAGGTGCCAGAGATTCTTTTGAAGCAGGAGCAGCAGGCGCAGGCGTTACAGGTGCCTGGCCTTTATGTCGAAGAGCGTCCAGTCGTGCATTCGCTGTTGCCATCTCCGCTTTCCATGCGGCTACTGCATCTTTGTTTTGTTGTGTGAGTTTGGGGGCACCTTCAAATAGTCGAATCCGCTTTTCCAAATCATCAACCCGTTTTGCGTCCTCGTGATATTGCAATTTCTCCACATCCGTCAGTTTGCCTTCCACAACCGGCCTTTGCGCTCTTGGTTGAGGCGCAAATTGCACGCGTTCGCCGTACCGTCCAGATCGGATTGCAGGCGGCATACCCGGCACGTTCAAGGGCTGAGGAACAAACGCTTCTGCTCTTGGTTGTGCAGCGCGAATCGCCGGCACAATGGATGCCGGGTGCGTCCAGAACATCAACGGCGCGTTTCGTGCAATGGCTTTCTCGGTCGGAATCCCTGCCGCCAGATCATTCTGATACCGGCGCAAACCCAAGAATTGAACGCTGGCTTGAATTGCCTTGAGCGATTTATTGGCAGCCTGATTGGCTTGCAGAGTTTGCGCGAGTTCACGCTGTTCCTGCATGGCACGCATTCGTTCTTGTGGAGCAGCTTGCCGTTGTTGCCACGCAGCCCAATCTTGTCCAGACCAAGCAGGTTGACGCGGCAACGCAGTAACAGGTTGCCCAGCCCGCAATTGACCTGCGGCAGTTCCAATCGCAGACCAAGGAGCTGCCGCGACAGGCGGTGCCGAAGAAACAGGTGCAGCAGGTGGAGTTACGCCAGGAGGAGCGACAACAGGCGGGCGTTGATCTTCGTCAAGATCAACTTCCTCGTCATCCATTTCATCGTCATTGGCCATATCAAACCATCCATTCGTCTCCTTCATCCGGTGGAGGTTGCCACGGCGGGTATTGCGGCATTTCGTAAGGAGTAGAATCAGAGCCCGGATAACCCTCTATCGGAGTATCGTTGTAATCCATCCACGAAGACGGGTCTTCCGAAACACCTTTTGGGTTATACAAGTCCCACAACAGGCTTTCCATATCCGGAGATGGAGTCATTGCGTCTGGAACAGAAACGTCCGACACCGGGCTAAGATCACCACCGACCCAAGGTGGTATCCAAGGTGTGTCGTCAGGATGAACAACAGGTGGTTTGAGTGGATGTGTAGCACCAAGATGAGGCATACCGCCTCCATAATGGCCTATACCTCCTGGTGGACGAACGCCAGCAGGACCGCCAGTAACTCCCAATCTTCGCAAAGCCAATTCCTGCTGTTGATATGGTGTGATGCCCAAGCGCAACGGATCAATCGGTGGAGCGGCAGGATTACGGCCATACGCTTGACCAAGCATTTGCTGGCCAAGAGCCATTCTCTTTAACCGTTCTTCATCGGTCATTCGCACCGCAGTCGAATAGCCAGCGCCGCTGCCGGCAACTCCACGACCAGCGGCAGTCTCGGCTGCAATCCGCGAGGTGTCCGGGAATAACGCAGGCGGATTCAACAACGATGCGATGTCCGCAGAACTTTGCGATTCAAGACCGGCAGCACCTGGAATGCGACCAAGATTGGCCATCTGTTGTTGTTGCTGCAACATCTGCGACAACCTGGGATAATCTCCTAAACCGACATAAGAGCCAGACCCAGCGCCAGCGCCACCTTCACCCGCTACAGTAAAGTAATTTGCCATCTTACGTAAGTGTACCGATGTTTTGATGTCTCAACCGCGCGGTGCCGAAAGGGGCAAAATTTATGGCAGGCAAAAGTTTTCCGGTTTGATGCACCAGTTGTCCCTGGAGCAATCGGATGGCTGCACGATGATGGTACTCAGCCTGTTGTTTAGCATTATCGGTGTCCATCTTCATGTATCGGCCTGCTTGCGCTTCATGCGTCAGGGCTTCGACATTTCCAATTAACAGGTAATCTGTCGGCACTCTGACCGGAACAAATTCCAGTTTCACGAGTGCAGTGACCTGCACCGTATTCCCAACAGTTGGAGGATTGCAGCATGAGGACGGAAGACCACCGACATAATAACGGCGGTACGACGCCACAGTTTCACCGGGCTCCATCGTCAGCAACAATCGTTGTGCGCTCGTGACGGTGTTGAATTCGTAAAAGCTGACTCTGCCAAGTGTTGTGTCCTTCTGAATACCGGTAATGGCTCTCCATTCTTGCGGTGTGGCAACGAACGGCGCTGAGAGTGTGAGAAACTGTCCGCTGACTTGAACAAGGCCGTCGAGTGTTCGGACAATCACGCCATTGTTGTCTTTACCCTGAATCAACACTCGTTTCCCGGCATCCCCAGTATCAGTCAGGTAAACCCATATTTTCGTGTTTGGCGGTTGCAGGTCTGCGAAAGTCGGCACGGTGCCACGATCGTACGCAATCAACGGAGCACAACGGTCTGTGGCGCACACAGATTTTGGCCACCGACCAAAGCCGTATCTCAGATATTCGTAAAACTGATTCTGGATTGGGACAGGGAACGTACAAACGTCCAAACTCTCAATTCTGGCCACGTCGTAAGGGGCGGTGAAGACAGGCTCGGATTGAGTCAAATCGAAAGCGATTTCGGCCCATGCCCCAGCCCAGCCTGCATCGCCACCCTCGCGGGCATAAAGGAGCCGCTGGGTAGCCGCATTAACGGCAGCGGACACGTTGAAGACATCGGCAGCGCAATGGCCGATTGCCTGTGGCAGTTCTGAAGTCAGTACGTCTTGCAGCGTAGGGCGTTGACCCATGCCTGCCCTTCTCGCACTTCACGAACTAGAGCGCAAGCACTTAATACGATTCAACCCTCAGCACAATGGGGATTTGTGACCAGTCTTGGTCCGTCACTCCCAAATTTATCGGGCCAACCGTAATCAACCGTTTCCAACACCCCCCGTTGAAACTGCCTTCAGTCACTTTGCACCAGATACCCTGGCTGATACTGTCAGCGGTCCTGGATAAGCGCCATTTCGTGCTCGCGCTGCCGAGCGATGTTACCGTGTAAATCCCGTTCTTTTCAGCATCATCCTTTATCAGAACACGATCCCCCAAAACAGGCGCCACGCCGTCAATGGCCGGCAACGGTCCATTGCTCAACGCCACGAGATCAAGGCCAACCTGGATACAACCCGCACAAGGCGCGGTTGTCGCCAATCGCACATCGGGTTTGCGTCCGGTCAACGTCCACCCATCAACAACCGGGGTGAACACATAATCACCGACCGGATCAGTGCCATTGCCGCCAAACCCGATCCACGGCGTTGATCCGCCTCCACCATCGTTAAAAGTCACAGCCAAAATCCATGCCGCAAAAGTCGGCGTGGACTGATTCAGGTCATGGTAAACTTTTGTCAGAGCAGGATAAATCGCGAACCCATTCAATTGGGTGTCCACAAGCGGCGTGCGCCAGATGAGGTTCGACAACCCAATTGTCGCGTCAAACTCAGGGCAAGTGCCATCCCACACGGTCCCGATCCCGACCCAAGTGCCTGAAGTCGGAATCAGTACAGGGACCAATATGGCGAAATCAGCCGGTTTAATCCGTAGCCGTGCTGGCGGTGTCGTAGCCAGTTTCGCTGTCCGGCGCAGTTGCCAAGTCGGGTTCGGCACGCCATCAATTGTATCGCTGTAAGTATATTTGACGCGGAATCCAACTTGGTTCGTAGTTAACTGGTCAAATCCAAGATAGATGCCAGCCAACCCAGCTTCACAATCCGCTTGGGTAGCGTAATAATAGGTGAGCATCTGGTAATCAAATGGTGGCATCAAATGCTCGCTTAACGTGCCAGAGCCGCTGTCCCAAAGCGCCATCACAGCAGAATCGCTGGGAAACGGCGCATGATCGTTCACCCAGAAAAATTCACCATGCGGCGGTATGCCACCGGCCTGCGTATGCGCAGCCCCGTTCACGTACTCAAGCCGGTATGTGCCGTAATCAGGTGTCCCAGCAAAGAAATAATCCGTATTCGGCGTGAACGGGATTGAAAGCGAATAAGCAATCGTATCCACGATTGTGTTATCCGGCACGGTCAGATCAGACGGGCTGTCTGGCACAGCAGGCGTTGTGCAGCCAGTGACGCCGCAGGCAATCACGGTTAAACTGAAAGTCTTGGTTTGCGTGTTCCCATCTGAATCCGTCACTTCAACGTCAAAGCTCGCTGTCCCGGCTGCACCCGGTATGCCGCTCAATGTCCCGTCATCGGCCAGCGCAAGACCAGCCGGCAACGATCCCGCAACAACTGCGAATGTGTAACTGTACGTGCCGCCCTGCGCCTGGAACAGAGTGCTGTATGCCTGACCAACGCACCCTGGCGGCAACGTGTCTGTGAGGAAACAAATCGTCCGGTGAGACGCACGTTTACAGGCCAACGCATGGGCTTTCTCGTCCGCTTCGGCTTGCGTCAAGGCCAGCACTGTTCCGGCTTCGACAATCTCCGTATGCATCGTTCCGTCAACGCATTCAATGGTGCAGCTCTGTTCAGTGTTGGCGAAATGACCGCGTTTGGCGCGTGGTCCAAAATCGGGTGGATCATTTGGATAAGTCGGTATTCCAGGAGGTCCGTAACCGTTCCAAACGCAAAGCTGTGCCTCTCGCAAAGCGCACAAATCAGCTTCTTCTTGGCTCTCAAACGAGTAACAGAACCCAAGGCAAGCCGGGTCAATGAAAAATTGGTTAAGCGGAGGTGGATCACCCCAATTCACCTGCCCGATGAAAACAGGTCGGTCAGGCTCTTCCGAACTGAAATTGGAGATCGGATCATCCTGGCACGGACAATCCCGAATAACCTGACCGCATAGAAAATTAGCTGCCATTCTTTAACAAATAATACCAGAAAACGGCTGACGTTGACGTGGCAATGCGTATGCCCTCACGCTATTGATTCTGCACCAGCCTTTGATCGTTAACCGAACCTGGAATTGGAACCCGATATTGCTCGGTCGCCCGCTGGCCGCGATGCACGTCACCGGCGGTTTTGGGAGCGTCATGGTCGAACGGAACGATTCACAGAACAACTCAATTGGGTATCCTGTATCCGAACACGGATCGTCCATCAGTTCGGTGCAATCCTTGGCTGAACACACCTTCCAAGAACGCCACGGAAGCCAGCACGGGAAATGGTCGGGACGGTATTCGGCTCGGAATTCGACGGTTCCAAGAAGCTTGCTCATCTCGATTTCAAAGCTTTCCAGTTCCTTGAGCTGGTTCAGATCGCCCCAGGTGTAAGCCGGGAATTCAATCTGCCACTGGACACGGTTGCCGTCGTCTTCACGCAAAGAATTGGTCAGTTCCCAAATCTGTATCTCTCCATCGCGCTCGCTCCAGACCACGGCAAAAGCCCGTTCGCGCCCGCCGAAATCGCCTGAGAGCAGTTGCAACACGAGCAGCCCTTGAAAATGCCCTTCCCAACTTGGCGGTTCGCGTTCAGTCAATGTGCTGACCAAATCGAAATCCAACGGCAGAATCGCCCGGAACCCAACTCCAACCGGAGTTTGGACTGGCGCGGATGTTTGCAGTAGCCGATTGTCGAACAATGTCCCGCTGGCATATCGCATCAAACTGCGGTCGTTGAATTGCAGAATCCGGTTTTCCTGCCGGCTGATTGGCACCTGACCCCATTGTTGAAAATACCGCAACGCCACGGTTAGACTGCGAATGTCGCCGTTTGGAGGAGCGGCAAAGAACAAGTCGCCGTTGACCGGAACAACGCTGCGCTCGGCAAAAGTTCCGCCAGCAGTCAGGACCACCTTTTGAAGCGGCTGCAAACTGTTCGTTGCCGCTGTCCAGTCCACCCGCGTTATCGGCGCTGTGCAGGCATAAATGGCTTTGCGCGTGAACACGAACATCTGAGATTCGCCAAGAGCACTGTCGAGGTTGGAGGTGTGTTTGAGCGCACGGATATTCCCGGCCTGCGTGGGCACAACAAAACCGTCGCCTGCCGTGGCCACCGGGTTCTCTGTTACATGAAGAACGCTGTCACGATAATTGAATGCGGCAGTCCCGCTGGTCAGGTTTCGCACAATGTCACCGGCAATGTAACTGCGCCCGATGGCGTACCAGAGCCGTTGCTGGGCGTAATCCATCGGGCCAGCCGGCGGGATTTCGTTGGTCGGATCGTTAACCGCCACAAACCCATTACTGCGCCGCATCCCGATAAGCACGTCGCCATCATCCCAGAAAAAGATCGGATTGGTAACGTCGTCACCGGCTTGCCAGACAAGGAATTGTTCAGCTTGCGCGAAGAACGACTGGGGCGCGGTCGGTGGCATGGTAAGCCCGCCAAATGTTGCTGAGAGATTTTGAACGGCGTTATTGGTGTCCACACGCACCCGCCAGAGTTCGCCGCCGATGGCTAGCACAATATACGGGTCGGCGTAATCCCGTTCGAGCATGAACGCCCCTTGAAAAATGCCGGTCCACCCTGCGTCTTTGACCAAAGGTTGCCAGCCGGTTCGTTGCGTCAACGCCCCACCTCTGCATGTACCGTTCAGGAGCCAGACAACACCGTTGCGTGGCACGCCGTTTGGGCTTTGCTCGGTGGCAATGGTTCGGATTCTGTCGCCAAACACTCCTTTGACGAAATCATATTGGCCATCGGTCAACCGCAGTGCATCGCGCTCTGGCATAGCAGTGAGTTTATTTCAGGTGCCAACGCCAAGCAAGGTTCGTTCTGATGTGATTGCCCCGGCAGATGGAGGAAACAAGTTTATGTTTAACGGTTCGACACGCGTTCCAAGTCTCCAGGAAAAAGCGTCTGCCCAAGTGGTGTCGGTATTGAAATGGGAAGCGAAAATCTGGAAAGTGCCAGTTACTTCATGATTCGTCACACTGCTATTGCCATAAAGAATCCACCATCCTCGTTTTGTTGGCCGTCTTCTCACAGACCGGTCTGGTCCTGTAGCTGGAACAGACACTTCTAAAGAACCTGCTTCAAAATTACTACCAGCGGCATAATACAACGCTTCTCCTGTTTGTTGCAAAACAGGCGTGTATCGTTTGCTAAAAACAATCGAACAGTATGTAAAATTAGCAGTTCCAAAAGAATAAAGAGTTGTTGAAACTCCGTCTGGTATTCCTCCTCCGATTACTACAAGAATAGTTCCTGATAGAGTGTTAAACTTTTCGGCTGTAAACCCGCCGAGGCTTGCGGCTGTAGAACCAGTAGTATGTTTTATTTGCTGCAAGCTAGCAGCAGCGGTTACTCCTTCGCCATATTTGCGGACAGCAAGAATGGTGATAAACTGCAAACCATCCTGGCACAAAACGGCTGGTATTCCACCTGGTGCTGAGGCTCCAGAATAGGAACTCATAACTCCTCGAACACCAAAGTACTGCCAAAAGTTGATGTGCCTGAATTAGATCGTACCGAGATCACTTCTGAATTCACATAGTACATCTCCTCTCCTGGAGCAGCTACCCATCTCTGGAAACCTCCAAAAGCATTCAAAGAAATGACAAGCATGGGATTGCCGACAAGAGCTTGTGTCCCAGCTTTCCCATAAACTCCAGATGCTGCCGGAGAACGAGAATTGAACTTTTCCGGTGTGATGACGGAATTGCCGGTAATGGATGTTCCAGCTCGTTGAACGTAAATTCGATTGACAGCGGAAGCAGCGGCTTCACCACCAGTGATAAACTCCAAAATCCTGCCTTGCCCGGCTGCCGCAGCTTGGGCAGTCAGATGGTCAGCCGTAAGCGATAATGCCCCTGAATTGATAATGGAATATACCGGGTCGTCAGGGCAAAAATCTCGGTTGATTTGCTCGTAATAGGTCCAGAACTTCCACGCCCGGTCTATCGCCTCGGCATAACAACGAGATGGCGTTTGCAATTCCTTGAGCCAGTTCTGCCGGCGTAATAACTTTTTCAGTTCAGTTGGGTCGATCATACTATAGCTCTGCGTTCAGGGAATAAGGTCGTTAACCATTGTAATTCCTTCTCGGTTGGCACTATTCCAAAAGGCCCATCGTAGCGATCTCCAATACGGCCTCTTCGTGTAAGAAAGCGAATCATTTCAGACATTCGCCTTATATGCTCCTGATGATCTGCAAAGGCTTCAGCATGATTATCGCCACTGGATTCCCAAGCGCCGCATTCGCATTGCCATTTGCTGTCTGTTTTTTTAAGGATGTGCATAAATCATGTTTCAATGATGTAAAGGATAACGCCATTGGCCCCACCGCCCGTGGTCACAATGGATAGAGATTCCCCAACACCGGTTTCGACATAAGGGAAAATGGCATTGGGCGGAATGACAAATCCACCTTGAGCCGCCACGTCCATTGCGCCAGTCAAATCAGATGCCCCGGTAAACTTCACCGTGCCTGCTGCGCTGAGTGTGAAGACCGCGCCAACGATCTTCAGTTTGTACCCGGCTCTGGCCGCAGCAATTACTGTCGTTCCTGGCGTGCCGACTTGCGCCAGAACAAAGCGGTTGATTGTCTTGGAAAATACGGCGGACCCGGCGGAATCGTAAAGGATGGTGCGAGCAGCGTTGACTGTCGGATCAACGGTCAGCGTGGCCCCGGTCTTTCCGCTCCTGAGCCGGATGGCCATAAACGATTAGACCGGCACTTCCTCGATCAGCGCGGCGATGGTTGAGACGGAGAAAGCAGCGATATTTGCGGCCACAACCAGAATGCCTTGAGGCGGAACGATGATGCCGCCTTCAACATCGTCCATCTGCACCCAGGGCGCGTTGGTTGCAGTTGCGGCCTGAACAACTTGGCTGTTACCCATTGGGCGGAGATAATTACCGGCAACCAGAGCCGTGGCCGGACTGCCGGGTGAGTAGTAACTGCCTTTGTTGCCAGCGCCGCTGCCGCTGGACGGGTTGATGTTCAATCGAGCGTTTTGAATAAGAGCTTGCGTGGTCGTTCCTGGCACGCCTTGAGCCACGCTCCCGGCGTAACACATGTGCCCGGCAACCATCGTCCCTGAAACGTACCCGACCCAGACGCGCTTAATCACCAGATCAACACCGCTGCTTAAAGGGTTGTAAATGACGAATTGCTGGGCTGCATTGGTGTAAATCGGCACCGTAACACCAGCGGCAGGAGTAGAGACGATGAACAGATTACCTCGTTTTGCGGTCTCATAATAGCGGCCATGCAACAAGGATGATACCACTTCGCCTGTGCGTCCTAATCGCTCCAATGACTCAACACCATCGGATAATACTTGCGGACCCACCACGCCGATTATCGAACTCATATTTTTTCAGATTCTCGGATTAGTTCGTCGGGCATTTCAAATCCTTCGTCCCGCAACCATTTGCACAACAAACGGAAGCTTCTCTGCAACTCGTCAAAATCATCCTGGCTCGTCAACCTGGTGCCTTCCGGAGAAAGCCGGTCGCCAGGTTGCAGACGTTGGGTTTGACCTGTTGTGTCCAGGACCAACGGCAATTTTTTGTTGAGAACACTCATATTTTTACCTGCTCCAATGATATTTCGGAGCAGGATGCCCCGTCAGCGCCAAATAAACTGTGTACGCGTAACCCAGAAGTATTAGCACCACAAGGACGGTCCAAGGCCATGTTGGTCCCCATTTCACAGCAGAATCGGATCACGGATGCCAATGGACAATTCAGTCGTTGAGAGCGCAATGCCCAAGCGCACAACATACTGGCCAGCAGTCGAGGGCGCTGTTACGGTCCCCAAGCCCGCAGTCGTGGCTGACAGATAATAAATCGTCCCAGCCGTCAACCCTCCAGAGGTGCCAAATGCCGTGTCCCATTGAGCTGTCGTCAGCGTAAGAATCCCATCGGTCGCATACACCCCAGCCACACCGTTGCTGATCGTCGTTGATGCAAGTGCGAACGCGTAAGCCGTAGAAGAGGCGTCCGCTTTGGCCTTCTTGACGCCATCGTTGGTATCCAGATAAACGACTTGGCCTGGAACATGAGACCCAACATCGTCGTTGGTAAGGGAAACTTCCTGCGCTCCAGCCAAAGGAGCCGCCAGAGTGTCGCCAGCTTGAAGTTGTTGAAACTGACCGGCATTGATGACGACTGGTTTGCGTGATGCCATGCCCGATTACAAAAGCACCGGGTCAGACAAGTCAACCACGATTGTCGTTGCTCCTTTGGCCGTACCAATCTGTTGCACAAACCCGGTGGCCGGCGATGCATTTGATAATCCAGTGCCGAAAAGGAAAATGGGATCGCCAATCGTCCACGCCCAGGCCGGATTGGTTATTTCACCAGCTTCAATCACTTGCCCGCTGAATCCGCTGGCGATTGCAGCCGTGGCGAGGCCGATAACGCGCCCGAAACTGGCGCTTGGATTGGCGCTGTCAGCTTTCTTACCTTGGCTCGTTACGGGTCCGAATGCGGGCAGGTTTTCGGTGGCAACAATGCTGACCTCGACTGCGGCACTGGGAGCGAATGCCGATGGAATTCCAAGCTTTCGTTTGGCTGCCGGCAGGTTGAACACCTGAATATTTGACCAGTCCTGAATCATTGCAAAGTGCCGGTCTTTCCCGGCTGTCATCGGTTTAAGACTGGTTTCCCAGCCTCATCGGCCTGCGAACGGCCATTGGCCTCTGTCGGAATTGCTCCCGATCCTTTGGGGCACCCAACCGAAACCCTCGCGGTCAATCCATCATTTATGGACTGAACGCGAAAGTCACATTGTGTTTAACCAGTCTTGGATCATGATAAAGGTAGCCCCGGTGTTACCACGGCGCACCGTCTGCGGGCAAGCTCGACGTAAGCCGGGTTGAGTTCAATCCCGACGGCGTTGCGGCCAAGCTCCAGGGCGACGGCGAGGGTGGTGCCCGTGCCGGCGAAAGGGTCCAGGACGGTGGCGGGGATCGGATCGCCAGATTCACAGTCGCAGGCGACGCGCCAGCCGATGGTGCGGGGTGGAACGTAATTGGCGTAGAAATTATCCCCTTTGTAATCGTTGCTCTCTTGTCTCTGACCGAGAACCAAGTTGTCCTTGCCATCGTGCCAGGAACATTTAGTGCCCTGCTCAACCATCCTCACCCACGGCTCGCCGCACTTGGGGCAGACGCCGCGCGCGCTGGTGGCCGCCAGGATGCAACGCTTGGGCAGCTCGGATGGGAACGCGGCGAAATGCGAGACGCCATCAACCGAATCGATGAAGGGCTCGGGACCGATGGACCAGACGTTGCGGAGGTTCCTTCCGCCTTCAGGGGTTCCAGCTCTTGCCATCATACGCAAGCGGCTGCTGGTTGTTCCATCTCCAAACCGGGTTGCCGCCTCGTCTTCAGAGAGCATTGGAATTTTCTCCTGCGGTTGTGCCTTTTCCTTCACCGCCTCAGCATCCCAAAAGTATCGCGCCGACTTGGTGAGCATCAGAATCGGCTCCCAGGACTGCGTGCAGCGGTCGGTCACTGACTCGGGCATCGGCGCGGGCTTGTGCCAACAAATCACATCCCGCACCCACCAGCCGGAAGATTGCAGCAGGAGCGCGAGGCGGAAGGGGACAAGGAGCCGGTCTTTGGGCTTCAAACCATCAGGCGGGCGGTTGTTGCCTTTGCCTTCGCGTCCCAACCCATTCATGAAGATGCGAGCTTGCCCTGTATTGGGAAATCCCCTCGTCGCGTCATCGCCGGCCTGCCGCGCGTAACTATCACCCTCATCCACAAAGCACACCCCGCTCGGATGCAGCACGCGCTTGACCTCCTCGAACACCGCAACCAGCCGCGCCAGATATTCGTCAAGGCTCGGCTCCAGACCAATCTGGCCGGCGACGGAATAATCACGCAAGCCGTAAAAAGGCGGTGAGGTGACGCAGCAATGAACCGAGTCAGCCGGCAGTTTTCTCAGTTCGGTGAGCGCGTCTCCACAGATGATTTGCAGGTTGACCATACCCATTTTCTATCACGGTTCTTGCGCTTGGCCGAGCAGGAGCCGCAGCGTGGGGATGAGGCGTGCTTATGCCGGGCGCGGCACTCCGGGCACAGGTCCCATTTGCGGCGGATCATTCGGCGAAGGATTGTTCGTCCTGGTTGCCGTGAATGATCTCGCGGAGTCGCCTGCGAAATTCCGGCTCGGACTTGCGTAACGCAGCTTCGTCCTCTGACGACAACGGGTGCAACCCGGCGTCATATTCCTTGAGAAATTGCGCGAGTTCCGATGGGTCTATTTCCCAGTTCATGTCCACAGCAAATTCAGCAGCCAGCGTCTAAGACTGCGCCGGGGCGGGCGCGGTGCCCAGCCGCTGAAATTGATGTCGCATTGGGCTCCCGGCAGCGTAACGAATCTGCGCTCGATTCGGCAAAGAAACCCGCTTCGAGTGCACTCGTCACCAAATAAACCTCGCTCCCGATACGCGCACATCCGGCAGGACCGTAGCGGGCCGTTGAGATAGGTTTCGGTCTTCATCGCAGCGTGATCGTCATGGGCAACAGCGACGGATCGTGGTGCGCGGCAATCAGGCGGCTCTCGTATTTGCGCTCGTTGTATGTGTAGAGTTTTTTACCATCCACATTGATCATTCCAGGTGCCCAGACCGCTACATACCGTCGTGTTCTGAGCGTTCGTTTGACCGCTCGCGCCAATAGACAGCCGCACGGATCATCGTACGAAACGCTCTTCTTCCAATCCCGCTGCTGAATCGTAACGGTCACAGTCTCGCCTCCTGTTGCGTGTCGGCCAGTGCCTTGTCGATGGCGCGTTGGAGCATTTCACCCAGAACTCCGTATTGCTTCACGTCGTAGCAGATGTGCTGAATCGGACCAGTCAAAGCCTCCCGCAACCGCTTCACCTGCGCCCGCAGCGCGGCGTTCTCGGCTTCGATTTTATCCCCGGCCCATTCGTGTAAAATGCTGTCTTCTGTCGCGTTTTTGAGTTTCGAAGCAAGCCGTGCAATCAGCAATTCGACCAACTCGACCATTGCCGGAACACCATAGCTGTCCCCGTCCACAGCCGCGTCTCCGAGTATCGGGCGGCATAGGTCACGAATCTTGGTGTCGTCCTCTGCCCAGTCCTCGGTGGCCAACTTGA
>Ga0209690_1000987_pt1 | contig 15597 bp, 18 predicted proteins | sample GraSoiAngelo_150_FD_186164 | JGI IMG/M metagenome (GOLD analysis project Ga0209690, IMG submission 186164) | Grasslands soil microbial communities from the Angelo Coastal Reserve, California, USA - 14_1009_09_40cm (SPAdes) (version 2) | ecosystem: Environmental > Terrestrial > Soil > Grasslands ...
CCCGGTCCTCGGCCACCTCTTCCGCAGCGACGACGACCGGCGCACGAAGACCAACCTGCTCGTCTTCCTGACGCCGCACATCATCGCCACCGACGAGCAGATGGCGCACAACTCCGAGCGCGAGCGGGAGCGCATGCGCGGCGCGCTGCCGCGCGCGCTGCGCGACCGGCCCCCGCTCACGGGGCCGTCCTGGCAGGCGCCCAAGTAGACGGCGATGGAGCTCGACCGCGAGGCGGCCGCCGCGCTCGGCATCCCCGGCGACGTGGTCGCGCGCGCCGCCGCGCGCCGGCGCGAGGGCCGCACGCTCGGCGAGGCGCTCGCCGAGCTCGGCGCGACCGACGCCGCGACCTTCGCCCGCGCACTGGCGGAGGCGGCCGGGCTCCCCTTCGCGCCCGCGCCGCCCGCGCTCCCCGCGCGCGAGCTGACCGCGGTCCTCCCCATGCCGTTCGCCAGGCGGCACCTCGTGCTCCCGCTCGCGCGCGACGGGGCCGGGCTCGCCGTCGCGCTCGCCGACCCCGCAGCGCTGGCACCGCTCGACGACCTCCGCCTCCTCTACCGCGCCCCGCTGCGGCCGCTCGTCGTTCCCGCGCCGGCGCTGCGCGACGCGATCACGCGTGCCTACGACGCCACCGCGCGCTCGGCCGCCGACACCATGGACGCGATCGAGGGCGAGCGCCTGGACCTGGTCGCGAGCGAGCTCGACGAGCCGCCGGACCTCCTCGAGGCGGGCGACGACACGCCGGTCATCCGGCTGGTGAACGCGCTCCTCGCCCAGGCCGTCAAGGACGGCGCGAGCGACATCCACATCGAGCCCTGGGAGCGCGGCCTCGCGGTGCGCTTCCGCCTGGACGGCCTCCTGCACGAGGTGCTGGCCCCGCCGGGACGCCTGGCCGCGGCCATCGCCTCGCGCGTCAAGATCATGGCCGGGCTCGACATCGCGGAGCGGCGGCTGCCGCAGGACGGGCGCATCCGGGTGCGCGTCGCCGGGCGCGACATCGACGTGCGCGTGTCGATCGTGCCGACCGCCTTCGGCGAGCGCGTGGCGCTCCGCCTGCTCGACCGCGCGAGCGCGCTCCTGGAGCTCACCGACCTGGGGCTCGAACCGGCGACCGCCCGTGCGCTCGAGCGCCTGCTCGGCCAGAGCCACGGCATCATCCTGGTGACGGGCCCGACCGGGAGCGGCAAGACGACGACCCTCTACGCCGCGCTCCGCCGGCTCGCCACCGGCGAGCGCAACATCATGACCATCGAGGACCCGATCGAGTACCAGCTGCGCGGGATCGGGCAGATCCAGGCCAGCAGCCGAATCGGCCTCACCTTCGCGGCCGGGCTGCGCGCCGTGCTGCGCCAGGACCCCGACGTGATCCTGGTCGGCGAGATCCGCGACCGCGAGACGGCCGAGATCGCCATGCAGGCGGCTCTCACCGGGCACCTGGTCTTCTCCACGCTGCATACCAATGATGCGCCCGGCGCCATGACGCGCCTCGTCGACATGGGCGTCGAGCCGTTCCTCATCGCGTCGTCGGTGCTCGCCGTCCTGGCGCAGCGGCTCCTCCGCCGCGTGTGCGACGGCTGCGCCGTCGCGGGACGGCCGGCGGACGACGAGCGGCAGGCGCTCGGTGACGCCGCGCCGGACGTGCTGCGCCACGCCGGCCCCGGCTGCGTTGCCTGCCGCGGCACGGGCTACCGCGGCCGCACCGCCATCCACGAGCTGCTGGTCGTCGACGACCCCGTGCGCACGCTCGTCATGGCGCGTGCCGACGCCGCTCAGGTCCGCCGCCACGCGACCGCGGCCGGCATGGCGACGCTGCGCGACGACGGCTGCGCGAAGGCACGTGCGGGCCTGACCACGGTCGCCGAGGTCCTGCGCGTGACGCAGGACGAGGGCTGATATGCCGGTCTTCGCGTACCGCGCGCTGACGGGCGGCGGGCGCGCCCGCGGCGGCGTCATCGGCGCCGAGAGCGCGCGCGCCGCCTGGCAGGAGCTCCGCGCCCGCGGCGTCTACCCGACCGACCTGCGCGAGCAGGCGGCGGGCGCGGGGTGGGCGGGAAGCCGCCTCGGCGCCGAGGAGCTCGCCGCCGCGACCCGCCAGCTCGCGACGCTGGTCGGGGCGGGGGTCCCGGTCGCGGAGGCGCTCGCCGCCGTGGCCGAGCAGAGCGAGCATCCGACGCTCGTGCGCGGGCTCACCGTGGCCGAGGCGCGGCTGCGCGAGGGCGAGCCGCTCGCCGACGCGCTCGCCGCCAGCCCGCGCGTCTTCCCGCCCCTCTTCCGCGACCTGGTGCGCGCCGGCGAGGCGAGCGGCGCCCTCGCGACCGTGCTCGCCCGCCTGGCCGACCACGCCGAGGCCTCGGCCGCGCTCCGCGCGCGCCTGCGCGCCGGCCTCACCTACCCCGCCGTCATGGCCGCCGCGACCGTCGCGGTGCTGGCCTTCCTGCTCGCCTGGGTGGTGCCGCAGCTGACGCAGCTCTTCGCGGAGACGGGCACGCGCCTCCCGCTCGCGACGCGCCTCCTGATCGGCGCGACCGCCGGCGTCGGGCGGACGTGGTGGCTCGTCCTCGCGGCCGGCGCGGGCGCGGCGTGGGCGCTCGCGCGGTGGGCCGCCACCCCCGCCGGGCGCGCCCGCTGCGACGCCGCGCTCCTCGGCGCGCCGCTCGCGGGACCGATCGTGCTGAAGGCGGCTGTCGCGCGCTTCGCACGCACCCTCGGCACCCTGCTTGCCGGCGGGCTCCCGCTCGACGCCGCGCTCGGCATCGCGGGCGCCGCGACGGGGAACCGCCGCCTCGCCGACGCGGTCGCGGGCGCGCGCGAGGCGGTGCGCCGGGGCGAGCCGCTCGCGCCGGCGCTCGCCGCGACGGGCGTGTTCCCGCCGCTCGTCCTCCACCTCGCCGCCGTCGGCGAGCGCGCGGGCTCGCTCGGCCCGATGCTCGAGCGGGCGGCGGCGGCCTACGAGCGCGAGGTGGAGACCGCCGTCTCCGCCGCGACGGCGCTGGTCGAGCCGCTCCTCGTGCTCGTCATGGGCGGCGTCGTCCTCGCGCTGGTGGCCGCGGTGCTGCTGCCGCTCCTCGACCTGAACGGGCTCGTCCGATGAGACACGGCTTCACGCTGCTCGAGGTGATGGTCGTGATGTTCATCCTGGGGCTCCTCGCCACGCTGGTCGCGCCGCGGATCGTCGGCCGCACCGACGACGCGCGCCGCACCAAGGCGATCGCCGACATGAAGGGCATCGAGCAGGCGCTCAACCTCTACCGTCTCGACAGCGGCGGCTACCCGACCACCGAGCAGGGGCTCGAGGCGCTGGTCCACAGGCCCGACCGGCCGCCCGTGCCGCGCGCCTGGAACCCGAACGGCTACCTGGAGCGCGTGCCGCTCGACCCCTGGGGGCACGTCTACGTCTACGTGGCCGACGGCAGCCGCTACACGCTGAAGTCGCTCGGCGCGGACGGCGTCGAAGGCGGGGAAGGGACGTTTGCGGACCTCGACAGCAGGGATTTCTGAGTTTTCGCGGTGCGCGGCGCGGGCGCGGGGTACCCCCTGCGGCTTCGCTCGCGCCGACGTTCCTCCATCCACGACCGTGCGGGCGTGCGGCGCGAGAGGCGCCGCTGGGGGCACCCCGCGCCCGCGCCGGGACACGCGGATCTCCAACGGTCCTGCTGGGCGCAGTGGCTTCACGCTCCTTGAAGCCTTGGTCGCGCTAGCGATCAGTGCGCTCCTCTTGGTGGCGCTCTCTGGGGCGGTGGTGCGGGCGGCGGGGGTGCGGGAGCGGGCGGCGCGGAGCGCGGAGCGCGTGACGAAGGCGCGGACGCTGCTCCTTCGCATGGCGGGGGAGGTCGAGGGGGCGCTCGTGCCGGGGGTCCCTGGCGCGCCGGAGCGCTTCATCGTGGTCGCGCCGGCCGACGGGAAGCCGCCGTGGTCGGAGCTGCGGCTCGCGAGCGCGGCGGGCGACGACGTGCACCTGCTTGCCTACCGCGTCGAGGCCGCCGCGCCCGGGCCGGGCGTGCTGGTGCGGCGCGAGGGCGGGCGCTTCGCGCCGCCCGACGCGCGCGAGCCGGCGGGGACGCCCGCCCTGGCCGGCGTGCGCACGTTCCGCGTGCGCTGCTTCGACGGGCGCGAGTGGAAGGCCGCGTGGACGGCGCCCGCGCTGCCGCGCGCGGTCGAGCTGACGCTCGGCGTGGACGACGGCGCGGGGGGCGCCCTGGAGCTCGCCACGGCGGTCACGCTGCCGCTGGGGAGCGCGTCGTGACGCGGCTCCTCGGGCTCGAGATCGCCGCGCGCGAGGTGCGCGTGGCACGCGGCGAGCGCAGCTTCGGCGCGCTGCGCCTGACCGCGCTCGAGCGCCGGCCGCTCGCGAGCCCGGCGGCGCTCCCGGAGGTGCTCGGGGAGCTCGCGCAAACCCGTGCCGACGTCGTGCTCACGGCGCTCCCCGCCGCCTCCGCGACCCACCGCTTCCTCACCCTCCCCTTCCGCGACCGCGGGCGTCTCGCGCGCACCGCGCCGCTCGAGCTGCTGGGGCAGCTCCCGCTCGACCCGGCGGGCCTCGCCGTCGCGTGCGAGCCGCTCGGGCCCGCGCCCGGCGGGAGCGCCGTGCTCGCCGCCGCCGTGAGACGCGACGAGCTGGAGGCGCACGGGGCGCTGCTCGCCGGCGCCGGGCTCGCGCCGGCGCGCGTCGACCTGGCGCCGCTCCCGGCCTGGAACCTCCTGCCCGCGACCCGCGACGACCAGGCGCTCGTCGTCGCCGACGGCGGCGAGAGCGCGCTCGCCCTCCGGCGCGGCGGGCGGCTCGCCGGGCTGCGTCCGCTCGGCGCCTCCGCACGGGAGCCGGCCGCGCTGGCGAGCGAGGTGCGCTGGTCGCTCGCGGCGCTCGGCGGCGCGCCGGCGACCGTCGTGGTCGCCGGCGCGGATGCCGGCCAGGTGCTCGCGCGTGCGCTCGCCGCCGCCACCGGGGCGCGCGTCGTGCCCCTCGCGGAGGTTGCGCCTCACGTCCTCGGGTGCGGCACGGACGAGATCGCCGCGTGCGCGGTCGCCGCCGGCCTGGTCGCCGGCGCGGGACGCGCCACGCGCGAAGGCCTGGCGCTCGGCGGGACGGAGCCGGCGGGCCACGGCTCTCTCCGGCGGGCGGCCGCGCTCGCCGGCCTCGCGCTCACCCTCGGTGCGCTCGACGTCGGCCTCGCGCACCACCGCCTGGCGCGCCGCGACGCGGCGCTCGTCCGCGCGCTCGCGGCCGAGGCGGCCGCTGCGCTCCCCGGCGCGCGCCTGGTCGCGCCGCGGGCGCAGCTCGAGGCGGCGGCCGCGGCCGCCACACGGCGCGCGGCGCGGCTCGGGGGCGAGACGGGCCCCCTGGAGGTGCTGCGCGAGCTCTCGGCGCGCGTGCCGCCCGCGCTGCGCCTCGACCTGGACGAGCTCGCCGTCGAGCGCGACAGCGTCCTCCTCCACGGCCGCGCGGAGAGCTTCGACGCGGTCGATGCGCTCCGCCGCGCGCTCTCCGCCTCGCCGCTCTTGGCCGACGTCACCGCCGGCGAGACCCGGACCACGGTCGACGGCCGCGGGGTCGAGTTCCGGCTGCGCGCGGCGCGGAAGCCGGCCCTGGGAGCGAGCTCGTGAGGCGTCTCGCCGCCTGGCTCGCCACCCTCTCCGCACGCGAGCGGACGCTGGTCGCCGCGGCGGCCGCCGCGGCCGGCCTCGGCCTGGTCGCGAGCGGCGTGCTCGCCGTGCGCGACGACCTCGCGACGCTCGGCGCGCGTGTCGCCGGCCACGAGCGCGAGCTGGCCGCCGTGCGGCGTGCCGCCGCCGCGCTCCGCCGTGGCGGCGCGCCGGCCGCCGGCGAGGCGGCCGATCCGCCCGCGCTGCTCGCGCGCCTGGAGGCGGCGGCCACCGACGCCGTCGGACGCGAGCGCATCGCGAGCATGACGCCCACGGCCGGCCCGGTGGAGGATGGGCTCGCCGAGGAGCGCGTCGCGCTCGCCGTGCGCGGCGCCTCCCTCGCCGACACGGTGCGCCTCCTCCACCGGCTCGAGACGGCCGACCCGCCGCTCCACGTCGCGCGCCTCGAGCTGCGCAAGCGGCCGGACGATCCCGCGCACTTCGACGCGACCGTCGAGGTGGCCGAGCTGCACGCCGCGCCGTGAGACTCGGCCGCATCCTGGTCGCAGGCGCGATCTTCGCGGGCGTCGTCGCGCTCACCTTCCCGACCGACGCGCTGGTGCGCTGGGCGCTGGCACGCGCGCTCCCGCCCGGCGGCCCGCGGCTGGACTTCGACCACGCGACGCTCCGCCCCTGGGGCGTGCGGCTCGCACCGGTCACGCTGCGCGACGCCGCGGGCTACCGGCTCGCGGCCGCCGACTGGCTGCTCGCGCACCCGTCACTGCCGGGTTTCCTCCACGATCGGACGGGACGCCCCTGGCGCGCGACGGGCGCCGCGTACGGCGGCACGTTCGCCGCGCTCCTCGGCCGCGAGGCGACCGACCTCGAGTGGCACGACCTCGACCTGGCGCGCATGCCGACGCTCAAGGTGGGCGGCGAGCGGCTCGAGGGCACGACCGGCGGCGCGGCCACGCTGAAGGGCGCCGCGGGCGAGGGAACGCTCGGGGTGCGCCGCATGACGTGGCCGAGCGCGGCACGCTTCCTCGTCGGCGCCGAGGCGATGCCGATCGATGCGACCGTGTGGTGGACGCTCGCCGGCCGGCGGCTCGCACTCGACGCCGTCACGGCGCACGGCGCCGGCGTCGAGGCGAAAGGCGCCGGGTCGGTGCGCCTCGCGACCCCGCTCGGGCGGAGCGCGCTCGACGTTCAGCTGACGCTCGCGCCGGGCCCGGACACGTCGCCGGGCCTGCGGCGGTTGATCGCCGACCTGCCGGCGTCCGCCGAGGGCACGGACGTGCGCCGCCTCGCCGTCACCGGGACGATCGACGCGCCCCGTTTCGAGGCAGCGCCGTGATGCGGCGCCGCGGCTTCACGCTCCTCGAGGTCCTGGTGGCGCTCGTCATCCTCGCCGTCGGCGTGAGCGCGCTCCAGCGCCTGCTCGTGCGCAGCGTGGCCACCGTGACCGCTGATCGGGAGACGACCCGCGCGATGTTGCTCGCGCAGGCGCTCCTCGCCGAGGCGGAGGTGAAGCCGCCGGAGCCGGGGCGGAGCGAAGGCGTGCGGCCCGGCGGCCTCCACTTCGAGCGCGAGGTGCGGCGCACGCTGCATCCGGCGCTGCGCGAGGTACGCGTGCGCGTCTACCCGGAGGCGGGCGGGACCGCCTGCGAGCTGGTGGAGATGATCCGTGTGCCGCCAGTGGAGGGTTTGTGAACGAATCCCCGGCGACGGGAAGGGATTCGTTCACAGACCCTGAGCGCGGCGTGGTGCTGGTGGCCGCGGTCACGGCGCTCGCGCTGATGAGCGTGCTGGCGCTCGGCCTGGCGGAGACGAGCGCGCTCGACGCGCGGCTCGGCGAGAAGTCGCTCGCCGCGCTCCAGGCCCAGGCGCTCGCGCGCTCCGGCGTGGCCGTCGCCGCCGTCGTGCTCGCCGAGACGGGCGCCGCCGGGGGGCCCGACACGCTCCACGCGCCGTGGGCGGTGGACGTGGGCCGCCAGCCGCTCGGCCCGGGCTGGGTCGAGGTGCACGTCGAGGACGAAGCACGCCGCCTCGACCTCGACGCGCCCGAGCTGGCGGACGCGGTGCCGCGGCTGCTGGTACTCCTCGGCCTCGATCCCGGCCTGGCCGACGCGCTCGCCGACTGGGCCGACGCCGACGATGCGCCGCGCCCGCGCGGCGCGGAGCGGGAGTGGTACCTCGCGCAGACGCCGCCGCTCGTGCCGCGGAACGCGCCCTTCGCGAGCGTGGGCGAGCTCGCGCTCGTACGCGGGATCGACGCCGCGGTGCTGACGCGCCTCAGGCCTTTCGTGACCGTCGCCGGCGAGCATGCGGTCAATCCCAACACCGCCTCGCGCGAGGTGCTGCTCGCGGTGGTGCAGGATGCGGCGGGGGTCGACCGGCTGCTCGCCGCGCGAAGGCGCGGCGCAATTGTGGCCGAGGACGTCGCGGCTCTGCTCCCCGACGCGCCTTACGCCGTCCGCCTCGCGCTCGTGCCGCGCGGCCAGCACTACACGGTGCGGGCCGTGGGTGGCGTCGGGGCGCTCCGTCGCACCGTCGAGACCACGCTCTCGGCGCCGGCGGGGGTGGAGCCGGAGATCGTCGCGTGGCGGTCCCTCGAGCCGTAGCCTCCCTTCACGCCGCGAGCGCTTGCATCGCCGCGCCGAGGCCCGCGACCTCCTTCGCCACGCTCGGCCGGGCCAGCACGCGCTCGTACCAGGCGCGCAGACGCGGGTGGGCGTCGGCCAGCGGCGCGCCGAGGCTCGCCGCGAACGTGATCGTGAGGAAGTAGCCGATGTCGGCGACGCTGAAATCCCCGCACAGGTAGGGCCGCTCGTCGAGCCGTCGCTCGAGACCGTCGTAGTGCTGCGCGATGCCGGCGCGGGCGCGTGCGATCCGCTGCGCGTCTCGCTCGCCGGCAGGCTTGGAGAAGACCTCCGAGATCAGCTCGAAGACGAGCGGAAACAGGATCTCGTCGGCCGCCGCCTCGGCCTGCCGGCAGCGGGCCCGCGCCACGACGTCCTTCGGGTAGAGGGGCGGGCTCGGATAGCGGTCCTCGAGGTACTCGAGGATGATGGTCGAGTCGTAGAGCCCGAGCCCGCCGTCCACCAGGACCGGTACCTGGCCCTTCGGGTTCGTGGCGAGCACCTCGGGGTGCTTCGGCTGGTATCCCCGCGTCCGGCTGAACGGCACCGAGACGATCTCGTGCGCGAGCCCCTTCTCGTCGAGCGCGACGCGCACCTTGCCGGTGAAGAGACTGAGCGGACCCGAGTAGAGCTTCATGCCTTGGCCTCCTTCGCGGGCACCGGATCGCCCGCGTGCCCGCACGTCGGAGCTACATACCGCGAGTACGTAAGTCAATATGCTCTGCTCGGGACGCGCCTACCCCCGTCCGAACATCCCATTCACCTCCGGGTGCGAGAGCGTGTCGCGGAGGAAGCCCGTGTAGCTGCCCTCGCCGAGCAGCTCCTCGGCGATCCGCCGCGTGAGCGCGAGCGTCGCGCGCATCGGGCCGGCCCCGACGCTGACGCGCGCCACGCCGAGGCGCTCGAGCTCCTTCGCCGGCGGCACGCCGGCGAAGGCCATGACGTTGAGCGGAAGATGGACGGCGCGGACGACCTCTGCGATCAGATCGGGGTCGGCGAGGCCGGGGGCGAAGAGCCCGTCGGCGCCGGCGGCCTCGTACGCCGCGAGGCGGGGGATGGCGTCGGCGAGCTGCTCCGCCGGGTTTCCCTTGCCGCCGAGGAAGACGTCGGTGCGCGCGTTCACGAAGAAGCCGAGGTCGCGCGCGGCGGGGAGCGCGCGGATGGCGGCGATCTTCTCGACCAGGACGCGCGGGTCTTGCAGGGCGTCCTCGAGGTTGATGCCGACCGCGCCGGCGTCGATCACCGCCTGCACGTTGGCGGCGACCTGGGCCGGGCTCTCGGCATAGCCCCGCTCGAAGTCGACGCTCAGCGGGATGGCGACGGTGGCGGTGATGCGCCGGACGGCGCCCAGCACCAGCTCGCACGGGATGCGCTCGCCGTCGGGGTAGCCGAGCGACGCGGCGAGCCCGCTGCTCGTGGTGGCGACGGCGGGCGCGCCCGCCAGCTCGAAGATGCGCGCGCTGGCCGCGTCCCAGGCGTTGGGCAGGACGAGGATGCGCCCGCCGTGGTGGAGCGCGTGGAAGGCGCGCGCCCGGTCCTTCTGCGTCGTCGTCATAGGAGGCTCCTTTGCTCGAGAACGCCGGCGCGCTCGTGCGCGAGCAGCCAGCGCTTGCGCTCGATTCCGCCCGCGTAGCCGGTGAGTCGCCCGTCGGCGCCGATCACGCGGTGGCACGGCACCACGATGGCGACGGGATTGGCGCCGTTGGCGGCGCCCACCGCGCGCACGGCGGCGGGGGCGCCGATGCGCTGCGCGAGCGTCTGGTACGAGACCGTCTCGCCGGGCGGGATCGAGCGCAGCGCAGCCCACACCCGGCGCTGAAACGCCGTGCCGCCGGCGTCGACCGCGACCCGGTCGAGCACCGCGAGGTCACCCCCGAAATAAGCGGCGAGGCGGCTCGCCACCCCGGCCGGATCCGCGGCGCGGCGGAGTTCGGCGTCTCCGAAGCGCTGGCTCAGGCACGCGCGCCGATCTTGCCAGCGCTCCGCGAACTCGAGCGCCGCGAGCCTGCCGTCGCGCACCGCGAGCACGAGCGTGCCGATGGGCGAGCGGAACTCCGCGATCTCGAGCGTCATGTGTCCTCCTCGCCGGCGAGGCCGGCCCAGAGATGCATCACCGCGTAGGCGCGCCACGGGCGCCACGCCTCCGCCCGCTCCGCCACGCGCGCCGGCGCGAGCCGCCCCGCGCCGTTGCCGAGCGCGCGCCGAAGCCCCAGGTCGGCCGCCGGGAAGGCGTCGGGCTCGCCCAGCGCGCGCATCGCGACGTAGTGCGCCGTCCACGCGCCGATGCCGGGGACGGCGGCGAGGCGTGCGACCGCGTCCTCGAGCCCGCGCGAGGCGTCGAGCACGACCTCGCCGCTCGCCACGGCGCCGGCGAGCGCACGGATGGTCGCGGCGCGGGCGCGCGGCACGCCGACCGAGGCGAGGTCGGCGTGCGCGAGCGCCTCGGGCCGCGGGAAGAGATGCGTGAGTCCGTCCTCCGCGCGGTCGAGCGGCGTGCCGGCCGCGCGCACCAGCCGCCCGGCCAGCGTCGTCGCGCCGCGCACCGTCACCTGCTGGCCGAGCACGGCACGCACCGCGAGCTCGAAGGCGTCCCACGCCCCGGGCACGCGGAGCCCGGGCCGGCGGGCGACGAGCGGGGTCAGCTCCGGGCTCGCGGCGAGGTGGTCCGCGATCGGCACCGGGTCGGCGTCGAGGTCGAAGAGGCGCCGCGCGCGCGCCACCACCTGGAGCAGGCGCTCGGGCCGCGCGAGCCGGACGCGCATCAGGAGATGCGGCTCCCCCGCGGCCGCGCGCACCTCGATCGTGCCGGCGCCGTCGCCGATCGCGATCGTCCGCCGGTAGACGCCGTCCGCGACCGCCTCCACCCCGGGCGTGGCGCGCGGCGCGAGGAACCCGAGCAGCCCCGACCAGTCGAGCGGCGGCCGGAAGGCGAGCCGGACGGTGACGCCGCCGTGGTTCGCCACCGGCCCGCGCCGGCCGCGTGCGCGGCGGAGCGCCGTCGGCGTGCGCCCGAACGTGGCCCGCAGCGCATGGTTGAAGTCCCGAATGCTCCCGAACCCGGCCGAGAACGCCACCTCCGCCATGGGGAGGTCGGTCTCGTCGAGCAGCGTGCGCGCGAAGTGCGCCCGGCGGGCGCGCGCCACCTCGGCCGGCGAGGCGCCGAGGTGCGTGGCGAAGAGCCGGCGGAGCTGCCGCGCGCCGAGGCCGAGCCGATCGGCGAGGCCGTCGACGCCGCCCTCGTCGAGGGCGCCCGCGGCGATCAGGCGGAGCGCGCGCGCGACCACGGCCGAGGTGCCGCTCCACGCCGGCGTCCCCGGCGACGCCTCCGGACGGCAGCGCCGGCAGGGGCGGAAGCCGGCCGCCTCGGCCGCGGCGGCGCACGCGAACCAGCGCACGTTCTCGGGCTTCGCGGGCCGGACGGGGCAGACGGGGCGGCAGTAGACGCCGGTCGTCACCACCCCCGCGAAGAAGCGGCCGTCGAAGCGGCGGTCGCGGCTCCGCACCGCCGCATAGCAGCGCGCCGGGTCGAGCGTGATGGTCATGCCGTCTCCGTACATCGTGCCTTCGACGCCGTCTGGTCGTCGCCTGCGCCCGGAAGAGCGGCCGCGGCTCCCGACCGGCGATCACGAGCGCCCGCACCGGGCGAAAGCGCGCCGCGAGACCGTCGGCCGCACCGCGCACCGCGTCGCTCACCAGGATCTCGCCGCCGAGCGCACGCTCGGCGATGCGGGCGGCGACGTTCACCTCGTGGCCGATGAGATCGCCCGCGCGCGAGCGCGCTGCGCCAGCGTGGATGCCGATGCGGAGACGCACGCCCCGCGCCGCCTGCTGCATCTCGAGCGCGGCACGGAGCGCCGCGGCGGGCGACGCGAACGCGACCATGAGCCCGTCGCCGAGGCGCTTCAGGATGCGGCCCGAGTGCCGGCGGATGGCCGGCAGGACCGCTCGGTCGTGCCGGTGGAGCAGGCGTGCCGCGGCCCGGTCTCCGCGCGTGGCGGCGTAGGCCGTGAAGCCTGCGATGTCGGTGAACATCACCGTGAGCGGGCGCCGCCGCGGCGGGCGCACCGGAAAGAGGCCGGCCAGCCACTCGATGCCGGCCACGGGGTCGATCGAGGCATCCATCGTCCGCTACGACCCGCCGGAGGTGCGAAACGTGAAATCACTCCGGGATTTCACGCTCGGCCCGGGCGGCGTGTTAGAGGACGCAGGATGAGCGTGCGCTCCGCCTCGCTCGCCGAGCTGATCGAGCGCCACCGGGGCGAGCTCGTGGGCTACCTCGCGCGAATGCTCGGCGACCGCCAGGAGGCCGAGGACGCGTGCCAGGAGGCCTTCGTACGCGCCCATCGCGCCTTCGGCCGGCTCGGGCCGGATGCCAACTCCCGCGCCTGGCTCTACCGCATCGCGACCAACACCGGGCTCAACGCCGCCCGCCGCCGCTCGCACCGGGCGGCGCGGGCGGCCGAGGTGGACCCCGACGCGCTCCCCGCCGCCGCCGGACCGTCGCTCGAGCGGCGCGAGGAGCTCCGCGCCGTCCGGCGCGCGGTCGAGGCGCTCCCGCCGCGGCAACGGGCCGCGCTCATGCTGCGCCAGTTCCAAGACCTCGGCTACGCCGAGATCGCCGCCGCGCTCGGCGGCAACGAGGACGCCGCGCGCGCCAACGTGTACCAGGCGCTCAAGAAGCTGCGTGCGGCGCTCGGAGGTGTACGACCATGATCACGCACGACGACGAACTGATCGCGCTGCTGCTCGGCGATCGGCGGCGCTCGGCGGCGCTCGGGCGCTGGCTCGGGACGCTCGAGGGCCGGCGCGAGCTCGCCGCCTACCGCCGGACGCTCGAAGCGCTCGAGGCGCTGTACGGGGACGCCGCGGCCGCGCCGCGGCGCACCATCTACTACTGCGCCCTTCCGACCCCGATCGGGCGCGTGTTCGTGGCCGCGGGCGAGGCGGGGCTGGTGCGCCTCTCGTTCCGGCAGAGCGAGGCGTCGTTCGTGGCCGAGCTGCGGCGGCTCGGCGCCGACGTGGTGCGCTCGCCGGCGCGCACGGCGGACATCGTGCACCAGCTGCGCGCCTACTTCGCGGGCGAGCGGCGGAGCTTCGACGTGCGCCTCGACCTCCGCCACACCACGCCCTTCCAGCGCCGCGTGCTTCTGGCCGCCGCGCGCGTGCCCGCCGGCCAGGTGGTGTCCTACGGCGAGATCGCGCGCCGCATCGGCCAGCCGCAGGGGAGCCGCGCGGTCGGCCAGGCGCTCGGCCAGAACCCGGTCCCGATCGTCATCCCCTGCCATCGCGTGATCGCGGCCGGCGGGCGGATCGGGGGCTACACGGGCGGCCTCGGCATCAAGCGAAAGCTCCTCCGGCTGGAGGGGGCGCTCGCGGCGGCGGGCTGACGGGCGCGGGTGCAGCGTCGCAACTGCGCGCCCCGCATGCGGCTCCGTGCGCCCGGCGGCGACCGGCCCCGATTCCCGGTGTCCCGGCGATGCCCCCGGGGTGGCACGCCTGTTGCCTTCAGGGCGTGACGGACGCATGGTCTACTCCGCGATGGCAAGGGTCGTGAGCAGGCCCGCCGACCGGGCGGCCGGCGCCCCGACACGGGAGCCGTTCGCCGCCCGCCTTCACTTCGTGCCGCGCACGCTCCGCCGCCCGCACGCCTGGCTCGTGCGCGTGCTGCGCGGCTACTTCGAGCGCGCTCCGGGTTGGGTGATCCTCACCACGCGGGGGCGCCGGACGGGCCTCCCCCGCGAGGTGCTCCTCCCGTGCGAGCGCACCGCGGACGCGATCATCGTGATCTCCACCTACCACTGGCGCTCGGACTGGATCCGGAACCTGCGCAAGGACCCGCAGGTGCGGGTGACGTGCGCTGGCTGGGTACTCCCGGCGCACGCCGAGATCGTCGAGGACGTCGCCGCCAAACGCACCATTATCCGCGCGCATCCCTTCTTCCCCGGGGCGCCGTTCGTGGTCGTGCACGCCGTCCTGCGCACCGTGCTGCGCCCGCTCCTCGTCCTCGCGATGCAGCGCTGGGTCGCGCCGCGACCGCTGGTCGTCATCCGGCGCGAAGGGTGACGCCATGTTCTGCTTCCCCTTCGGTCCCTTTCACCGTCGCTTCCGGCGCTCCCTCGAGGACGAGCAGGGGTGCGGCATGAGCTGGCACGACGACTGGCACCGCCAGTGGGCCGAGCGGCTCCAGCGCCAGGCCGAGCGGCGCGCCCGCCACTTCGCGCGGCACGCCGAGCACCAGGCGCGCCGCTTCGCCCGCGAGGCCGGGCGCTGGGCGCGCGGCGGCGAGGACGAGAAGCCGCTCCCGCCCGAGGAGGAGGCGCTCCGCCGGGCCCGCCGCCGCGCCGCCGCCGAGGCCGGCTTCTACGCCCACCTGGCCAGCTACCTGAGCGTCATCGCCTTCCTCGCGCTCATCAACCTCTTCACCTCGCCCTGGTACCCGTGGTTCCTCTGGCCCGCGTTCGGCTGGGGCATCGGCCTCTTCTCGCACTACATGGCCGTGTTCGGCTCGCGCGCCTTGAAGGAGCGCTTCTTCGACCCGGCGGTCGAGCGCGAGCTGCGCCGCGAGCGCGCCACCATGCAGACCGAGAAGCAGGCGAGCATCGACGAGCTGTCGTCGTCGATCGCGCACGAGATCCGGAACCCGATCGCGGCGGCCAAGAGCCTCGTCCAGCAGATGGGCGAGGACCCGACCTCGGTCGAGAACGTCGAGTACGCCAAGGTGGCGATCGAGGAGCTCGACCGCGTCGAGCACCGCGTCTCCCACCTCCTCAAGTACGCCAAGGAGGAGGACCTGAGCTTCGCGCTGGTCAACCTGGCGACCGTGGTGGACTCGGCGCTGACCCAGCTGCGCGCCAAGCTCGACGCCGCCAAGGTCGCCGTGTCGCGCAACTACATCGCCGGGCCGACCGTGCAGGCCGACGCCGACAAGCTGCGCGGCGTGTTCGTGAACGTGATCGACAACGCCATCGACGCGCTGGCGAGCGTCCCCGAGGGCCGCCGCCTGGACCTCTTCCTCGACAACGGCGCCGGCGCCGCGACGGTCCGCGTGCGGGACAACGGCTGTGGCATACCGGCCGACAAGCTCGACCGCATCTTCAACCCCTTCTTCACCTCCAAGGAGAAGGGCACCGGTCTCGGCATGGCGATCGCGAAGAAGATCGTCGAGGCGCACGAGGGCACGATCGACGTGGTGAGCGAGCCGGGCCGCGGCACCGAGTTCAAGGTGACGCTGCCGCTGCCGGCGAAGGGCTGAGCCGTGCAGGGGCGCGTCCTGGTCGTCGACGACGAGAAGGCGATGGTGCTCGCGCTGAAGGGGCTCCTCGGCAAGGAGGGCTACCACGTCGAGACGGCGGGGAGCGGCGAGGAGGCGCTCCGGCGCAT
>Ga0209690_1000989_pt1 | contig 15582 bp, 11 predicted proteins | sample GraSoiAngelo_150_FD_186164 | JGI IMG/M metagenome (GOLD analysis project Ga0209690, IMG submission 186164) | Grasslands soil microbial communities from the Angelo Coastal Reserve, California, USA - 14_1009_09_40cm (SPAdes) (version 2) | ecosystem: Environmental > Terrestrial > Soil > Grasslands ...
TGATCTTGTCGCTGATCGGGTTGCGCGAACTGATTTTCAACGCAGTCAGCTCCAGCCTGAAGAATGGCATTGCGGCAGGAATCGGGCTTTTCATCGCATTTACTGGGTTGCAGCAGGCCGGTGTAATCGTCAAAGACCCGGGAACGGCCGTAAAGCTAAACGCGCATTTCGCGTCACCCGACCTCATCGTGTTCTTCGTCGGAATGCTGACGACGGCTGTCCTGCATGCGCGCCGCGTGCGGGGCTCGATTCTCTGGGGCATCATCGTTGCCACAGCATTGGCGTGCCTGCTCAAACTTGCGCTTCCGCCCATGCCCTCTGCCGTGTCTGCGGCTCATGACGTGAGCGAGTCCATGCTCAACAAGCGCTTCGAATTTGCAAAAGGGTTGATAGCTCTGCCGCCATCAATTGCGCCGACATTTCTCAAAATGGACGTCGCGGGTGCGCTGACGCAGAAGATGCTTCCGTTTGTTTTTGTCTTCCTTTTCATGCTCACGTTTGATGCCATCGGCACATTGATCGGCGTCTGCGAGCAAGCCGGTTTTATGCGCGACAACAAATTGCCTCGCGCAAAGCAGGCGATGGTCTCGGATGCGATCGGGACGGTGGCAGGGGCAGCGCTTGGCACAAGCACCGTCACCAGTTTTGTCGAGAGCGCTGCTGGTGTGGAAGCAGGCGGGCGGACGGGGCTGACCGGTCTGGTGGTCGCTGCTCTCTTTTTGTTCGCGCTGTTTTTCAGTCCGCTAATTGCGATGATTGGCGGCTATCCGCCCATCACGGCGCCCGCGTTGACGATTGTCGGAGCAATGATGATGCAAAATGTGGCGAAGATCGATTGGAAGGATTACACCGAGTCGATTCCAGCATTCCTCATCATCATTGGCATTCCGTTATCGTATTCAATTGCCGACGGCCTCGCGCTTGGGTTCATCAGCTACGCCATCATCAAGGCGTTCAGCGGCCGCAGCCGCGAAATTAGTTGGCTGACTTACGTTCTAGCAATCGTGCTCGTGTTGTACTTCGTGTTCGTGCGAAGCCGAATGGGCTAGCTCACAAAGGGAGTTACCCGCAGCCCAGCGCCAATCGCTCAGGCTTCCTCTGGTTCAGGCGCGAGGGCGAGCGAAGAGGTCGCGCCCGGTCTGACCTCTCGATGTTGGAAAATCGGAATGCGTATTGAAAGTGTGTTCCACAGGTAAACAGCCACGCAGCCTAGGACCACGATAGCCCCGTACGATCGAATGTGCTTAAGCACGTCGATAGCTGGGAGCGTCGCTTCGAGCTTCTTATCGATCAGCATCACGTGCACTATCATGGTTGTGCTGGCGATCGAGATGATGAAATGAATGATGCTCAGTCTGACGCTGACTCCAAGAGCCACGGCACTGACAACCGCACCCCACATCAGGTAACGCTCATGCATCTGACCGAGCAGTGCGAACATCAGCAGCCACGGCGCAGCGATCGCAATCAGCACGCGCGGATCGCGATCGCGGAGATGTCGCGCCAATCCGCGCGCGCACAGCGCCAACGCGCCAAGATAAAGCAGGCGCAGCGTCCACTGGAGTGTGACATGCAGATGCATGGATCCAAGATGGATTGACACAAAGGAATCCTTTAATGACAAGCCGACCTTCGAGAGCAGTGATGGAAGATTGTAGCAGGAGGTGATGAACAGATAGGGATAATGTTCGGTGCCATAGATAAAACCGACTTGCAACCAGGCGAAGCTGCCTCCGGTGAACGCGCCAATCACGAACACGGCGCATCCGATAACTCCTGCGAGCCATACGGCTCCATGCGGCAGTTTGTATCGCAGCACAAATAACGAGCTAATACTGGCAACAGCAGCGACGGAGATCCAAGCCGCTGAAGTGCGCAAAAGCCACGGTGAAACTATCACTGCTATCGTCGCCAAAAAGCCGGCGAGCACACGCAACGCAGGAAGCCACCTTTTTTGCCACAATGGCCAGAGAACAAAAAAAGGTGCCACGAATAAGAGTTGTCCTTTGAGCATTGCGCCTGCGGCGAGCAAGCAGCCGCACCAGAACCAGCGGTTTCTCAAGGCTGCTAGCGCGGCGAATAGATAAAAAGGCAGGACCCACACGTCCCACTGTGGCCAGCCGTGCGCGTCAAGAATCATCGACGGTTCGAGCCATGCGACGCTCGCCGCTGCGAGACCGCAAATCGAAGCGCGATGTTGCTGTGGCAAGATGTTCAGCAGCCATGACCGCGTCGCCCACGACGACTGTCGTACACACAGGCGAACCAGAAGGAAGATCGCGATCGCAGAAAGCATTTCGGACAGCAGATTGATCTTCAACAGCGGATTGACGAGCTTTGGGTGCCCGTCATCGACTCCGGCGAATTCGCTGCGCACCTGTTTGGCCCAGATTGCCATGACCAGGAGCCGCAGCGGCGGGTAATCGAGACCGTAATCATTCTTGTACGCCTTATCTTTCACCCGATCGTAGAGGGCGAAATAGCCCCGGCAGAATCCTGGCCATGAATTAGCAGAAGCTTCGTCTGGCGATACTCGACGCGCCTGTGCAAGGACCTCGCTGCCCCAGTAAAAACCGTTAACGATGTCGTGCTGATAGCGCACGTGCCGCGTCGTGTCGCCGATCCACCGGCGTAGCTGAATGCCTGCGAGGAAAATGGTTGCGATTAGAAGCGCAATGAGAATATGCCGAATAAAATCGGTAGTGCGCATCGAAAATCTTGGGACACGAAACACAGATCGAATGGCCATTCGTGAAAAGAAACCCCAGAAATTCGATTTGACACCTAACGACAGTTTCTGTTCGAAACCGTGGTCTGTCTAAATCGCCGGCGACTTCAGCGGCGGCCGCATGACGCCACAAATTTCACCGATAGGAATTCGACTGAATTGGCATATCAGATGGAAATCGCGCCGAGAGTGCGCGCAAAATATACGCCCGTTGTGATTAACGCTCGCGACAAAGCTCCTGGAGATCGCCTCGTCCTATGGAGCGAGCGTATTCACTACCGTGTGCACAGCTCGCCTTGTGCCTTTCACAGTGCTGTGCGCGACGTTCTTCGCTGTAATCACCGTGCTCTTCGCCACGTTTCTTGCGGTGCGGACAGGCCCCGCCTGAACACTGCTAGCGCAAACGGCGAACGCGAGAATGACTGAAAACAACGCTTTCATTGTACTTAAAGTATCGTTGCTGACGCGCCGCGTGCGTTTATCCGTAGTCGGCATTACCCGATTCGCAGTTGCCTGAAGGGAATCGCCGCGCAAAATATACGCCCGCACTCCTTGATGTAGCGATCCAGCGTAGCTCAGTGGTAGAGCGGTCGGCTGTTAACCGATTGGTCGTAGGTTCGAATCCTACCGCTGGAGCCAAAATTCCATGTTCCGGATATACATAGTTCAACATCCAGCAGGTCACTGCCATCTTTTAGCAGCTGCGACGAAGGCATTTCTCGGATGCGATTGAGCGTCGACGACGGTCCCAGATCCGCTTAATGTTATAACTCTGATACCGACGGATGGCTCTCAACTTTGCAGCGCAGTGGCAACTCGGTTCTATGCTGTTAACGGCACTCATCCGATGACGCCTGAAGACGACGCTTATGCGTCTGAGTGGTACGTGGAGTTGGAAGCTCTAGCCGAAACGGCCGGCATTCCCGCGTCCGAGCTGCGCCGGTTGATGCTAGCTGACCGACTCCCGCTCCCCAGCTATATACGAAGCGACGGCGCGCAGATGGTCGCCCGTGATCTTCTTGAGCTACCGCGCCGAGCAGGAGGTTATGAGCACCTGCCCGAGTGGTTTGGCCAGCAGTTCCAATCGGGCCGCGATGCAATCAGAGAATGGGACGGTTACTTGAGAGGACAATACGTATGTCTGCGTGATGTTCTGCCTGAGACGATTCAACGCAAAGACGAGCTCGTAAAAGCAATTACGGCAGCGCTCACTAAACCCGAGCCAGAGAATGACGATTGGTTGGAATCGCTTCACCGACTGGTAGACGAACTCGATGAATTAGAACCTCCCTTTACTGCATACGATAGACTGCGATTTCGCGGGTCAATTTCTCGCGACACGTGCATAAATGCAGTGCGGGCGCGTTTCCCGCGTCGATCGATTCCGATTCGGTAACTTGAATTCTTTGTCCGATCAGCGAAAACCTGATCACTCGAACTCGCCAACTGCGTAGCGGTCTTCGGTCGCGTAACGCGATAAACCACCGCGGTTTGAAAAGGATGGTTGCGGGGGCTGGATTTGAACCAGCGATCCCGCCTCTGAGGCGGGATCATAACCCTGACGAACGCCGCGCTCCTAAAAGGTGAAACAATCCGTGGCCGCCTTTCTGGCGCTTCAAACGGTTTTCCAATTTTCGCGCTTCCGAAAGCGACAATTCGTCGCTTTGCCATATCAATGTGCAAGGTCCTTTCCCACCAGTCCATCTGGAATAGCCAGCATTGTGCTGATTGATCCGGCGGTCGACATCGTCGGAGAGTCCAATGTAAAATTTTCCCTTGCGGTTCTGAATGACGTAAACGCGATAAGCCACCGCGGTTTTGAAAAGGATTGGTTGCGGGGGCTGGATTTGAACCAGCGACCTTCAGGTTATGAGCCTGACGAGCTACCAGGCTGCTCCACCCCGCGCGCCTAAAATACTTTCGTCATCAATGCTTCGCAAATCGAAAAATCCGCATTGGACGGATGGATCGAGTTTGCTTTCGCCGACGCCGTGACTTCGTTGACGTGTGGGCGGAAAAATCCTTGTCGGCACGGCGAGCTGGTCGGACCCGGGTTTTGTCGAGCGGTGGTATCCGAAGAAGATGCCGGCGGGCGAACGGCTCGGTTGGTACGCGCAGCATTTCGAATTGGTCGAGGTAAATTCAACGTTTTATTCCGTACCGGAACCGCGCATGGTCGAGCGCTGGTGCGCAGCGACGCCGGATGATTTCATGTTCGATGTAAAGTTGCACCAATTGTTTTCGTTTCACTCCACACCGGCGAAACTGTTGCCGCCGGATTTGCAAAGACGTGCAGAGACGGACGCGAGGGGCAACGTGAAATCAACGCCGGATTTACGGGAAGCGCTGCTCAAAAGTTTTGTGCGCGCAACATCAATCCTCCGCAAGGCTGGAAAGCTGGGAGTATTACTTCTTCAACTGTCGCCTGCGTTTTCTCCGCGGAAACATCAGCTCGTAGAACTCGAGCCGTTGATCGACGCGCTGGGCGACTACGATCTTGCGATTGAATTTCGAAACCGCAACTGGGCAACCGATGATCAATTAAAATCGACAATTGATTTTGTGCGAGAACATCGTGCAATTTTTGTGAACGTGGACGCTCCTGCATCGGATCATTTCACCGTGATGCCGTCGGATGTGGATGAAGTGACGAACCCGAAGGCCGCATACTTGCGGCTGCATGGGCGCAACGCGAAAGCCTACATCACCGGCAAAACAGTGGCCGCGCGTTTCGATTACGATTATGACGCCAATGAAATTGCGGAGGTCGCAAAGCGCAGCAAGAAACTGGCAGAAGAGGCGCGCGAGTCGCATGTGATTTTCAACAACAACAATCTCGATTATGCGCCGCGGGCGGCCCTTCGCTTGCGCAAAGCGCTGGGGCAAATTGTCAGGACACCGGCACAGACACTGGAATTGTTTTAGGTCAAGCCGAGTTCGTCAATGAATGTGCGCTTAACGGTCGAGAACCAAACGTCCAAACGCTCAACGTCCAATGCATGAGTAAGATCAATATTTGTTGCCTCGGAATATCGTAATTCGACGTTGGGCGTTCGGCGTTAGGCGTTCGAAGTTTTTCTGGCAAGTTAATTAACGTTGAAAGCGCAGGAGTCACACCAAACGGCCGACCCGGATTACGAATCACGATTGCCGGGGCCGTTGGCGCGAGCGAAGCGCTGGTTGATCGCGCATCACATGACGTTAATCGCGATCGCCGACACGCCGCACTCGATCGCGCTAGGGTCGGCGATCGGAATTTTCTTTGGCTTCACCCCGCTCTATCCGCTTAAGACATTATTGTCGATCGCTGTGGCTTGGGTTTTCCGCTGCAACAAGATCGCGGCTGCGATTGCGGTGACGCTACACGATGTAATGATTTGGGCCATGCCCGCGATCTATGTCGCCGAATACCAATTGGGGTGCTGGAGCCTCCATCGCCCAGCAGCCCAGCGCGTTCATTTTCGCCAGTTCAGGCTGCACGATTTCGTGCACTGGCATGTATTTTCACGCGTCGTCTGGCCGACGTTCTGGCCCGCGTTTGTTGGTTCGCTCTTCCTTGCGGTCCCCTCGGCAGTAATTGTTTATTTCCTTATGCGCTTGCTAATTAGTCGCGCCCGAACACTGCAGAAAATCGGCTGACTTAGCAGGTGGCAAAAAGCCGCGGCCTTTACGGTCTGATGTTTGCGCCTTCGGCGATTATATTCGCATCGTCTTCGGAGAAGCCGATCCACCTCACGGCAGTGGCCCGAAGCGTTTGCGAATCAGAATGCGACGATTAAGGTGCTGCGGTTCGAGGGTATTTATGCATTTGTCACGGCGATTTCTCATTTCTTTCTCTGCCGTTTTGATCGGCGGGTCCGTTGGTCGCTCGGCGGCTGCGGCACAGGCGTATGTTATTGCCGATGCGCAGACGGGCTACATCTTGGAAGAACAAGAGCCCAGAAAGAAACTGCAAGTTGGCAGTCTGACGAAGATCGCGATGGCGAGTGTCGTGCTCGATTGGGCGGACCGGAAATCAGGTGACCTGAACCAGGTGGTCACTATTCCGCAGCAGGCGTTTGTTGGAATAACGGAAAATAACATCGGTTTTCAACCAGGTGACACAATTACGCTGCGCGATCTCCTCTACGCCGCGCTTGTGCAATCGGATAATATCGCGGCCTACACGCTCGCGCACCATGTAGGTTCGCAGTTGGGCTCACTCTTGCCCAGCGACATTTCCTCGAAATTAACGCCCGTGGATGCGTTCGTCGCTCAAATGAACGCACTCGCCAAACAGTTGAAGATGGAACGCACGCGTTTCGTCAATCCGCACGGTATTGATTACAAGGTCAAGCCGGTGCCGTACTCCACCGCAGAAGACATGGCGCGCCTGACTCGATACGCGATGAACAAGGCAAGCTTCCGTTTTTACGTGTCGCAAAAGGAACGCCAGATTTCCTTCGATCGCGCGGGGCACCGATTGAATTACATGCTTCGCAACACGAACGAACTTCTCGGCAAAATGGGCATCGACGGCGTTAAGACCGGCCTCTCAGCGCGAGCGGGCCAGTGTCTAATTTTGTATGCGAACCGTGAATCGGAAGTTGTTCGCCAGGGCCAGCAGGAAACCGTGTATCCGCGTCACTTAATGGTCGTGCTCCTGGGCAGTTCGAATCGATTCGGCGAAGGGGCGGCACTTTTGCAGCGCGGCTGGCAGCTCTACGATCAATGGGCGGCTGCTGGTCGTCTTGCCGATCCAAAAAAATTGCTCTGATAGCGCAATTGCGAAAATGAAGCCGCGGATTGGTGTTCTGACCAGCGGGGGTGATTGTCCAGGACTCAACGCGGTGTTGCGCGGAGTCGTGCTGGCCGCGGACAAACTCGGCTGGGACGTCGTTGGTTTCCGTGACGGATTTGAAGGGCTACTTCCGCCTGGCAATCACGTCATCCTCGACCGCAAAAGTATTGATGGAATCATGGCGCTGGGTGGCACCATCATCGGCACAACAAATCGCGGCCATTTCGTGGCCAAAACCGGCGCCGGTGATCGCACCGTTGTGCCTGCACATGTGATCGCAGACGCGAAAAAAATATTGGGCGAACTTCAGGTCAAAGCGTTGATCATCGTAGGCGGCGATGGCTCATTGGTGACGGCGCAGCAATTACAGGAGGCCGGGATCAATTGCATCGGGGTTCCAAAGACCATTGACAACGATCTCGAAGCCACAGCCACGACGTTCGGATTCGATTCCGCTGTTGATGTCGTCGTCGATGCGCTCGACCGGTTGCACACTACCGCCACCAGTCACCGTCGAGTGATGGTCGTCGAAGTGATGGGACGGCATGCGGGCTGGATCGCGCTGCATGGCGGCATCGCCGGTGGAGCGGATATCATTTTGATTCCCGAAATTCCGTTCGATTACGACAAGATCGCCGGCGTGATTAAGGCGCGGGAGACTGCCGGTTGTTTGGGAACGGTCGTCGTAGTCGCGGAAGGCGCACGACCGAAACATGGCGAACAAGTGAAGCGCGACGTAGAGGCAGGCGAGTTTCGACTTGGTGGGGTTGGCGAAATCATGGCGCGCGAAATTGCCAAGCGCACAGGAAAAGAGACACGCTGCTGTGTGCTCGGCCATCTACAGCGCGGTGGCGCGCCGACGACGTTGGATCGGATTCTTGCGACGCGCTTCGGAGTCAAGGCGGTACAGCTGGCGAACGAAGGCCACTTCGGCTCGATGGTCAGCTACCAAAACTATAAAGTACGGCATGTGCCGATCGAGAAGCGGTGAATCGCCTCAAGCTTGTTCCGCCCAATGGCGAGATCGTTCAGACTGCGCGCGACGTGGACATTTCCTTCGGCGACTAATTTCTGTAGCCACCGCCCGATGGGCGGTCCTGTGCATGTGAATCGAGCATGGACGGGCCACAGGCCCGTGGCTACAACTTCAGTGCTGTGGCGTGCGCTGTCCTCAGCGCACCAGCCGTTGAATCGAAAACAGAATTCCGCTGAGACAGCAGACACTACAGCCGTTTTCGCGAATCGATCACTTTGCTCTGGAAATCAAACATCAAACATCCAACATCAAACATCTGTGAAAATCGTTCTCGCGTACTCCGGCGGCCTCGACACTTCGATCATTCTCCGCTGGCTCAAGGAAAATTATCGGGCCGAGGTCATCGCGTTCTGCGCCGATATCGGTCAGGGAGACGAACTAGTCGGGTTGGAGGCAAAAGCGCTGACAACCGGTGCGTCGAAATGCATCATCGAAGATCTGCGAGAGGAATTCGCTCGCGATTTCATCTTTCCGATGTTCCAGGCCGGCGCGATTTACGAGAACCAATATTTGCTAGGCACCAGTATCGCGCGCCCTCTCATCGCAAAACGAATGGTCGAGATCGCGCGCGCTGAGAAGGCGGACGCGATCGCCCATGGCGCAACAGGGAAGGGGAACGATCAAGTTCGCTTTGAATTGGCAGCAGCGGCGCTCGCGCCTAGCCTGCGCGTGATCGCGCCGTGGCGGGACGAACGCTTTCGCAAACAGTTTCCCGGTCGCGCAGAAATGATCGCGTTCGCCGAGGCGAATGGAATTCCGGTCGAAGTGAGCGCGGAAAAACCATACTCGATGGATCGCAATCTGCTCCACATCAGCTACGAAAGCGGCGTGCTGGAAGATCCATGGTTCGACGCCAGCTCAAAAGAAATGCGCAGCATGTACAAATTGAGCGTCGCTCCCGAAGATGCGCCTGACCGACCGGAACACGTCGAGCTGGAATTTGAGCGGGGAAATTGCATCGCTCTGAATGGCGGAAAACTTTCGCCGCTTGGCGTGTTGCAAGCGCTGAACAAACTCGGCGGCAGACACGCCATTGGCCGCATCGACATTGTAGAGAACCGCTTCGTCGGCATGAAAAGCCGCGGCGTTTATGAGACCCCCGGTGGCGCAATTTTGCATTTCGCGCATCGCCAGATGGAATCGCTCACCATGGACCGCGAAGTGATGCGCTTGCGCGACAGTCTGATCCCGAAATACAGCGAGCTGGTTTACAATGGCTTTTGGTTCTCGCCCGAACGCGAGGCGCTACAAGCGCTCGTCACAGAAACACAACGTGATGTGACCGGAGTCGTGCGCCTCAAACTGTACAAAGGCAACATCATCGTTGCCGGCCGCAAAAGCCCGAAGAGTCGGTACGATCCAAAAATTGCAACGATGGAAGGTGAGGCTTCGGCCTACGACCAGGGTGATGCAACAGGATTCATTCGTCTGAATGCGCTGCGGCTAAAACTCCATTCCGCGTTAAAAGGTAGGGGCGATTGACCTCAATCGCGCAACTCCCGAATGGAGTGTTTGCGCTCGACGCCTAGGGCGTAAAAATAGGATGATGCCGTAGCGAGACGGTAACTCGCAGCAAAAATGGCCGCCGAAGTCAAAAAAGAGATCCAGCTGGAGATCGCGCACGTTTTGTTCGTCGATATCGTGGCGTATTCCAAGAGGGCGATAGCTGATCAACGCGCCGCTATTGAGAAGTTAAACCAGATCGTCCAGTCTACCGACGAATTTCGCGCAGCGGAAAGCGAAAATCGCTTGCTCAAGATTGCTACCGGCGATGGAATGGCGTTGGTTTTTTACCAGAGTCCCGAAGCGCCGACGGAATGTGCACTGGAGATTAGCCGCGCCTTAAAAGAGCATCCGGAACTGCAGGTGCGGATGGGTGTACACAGCGGACCAGTCAGCGGCGTGATGGACGTGAACGAGCGGGCGAACGCTGCCGGCGCCGGAATGAACATCGCAAAACGGGTGATGGATTATGGCGATGGCGGTCACATCTTGCTTTCGAAACACGTGGCCGAAGATCTCGAGCAATACCCTCGTTGGCAGCCACTGTTGCATGATCTTGGCGAATGTGAAGTGAAGCACGGCGTGCGCGTTTCGGTCGTGAATCTCTACACCCCCGAACTCGGGAATCCGGCCGTGCCCGACAAGTTGAAGGCTGCGCGTGTTGCCGCCGCAAGAAAAAAACGGGCCACTGCACGGCGAAGATCCCTGCGTCACAAGCGATCGCTGTCCGAGGTAGAATCAGCAATTCCAGAAAAAAGCATTGCGGTGCTTCCCTTTGAAAACCGCAGCGAAGAAAAAGCCAATGCCTACTTTGCCGACGGCATCCAGGACGAGATTCTGACGCGCTTATCGAAGATCGCCGATCTAAAGGTGATCTCGCGCACATCCACGCAGTATTATAAAAGCGCGCCTGAAAACCTGCCTGAGATCGCCAGGCAACTTGGCGTCGCTCACATCCTGAAAGGAAGCGTGCAAAAGAGCGGCGACGCCGTGCGCGTGAACGTCCAGCTGATCAAAGCAGCCAATGATTCCCATCTTTGGGCCGATACCTTTGATCGCAAACTGATCGATATCTTTTCGGTCGAGAGCGACGTCGCAAGAGCAATAGCAGATCAATTGCGAGCGCACCTCAGCGGTCGGGAAGAGCAAGTCATCGCCGCCAAACCGACCGACAATCCTGAGGCTTACGATGCCTACCTGCGTGGTCTGGCTTATCGTCTGAAAACTGTAAATACGCCCGCCAACTGGCTCGGTGCGCAGAAGTATCTCAGAGAAGCGGTGCGGTTGGACCCGAAGTTCGCCCTTAGTTGGGCCCTGCTGTCATACGTGGAAGCGGACGGCTACCTCACACTGACTCTTCAACCAACGCTCGCCCTCCGTGAAGAGGCGCGGCAGGCAGCTGAAACCGCGCTCGCTCTTCAGCCCAACCTTGGCGAGGCCGTAGTGGCCAAGGGCTATTACCACTACGCCTGCCTAAAGGATTACGACACCGCAGTGCGTTACTTTGAGCAAGCACGTCAGTTCCTGCCGAATAGCAGCCAGATTCCTGAATCGCTGGCCTATGTCGCGCGGAGGCGAGGCCAGTGGGACCGAAGCGAGTCTTATTTCAACGAAGCCGAGCGGCTCGACCCGCGCAACGTTAATCTTCTCACCCAGCACGCGCTTTCCTATATCGACCTTCGTCGTTTCTCCGAAGCGCTACGCAAGCTTGATCAGGTTCTAGATATCACACCGGGCGACGTGGATACCCTTGTGTTCAAGGCGGCTATCGCACAAGCCGAGGGCGACCTGCCGCGGGCCTCGGCGCTCCTCGCTCCGCTGCATCCGAACGCCGACGACTTCAACGCCTTGGAAACACAAGTTTACCAAGCGATCCTGGAGCGTCGCCCTGCATCGGTCGTTCCTCGGCTAAAGGAAATACTTGCCAAGCCTGATCCAGCGTTGGGTTATATTAATGGTGAACTGCGCTTTTGGTTGGGCTGGGCGCAGGAAATCGCCGGCGACCATGCCTCGGCAAAGGAAACTTGGCGACAGGCGCGCAGCGAACTGGAATCTTTCCTCAAAGAACAGCCAGAAAACTACCAGTTGATTGGCGATCTCGCGCTGACCAATATGGGTTTCGGTGACAAAGCCGCCGCGTTCAATCTGATCAAGCGGGCGATGGCCTTGATTCCGATCGAGAAAGACCGGAAAGATGGTCCCCAGCCGATCGAGATCCTTGCCCGGGTAGCGGCGCGCATGGGGGAACCCGACCGCGCCATCGCCGCTTTACAGAAACTGCTCTCGATTCCGTACGAGGGCGCACTCGCTGCAAACGTGCCGCTCAGTCCCGCGCTGCTCCGGCTCGATCCGATGTTCGATCCGCTCAGGAATGATCCGCGCTTCCAAAAACTCGTCGCCTCGCCCACGCCGAACAACACAAAGCGGTAGGATTCGGCGGTTCCTTCCCCTGTCTTTCAGCGCGACTTAAGCGCGTTTTACCTGGCTAATCAAGCGACCTCTGCGACTACTCGCACCGGCTCTTCCACTGCCGTTTGCTGGCAAATTTGCTTGCACTTGCTTCGATCGATTTATGCGGTTGAGCCAGTATGGGGAGAGACAGCGGCGACGATTTAAGTCCGATGCAATGGTGAAGAAAGAATCTGGAAAGCATTGTTCTCGCGGTCCGGTAGCGATGTAGAATTCTAGTTGTGCTCGACGTTCGGCTGTCCATCGGTGATTCTCCCTTTGCGCGACTTCCTTTTCGCTGTGCTTTATGTCCGCTGAGATTAGGAAAGAGATCCAGCTCGAGATCGCACATGTTTTGTTCATCGACATTGTCGGTTATTCGAAGCTTTCGATTAATGAGCAACGCGCGGCTGTCGATGAGCTAACGCAAATCGTCCGCGCGACCGAGCAATTTCAAAAAGCCGAGGCGGCCGATCGCTTGATCAAAATCCCGACTGGCGACGGGATGGCGCTAGTATTTTACACCAGTCCGGAAGCGCCTGCGCAAAGCGCGGTGGAGATCAGTCGTGCGCTGAAGGAACATCCTCGCCTGCAACTTCGCATGGGAATTCACAGTGGACCCGTCAGCGGAGTTGTGGATGTAAACGAACGAGCCAATCTGGCGGGGGCTGGCCTCAACATTGCGGAACGGGTAATGGATTGTGGCGACGCTGGACACATTTTGCTGTCCAAACACGTGGCCGAAGATCTGGAAGAATACGAAAGGTGGCGCCCGCTGTTGCACGACCTTGGTTCATGCGAAGTGAAGCATGGAATGCGCGTCTCGGTCGTGAACCTCCATGACGATCAATTCGGCAATGCGAAGCCGCCGCGGAAATTCGAGACCGTGCAGAAATGCCGGGCGCGTCTTCGCTGGGCGGCGACGGCTGCAGCGTTGCTTGCGCTCGCGGCAATCGTCGCCGGTGCCGTAATGTTTTCCCGTAATCGCGTGCAATCGACACTGGCTGCCCCAGAAAAAAGCATCGCGGTGCTCCCGTTTGAAAATTTGAGTGAAGAGAAAGCAAACGAGTTCTTTGCTGATGGCGTCCAGGATGAAATCCTCACTGGCCTTTCCAGAGTTGCCGACCTGAAAGTGATTAGCCGCACGTCGGTGATGCAGTACAAGACCCGTGCCAAGCGCAACCTTCGCGAAATCGGCGCAGCGCTCGGCGTAGTGCACGTGTTAGAAGGCACAGTCCAGCGTGCCGGCGGTCGAGTACGCGTCAGTGCTCAGTTGATCGATGCGCGAACGGACAGCCACCTCTGGGCGGAACGTTACGACCGCGATGTCGCCGATGTGTTTGGAATCGAAAGCGAGCTTGCCGGGAAAATAGTCGCGCAGCTTCAGGCCAAAATCTCTCCGAGTGAAAAAGCGGCGATCGAGCAAAAACCAACGACTGATCTTGTAGCTCACGATTTGTACATCCAAGCCAAAACACTCATCGCAACTTCTGCCTTTAGTACGCCTGCACGCGAAAGCCTGACCGAGGCCGTTAGCCTGCTGAATCAGACAATCGAACACGATCCCGCGTTCGCGCTTGCATATTACCAACTCGCCCAGGCCCATGATCAGTTCTATTTTGGCGGCGCTGATCACACTCCTGCACGCTTGGCTCTGGCAGACGCGGCGATCCAATCGCTCACTCGCTTGCGCCCAAATTCAGGCGAAGTGCATCTCGCCCTCGCCAAGCATTTGTATTGGGGATATCTCGATTACGACCACGCTCGCCAGGAACTCAAACTGGCACAAAAAAGCTTGCCCAACGACCCACTGTCGTTTGAAATACTCGGCTTTATCGATCGACGCCAGAGTCGGTGGACTGAATCGACCAAAAATCTCGAGCGCGCTATCGAGCTCGACCCGCGAAACGCTGGCTTCCTCAAACAACTCGCCGATAGTTATGTGTGTCTGCGCCAGTATGGCGATGCCGAGCGCGTTTTGGACCGCACAATCGCGGTTGATCCCAAAGACTCAAACATGCGAGCGTACCGTGCGGATATCGAACTCGACTGGCATGCTGATCCGCACCCGCTGGGTTCCACGATAGGGGCGATCATTGCCGAAGATTCGCGTGAAGCCCAAAACATAGCGGAACTTTGGCTTAAAGTATCTCTTTGCCAGCGCGATTTTGATGGCGCGACTCGCGCTCTGGCTGCGATGCCGATCGCTGGATGTTACGAGGACTGGATTCCATTTCCGCGGACCTCGTGCGAAGGTGTAGTCGCTCAGATGCGGGGCGATAAAGCGGCGGCGCGTGCTGCCTTTACCAGCGCGCGTAACGAAGCGGCCAAACTGATCGCAGATCAACCTGACTATGCGGAAGCGTTTTGTGTGCTCGGGATGGCTGACGCAGCTCTTGGCAACAAGGAGGACGCAATTCGTGAAGTTCGCCGCGCCACCGAGCTGATGCCAGTCAGCAAAAATGCCATAGAAGGGGCGTTGTTGATTAGATACCTGGCTGTTGTTTATGCCTGGACGGGCGAGAAGAATCTTGCCTGCGAACAGTTAACCACCGCAGCGAAGCTTCCCGGGTTTTTAAGCTATGGTGAGCTCCGTTTACACCCGTACTGGGACCCGCTGCGCGGCGATCCGCGCTTTGATAAGATCGTCGCCTCACTCGCGCCGAAGTAGACTGCCTCGCATGTCCGCTGAGATTCAAAAGGAAATTCAGCTCGAGATCGCGCATGTCTTGTTTATCGACATTGTCGGTTATTCGAAGCTTTCGATTAACGAGCAACGCGCCGCTGTCGATGAGCTAAATGAGGTAGTCCGCGCCTCAGAGCAGTTTCAGAAGGCTGAAGCTGCGGCTCGCTTAATTAAAATCCCGACCGGCGACGGGATGGTGCTGGTATTTTACACGAGTCCGGAAGCGCCTGCGCAGTGCGCGGTGGAGATCAGCCGCGCTGTCAAGGAACATCCCCGCCTGCAACTTCGGATGGGAATCCACAGCGGGCCAGTTAGCGGCGTGGCCGATGTAAACGAACGGGCCAATCTCGCGGGCGCTGGAATCAACATGGCCAAACGGGTGATGGGTTGCGGCGACGCTG
>Ga0209690_1000992_pt1 | contig 15558 bp, 16 predicted proteins | sample GraSoiAngelo_150_FD_186164 | JGI IMG/M metagenome (GOLD analysis project Ga0209690, IMG submission 186164) | Grasslands soil microbial communities from the Angelo Coastal Reserve, California, USA - 14_1009_09_40cm (SPAdes) (version 2) | ecosystem: Environmental > Terrestrial > Soil > Grasslands ...
GCGGCATGATCCAAGCCAACTTCGCAAGCGGTGACTTTGGGGTGAAGTGTCCTGCGGTGGTGATTGCCGTTCTGAGTTAAGTGAAGACTCGCTCGGTCTTGCGTACGTCACGGAGTTCGCAGCCCGCACCGGCGACTCTTTCCGGGCTTTCCCGTCAGGCGGACGCCAGCCGTTCCGAGTTTCCCGGTCGCCCAGTACAACCTTGTGATTTCACGTCAGGAGACAGCATGAAAGGCGGCGCTTGCTACGTTAGAGGCGCGTTTTGAGCCCAAAAAGCGGCTTCTTCATTTCTTTCATCCCCGCACAAGATTTTTGAAATTCTACGCAAGAAGTTTTTGCTCGCGATTGCCGCGCCTTCGCGCAGGGCGCGCAGCTTGGTCCAGGCGATTTGCGGATGGACGCGGCCGCCTAGGCCGCAGTCGGTGCCGGCGATGACGTTTCTCGGCCGACGATTTCAGCGAACGTGATGATGCGATCGGCTAGCAGTTCCGGGTGCTCGACGAGATCGGTGGAGTGGCTGACAACACCCGGAATCAGGATCTTCCCGGCGGGGAGTTTCACGTCGCGCAGACTTTGAACTAAACAGATTCCGGGGTCAAATCTTGACTTAAGTACTTAGCCTCGAGAGGTCCTGAAACCACTTTCGGATCGCATTCTCTCGACCCATCATGAAGTGGCTCTCCTAAAGCAAGCGAGAGCATTATAACGATGGGAGTTTCTTAACGCACTAAAAAAATCGATTTGGGCAACAACCCGTAGAGATGCGAGCCCGTGGCCCGCTGGTTTAGCGGCCAAGCACCTGATCGACACCGACCTAGACCTGATTCAAAGCGGAACAACTCTTCCTTTTATCCGTGAGATTTACGATAAAGACGCTCCGGGCATTTACTTCGAGACTCGTTGGTTCCGCTACCGTTTCCCTTCCGCCAGGACTTCCTCAAGCAGTTTGTAATCGAGAACCTGGCTCACGGGAATTTCGTTTTTGATTTTCGCCTGCTCGCGGATTTCCTTGATCTCGGCTTTCACCGCGTCTTCCGGCGTGGTCCCGTCTCTGGTGAAAACCTTGATGATCTCTTTGAGCGAGAGCGCCGCGGTCTTGCGGTCGAGCTTGAACTCGTCAATCAAGAGGCCGATCACCTTTTCCTGGTTCGCTGGGTCTCTGGTGAAAGCGATGCCTTTGAGCGTGGTGCGGATCATCCGTTTTACCTGGGAGGGATTCGTCTTGATCTTCGCGTCCGCGGCGCCGACTCCGGCGAACGGAGTCTGGAGATAATCGACGGCGCTGCCGAGATTGCGAAAGCCCAGCTCCTCCGCCTTGAAGTTGAAAGGAATCGAAAGCATCGCCACATCGGCCGCTCCGCTCTGCAGTGCCGCCAGCGAATTGGCGACGTCGCCCGTGGCGACGAAAACCAGGTCCTTTTCCGGGTTGAGACCGTGGGCCCGAGCCATGACCTTCGCAGCGGAGGTCGGCGTCGCCAGCAGGCCCGTCGTCGACACGGTCTTTCCGCCCTTCAGCTCCTCGATGGATTTGATCGACGGCTTAGCGAACATATAAATGAGCACTCTGTCCATGCTGAACATCGTCGCTTTGATCGGCACGCCGGTGGCCGCGGCGCGCATCGCCGAACCGATGGCGGTGGTGTAGTCGATCTCGCCGGCGACCATGCCGGCGACGCCGACGTCGGTCTTGATGACTTCGAGAGAAACGTCCAGCCCTTCGGCCTTGTAGACGCCGAACTTGTCTCCCACATAGAAATTGAGAAATGTCATGCTCTTGGCCGGCATCGCCACGCGCACTTTCTGCGCCGCCGCTTCGGGAATCCCGCAGAATGCAAGCGACAAAAAGAGCGCGAGCGTGATCCCGCGTCGCAAGATTCTTCGTTCAGCCGTCTGTCCGGTTTTGGCATTGGTCTTCATATTCATGCTCCTTGGCAAGCTTGCGGCCGCGTAAAAAACTGCCGAAGTCTATGCGGAACGCGAAGATTCTATCAATTGCAATTTATAGCTCCAGTCAATTCTGGGGTCAAATCTTGACTTAAGTACTTAGCCTCGAGAGATCCTGAAACCACTTCCGGATCTTCGGTTCCGTCTCGATCTTTTCCCGTATCGCTCTGCGATCGCGGCTCACCAACCCCTCATCCAAACCGCCAAACCGCTCACCGATCATCCGTTGCTTAAGCCCGCTGTATCGATGCAATAACTCCATCACGAGCGCACGTTGCTGGCGGTACCGTCCTCGTTTCTTGGTAAGCTCTGCCTCTTCCAGCCGGAAATAATCCGCCGCTTGCTTGATTAACGCTTCAGCGTCGATACTTTGAATCATTCGATACGACGGCTGATCTTTAGCGCTGCCTCTGATCTTCATTCCTTTTAGCTTTTCAATAAAATCCCGATCTCCCAGCACCATCTGGGCTCGGAGATCTTCCCACGGCGTGGTGAAACCCTCGCGGATAGCGTCGTGAACGAATCCCGCGTATTTCTGCCGCGATCCACCTACATAACCGAGCACTACCTCATAGGTAATCCATGAGGCCTTCCTTTTTCCTTCAAGGTACCCAGGGAGGCTACTCCACCGATACTGACTGATTTCTCGAATGCGTTCGCGATCCGGCCGTAGGGCTTTGGCTTTGATTCGTATCGGATTCAAATGGACGTAGCGGCTCAACTCCAATAAATAACTGTCTTTGTCCACTACAACGGCTTTAAATCGGCCTTGGTACAAATGTCCGCTCCGGCGGTGGCGGCGATTATAGTAACCAGTATAAGAAATATTGAATTGCCTCATGAACTCCGACAAATTGGCCTTGGGTGTCTCGACAATCAGATGAAAATGATTGCTCATGAGCACATAGGCGTGCACACGGACGCTGAAAATCTCAAGCGCGCTCCTGAGTCGATCCAGAAAGCGCGTCCGGTCGTGATCGTCGCGGAAGATGACGCGCCGGTCATTGCCCCGGCAAGTTACATGATAAAAAGCATTGGGGTACGAGATCCTCAACGGCCGCGCCATAATCCCCTATACCATAGTCGCTGCTAAGTACGAAAGTCAAGATTTGACCCCATGCTCCATTCCAGCTCTTGCGGCTGCTGATTTGATCACCGATGATGTTATTGTTTTTAATGTCTGAAAAAAGATGCGATCAATGTTCACTTGAACGCCTCCTGCGCTGCTTGGTTCGCTAATTGAACAATTGAAGGTTCTGCTTTTGCGATGGATCCAGAATCAAAAGGCGGTTTTGGATCGTATTCGATAATCAATTGAATGGTCTTCGCCATCTCCGGACCTGAGACCTCCTTCGCAAGCTGAAGAGCCATATCAATCCCCGAGGAAACGCCAGCCGCGGTGATGATTTTTCCTTGCCGAACAACTCGCTCACTCAGGTACTGAGCTCCGAACTTCTGCAGAAAATCTCGGGCATACCAATGCGTTGTTGCCTGCAACCCTTTTAAAATGCCTGCCGCGCCGAGTATCAGTGATCCCGTGCAGACAGAGGTAGTCCACTTCGAAGTTTCGTGTGCCTTTCGAAGCCAGGAGAGTATGCGCGGATCTTCGGCCGCGACCATTGTTCCCTTTGTTCCCCCCGGAACCAGAATGATTTCAGGATCCGAGATATCATTCAGCGCGTAATCTGTCATAACAGAAAGAAAGTTCGTATGCGCTCGCTTCGGACCGGGTTCCGTTGAAACAAAATGGACCTTGGCTCCCGGCAAACAACTCAGGACTTCATAAGGACCGATCGCATCGAGCGCGGTGAAACCATCGTAGATCAGAATCGCAATCTTCATGAATCCTCCTTGAGAAAACCATTCTACTGTAGCAGATGATACTCAGGATTGGATAGTCGAAAAATTCCAAACCATCATCACGACCCACATGCCGAGGAACGACGCCGCGGCGCCGGGCCACGTCTGTCCGGGCATCCGCATCCACGCCATCGACATCGTCCAGCCGCCGGGCATCGGCATCTCGCCCATCGCGGACATGGACGTGCACCAGACGATCGTTAGTGCGTGCTGGCTGCGAAGAGCAGGGCTGAGACGCCGAAAAACGCTTGCTGAGAAGCTCGCTCCGAAGCCATCGTATCTTTGAAATATTCGATTGAAGGCCCAGGAGTGCTCCTCTCAATCAGATCTCTATGGTTTAAGCGGTTCATTTTGAGTCCGCCTCTTCCGGGTTCAACGCTGTCGTGCATCTCTCTCAGCCGCTGGATGCTTGCACTCTCGTCCCATACTCGAGCGATGCGTACCACTTGCCGCGTCCCTGAGGCGTCAGATCCAGCACATTCCAAATCGGATTCAACTCATCAATGCCGCGCTCGTTGATGTCCTCGGCCAGCCGAGGATGACTGCTGTAAAAATGGCGCAACGTGCCATCACTGTCTCGGGTGAAGACCGAAATCGTCGAGTCTTGATGTCCCTCACGATCTTCGCTGCCGAGGTCGTATTTGAAAGTGCTATTGCCGGCGCTCAGCAGACGCAGTTTGGCCCAGCCTCTTTTTCGAGCGTGCGCGCGTAACGTGGACGGATCAGCGCCTGCGACAATCGCCAGGTTAACGTTTTGCGCGAGGTGATGAGCAATTCCATTGAAGCCATCGATCCAGGCGGTACACATCGGGCAAGGATTGGCTTGCTTCTTTCCATACATAAAGTGATAAATCACGAGCGAACGATCCGGGCCAGTGAACAAATCGCTCAGCTTTATTTGTTTTATCGGCGCATCGCCGTCGTCAAGCGACGCTGGACCTTCAAGAAACTCATAATCCTGAATCGTCGCACCTTTTGGCAGGCTCCGCCGCAGCGCGGCGACCCTTTCACGCGTGTTTAGTAATTTAATTTCCGCCAGCCGCAACTCCTCTCGCTTTGCAAGGTATTCTTGCGACTCGTTCGGCAGATTAGTTTGACGATACGTTCCATCAATCATTTCATGAACCATTAGTATTACCTCCCATCAAAAGAATTCTTTTCTTGTTAGTTTCTCCGGCGGCGAAGAGCAACGCCAAGACACCGAAGAAGGCTTGCTGTGAAGGTTGCGCGGAAACCATGCGTCGTGAGATCTCCCGTCCCGCAGTTACACCACGAGAGCCACGGACTTGGCTCAGCGATTGTCGTACTCGTCGTGGCGGCGCCACCAGACGCCCGTCTCGTTGCGCCCCTTGGGGGCGCGATCAAGCCACTGGTACATGCCCCACAGAGAGTCCACTCCCCGTGCATAGGTGGAATAGGTGTGGTAGACGACGCCGTCCTCGAGCGCGAACGCGCTCATGCCTGGCCTATCGCGCGAATACGTGGGCGCGTCGGTTCCGCACATGGCCCCCAACTGGGCGACGGGCTCCGGCGCCGGCGTCGCATCCATTGCGTGGCCGCCGCGCTCGTAGTTGTATTCGACGGCGTCCGCGCGCTGCTGCTCCTCGCTGAACGAGACGTTGAAGTCGAAGTTGAAGTCGCTGCCGTGCGAGGACGCCCAGGGAAACGTCCACCCCATCCGCCGCTTGTACGTCTGCAGCTTCGCGAGCGGCGCACGCGACACCGCCCAGAGCATCACGTCATGGTTGGCCAAATGCACGGCGATCCCGTTGAAGCCGTCCGCGATTGCCGAGCAGGACGGGCACCCTGCCGTCCAGTCCGGTCCGAACATGAAGTGGTAAACGAGAAGCTGCGAGCGCCCTCGGAAGAGGTCTGCCAGCGAGGCGCTGCCCTCGTCGGTGTCGAAGCGATACTGCTTGTCGATCCGAACCCACGGTAGTTCCTGCCGCCGCCGCGCCTCACGAGTAGTTGAACTTGGGTGCCCAATCGCCCGCGCCGCCCGGCAGAAGATCGAAGATGTGCCAGAGCGCGCAGAAGTCATCGCCGGGCTCGAAGGTCGCATCGGACACGCGGAGAATCCGCTTGCCTTCGCGCTTGAACACGGAGATGCCCGGCAGCCAGCCACCGTCCTTCGAGCGATAGCCCATATCCTCGGCGAAGGTCGTGCCTTGATGGCTGACCATCGGAAACTTCCAGCCGCGGCCTGCGGCGAAGCGCTGCTGCACTTCTGGCGGATCGGGGCTCGTCACGACCACCGCCGGGCGGTCCAACAGATGGTGATAGATGCCGTTCAATCCGTCGGCCCACAGCGTGCAGTTGGGGCAGGTGGTGCCCATGTTGTGGATGAGGATCAGGTCGGCCTTACCGGCGAACAGCTCGGACAGCCGCACCGTTCCTTGCAAAGTCGCCAATTGGTAGTCGGCCACCTCCTCGGGCTCGACGCCTGCCTGTGCCGCGCGCATCTTCTTGCGAATGGCCGCGATCTCGCGGCGGAATTCGGCGAGCTTCGCCGACGTGCTCTTGTAGTCCATAGCTTGGCCTCCGTAATGTCCGATGATCATGTGCCGTGAGCCTTGCGCCGCCGCCGTTTCCGCCGAGATGCAGGTCGCGGCTTCTGCTCCTCGATCTCCTCCAGCGCGGCAGCGAAGACGCCGAACTGCTCCTGCCAGTACTTGCTGTAGCGATTGATCCAGATCGCTGCCGAATAGATTGGCCCCACGTCGAGCCGGCACCTGCTGATCCGCCCCGTGCGTTCCTGCCGCACGAGGCCGGCGCGGACGAGCACTTGGATGTGCCGGGACACCGACTGCAATGATATAGCGAAGGGCTCCGCCAGCTGCGAGACGAGCAGCGCTTGCTCTCCAAGTCGCGCCAGAATCGCCCGGCGTACTGGATCGGACAGCGCAAAGAACACCGCATCGAGAAGCTCATCCTCCGAGCGCTCCTTTGCGCGAGCGCCGAATTCGTCCAAGCGTACGAGAGCGGGATTAGTCATAGTATCGATTGATTATCAAAGCATCTGCTGATTGTCAACACATCAGTTGACTATCAAAGCACCTGCTGATTGTCAACCCATCAGTTGATATTAGCTGGCACAGTACCTGCGATCGACGTTTGCAGGCGCGGGCGAGCTGCTGGTGCGGCGACCGGCAAGCCACGTCGTTGATTCACGTTTGAATCGCTAAAGACCATTCGATAGAAGAGATTGGCAAGCGAAAGTGTCAACGATCCTGGGGTTACCGAGCACGCTACGCGGTGCGCCGAGATCGGAAAAGAAAAGTAGCGTCTTCCTTTTTGACCGCCTTTAAGGCACAGGAGGAACATGTCCTCTCAAGAAAAAGTATTGGATCTTATCTTTGGCAGATGGCGCAGCCAGATTTTGTACGCCGGCGTGAAATTGGGGATCTTCGACGCCCTTGGCGCCGGTTCCAAAACCGCGGCGGCTACCGCGCATGAATTGGGCCTCGATCCCGCTCTCGCTTATAGGCTCCTGAGAGCGCTTGGGTCTCTTGAGCTATTGAGAGAAGACAACGATCGGACGTTTTCGTTGACCGAAACCGGCGAACTGCTTCGCTCGGATCATCCCCAGACCCTGCGCGGGGTCACGTTGTTGGAAGAAGGTCCCGAACACTACGCGCTATGGAAGCACTTGCCGGCCATGGTTCGCGACGGCAAACAAAACGCCTTCATGCGCGAGTTCGGCCGCATGGCCTTTGATCACGCCGTTCGAGATGCAGACTACGCCCAGGTGTTCGACAACGCGATGAGCAGCTACTCCAGCGCTCAAGCCGAATGGGTGCTCAATGCCCTTGCGGCCTACGATTTTTCCAAGATGACGCACCTGTGCGACGTGGGCGGCGGTCATGGCTACATGTTGGCGCGGTTCCTGGCGCGGTATCCTCATCTTGAGGGAACCGTACTCGAACGAGCGGAGGTCATCTCGGATAGCGCACGCCTGTGGGCGGGCAAACTGGGCGTCAGCGACAGGTGCCGGTACGTGGCCGGGGACATGTTCAAAGCCGCCCCGCGCGCCGACGCGTATATAATGAAGCTAATCTTGCATGACTGGAACGACGATGAGTGCGTGCGGATTCTTCAAAACCAGCTCGCGGCGGCAACTCCGGGCGGCCGAGTATTCATCGTCGAGCACGTCATTCCCGACCCGGAGACGTCTCACTTCGCCAAATTGTTTGACATCCATATGATGTGCTGGGGGACGGGACGCGAGCGAACGCAGGAGGAGTATGCCGCCCTCCTGGAAAAGGCCGGCTGGAAATACGTTGCGACCTGGTTCCCCGCCTCGCACGCCATGGGCGTGGTGGAAGGCGCGAAGCTCTAAAAACGGGGATGAGGCTGCCCAACGGGATCGAGCGGATCTCGGCACAAAGCTTGAAGACTACGTGCTGAACCCTCATCATCGAGAAGGGCGTCATAAGGCGCGAGTTTTTGAATCGGCACTTGGTATTACGCTGGCGAACGGCGATGTGTTGCGTCAGGCGATTCTTTCCGGCAGCGGAGAATTCGGACGACGCCGAGCCGCTCGGACACAACGGCCACGGAGAGACTTACATTCTGCGCTTTCCGTTAGCAACTCAGAAAGGGAGCGCGACGGTTCTGACTGCGTGGATTGTCCGAGACGGCGAAGACTTTCCGCGGTTGATAAGTTGCTATATACTCTAAGCATGCTTGGTGAAATGAAAATGCACGACGTGGTCGCATTGCTGCAAGATGTGCCTGCGAAGCACTTCGAAAGTGGCCGGGCTTTGCTTTTGCGCCGCGGGCAGATCGGCACCGTGGTAATGAGCTATCCGGATGGCGCCTACGAAGTTGAGTTTGCCGATCGCGACGGTCGTGCGTTTGCGATTTTATCCCTCCGGCCCGAGCAATTGATGGTTCTTCACGACACCCCCGATTTCGCTGCAGCATAGGGTCGCAGCGCAGGCGCCAGACGTTCATTTTCTCGATAAATCTTCGTAGAACGCTCGCGTCGCGTCCTTCATTAAAGAACGCCGTTCGGTAGAAGCGCCCTTGGGCTCTTCAATTCCGGATTGCTTTTCGCGAAAGCCTGCGACAGAGGTATGACGTTCAGCGCCGCTCTTTCAGACACTTTTTAATTCAACTCCACAACTTCTTGCTTGCGAGCGCTGCGCCGTCGCGCAGGGCGCGTAGCTTGGCCCAGGCGATTTGTGGATGGACGCGGCCGCCTAGGCCGCAGTCGGTACCGGCGATGACGCTTTCTCGGCCGACGATTTCAGCGAACGTGATGATGCGATCGGCTACCAGTTCCGGGTGCTCGACGAGATCGGTGGCGTGGCTGACAACACCCGGAATCAGGATCTTCCCGGCGGGGAGTTTCACGTCGCGCCAGACTTTGAATTCATGTTCGTGGCGGACGTTGCCGGCTTCGATCAAGTACGCCTGGGCGTTGACACGGAGCATGACGTCGACGATGTCGCGCAGCGGAAAATCGGTGGTGTGCGGACCATGCCAGCTGCCCCAGCAGATGTGATAGCGGACGCGATCGACCGGGATGCCTTCGAGGGCGTGATTTAGAATTTCCACGCGCTGTGACGCGTAGCGCCGGTACTCCTCGACGCTTGGCTGGGGATCGAGCATGTCCCAGGCGCCGGGAAGACCGGGGTCGTCGAGCTGGAGGATGAAACCGGCGTCGACGATGGCGCGATACTCTTCGCGCATCGCATCGGCAATCGCTTCCAAGAATTTTTCGGTGGTCGGGTAGTAACTGTTCTGATCGCGGCAGAACATCTCCAGGCTACCGGGCGCGATGGCGCTGACGAACGCCTCTTCGATGCCGGCGGCGTTGGCGGCGAGCTTCAAGTTAACGAGCTGGTCGCGCAGAAACTGTTGCGCGGTATAAGCGATGGGGCCGGTGCAGGTCGGGCGCAGGGCGGCGGTGCTCGGCGCGCCGAGGCCGGTGTCGGCGTAAAATTCGGCGAACTCGCGCTGCTCCCAGCGCACGCCGACGATGCGCATCGGCGCGCCAGGTTTAGCAGTATCGGGTGCAATGGTCTGTGCCGAAGTCGGCGTAAAGCCGGAGACGCGGTCGAAGATATAATTGCCCCACGCGCCGCGGTCGGTGGCCGCGCGCATGGGCTTGCCGAACTCGCCGTCGTTGGGAATGTCGATGCCGATGTCTTTCTGCGCGCGCATGACTTCACCGACGGCCGAGCGCAGCCGCGTTTGCAGTGCCACTTCGTCCTCCGCCGTGGCGGTTTTTTTCGCCCACATGGCGCGCAAGTCCGCCGGCCGCGGCAGGCTGCCGACATGCGTGGTAAGAATGCGTTCAGTGCTTCGTTTCATTGGCGGCTGCCTCCAGCGCTCGATTGCTCAAGGGCAAGATTTCATAAGTTGGCTAGTCCTTTAAAACTTTCGGGGACACGAATGAGGGCGTTCAAGACGTTCAATCGCTACGCTCCGTTCAAATCGTTCAAGACGTCAGAAGATTAAGAGGAACAGCTTTCGAGTCTTCAAATCCCGTAGAATCGTCTGGGATTGTCGGAAAGAATTTTCCGTTTGACCTGCGGATCGAGGCCCTCCATCGCTTTGAACCGGGAAATCGCGTTGAGCTCGCTTGAGGTATCGCCATGGCCGTAGTCGGTACCGATAACCAGATTTTCCTCGCCCGCGTAAGAGATCACATAAGAAAAGTCGTCATCGGTCTGGGTCGAAACATAGATCCCGTAGTCGCGGAAGCAGTTCATCGAGACCGGGTGTTTGCCTCCCAAGGAGCGCCGCACAGCTTCGTGAACGACCCATGGCACCCACTGGCTCGAGGTCTCGATGAAACCCCAGCGCAGCTTCGGGAAGACCCGCGGTATCTCGCTCATGATCAGCGCGTAGCATGCGGTGACCGTCGGGACTCGAAATGTCGAGAAACCACCGCCGGATTCGTTGTTCAGCAATTGGAACAGCTCGGGGTTGCCGTTGGCGATATGCACGGTCACCGGAATGTCGAGGCGCTCGGCCTCGTCATAGATCGGATAATAAAACGGGTCCGTCATCAGCTTACCCCTTCCGAAGGGGCGCACGCAGACGCCGACGGCGCCATGTTCCTTGGCGAAGCGAATTTGCGGCGCGGCTTCGGTCGGGGTCAACGCCGGAACGACACAGGTCCAGCGCAGGCGATTCTCGCCGAGCTTCCAGACATCCGCCAGCCAGCGGTTCCAGCTCCAACAGAGCGCGATCTCCACTTCCGGGCGGCGCGTGAGCGGCCGCAGCCAGAGCGAGTTGTAGAGCACTTGCACGTCGATCCCCAACGCGTCCATGTGTCTCAGCCGCTGGCTCACATCGCTGACCTCCCGGGCTTGCACCGGAGTGCCCACTTCCCGGCCGAATCTTTTGACATGCTCTTCGGATTGCTTCTCGTTGGGCGAGGGAAACTTGGGGCCGAGGTCCTCGCCGTCGAGAACCCAATGCTGGCGCTCGGGATTGTCCGGCTCGGCCACTAAGGTAGGGCGATATTTTTCTTCACCGGCCTCGAGATAATCCCACACGCGCTCGTTCTCAACCACGTGCGCGTCCGCGTCGATCACGTCCGTTTTTACGTTTGCCGCTAACATAAGGCCTCCGTCGTTGAAAGCATTACCCAACATCGGCTCCGCTGTCTAGAGGTTTGGTCGGAGAAGCAGGGTTAGACTTTTTTTCTCGACAATCTTCGCAGAGTCGCCCATCCGATCGCTCATTAAAGGACGCTGTGCGATCTTAGGCCGTCTTGGCAAACCCTTCATTCACTTCCTTTCTCGTAGGCGAGCAGCTTCTTGACGCTCGGGCGCTCCTGCATGCGCTTGAAATGAGCCGCGACGTTGGGGAAGCCGGAAAGATCCACTTCCAACTGGGTGGCGCGGCGGCAACTCGTCCCACGGATCGGCGGGCAGAATGTGCGCGTCGGGGAAAGGTCCGATGGACCCATTGGAGAGCATTAACTACCGCGGGAAAACTCGCAGCTAATTATTTCTTCAGCTTGTCGATGATCCTTGTATCGTAAAACTGGCTTGGCGAAGCATCCTTGGCCGCCGGCAGCACTGTGCTGCCAAAGAATCTGAGAATCTGCTCGAAGCCGCGATCCGTAAAGGTGAGATCCCTATTGAACCCCGCCTGCTTGGTAAAAAATCCGTAAGTCTTCTCCAACACCGCGGGGTCTTTGTCCCTGGTATATTTAGCGAGAACACTCTTCGACAACTGCGGGTCGTCGTACCACGCATTGATGCCTCGCTGCACGGCGCGCAACAAGCGCAGCCAGATTTCCGCTCTTTTTTCGACTTCCGTTTTTCTGATCACCAGGCCGATGTTTTGGTATGGCAGATCGTACGTATCAGCGAGCCTGGTGTAACCTTGCGCATCCGCATTAAAGCTCACCGGCGGAGTTAATGCCGATGCCGCGATCTGCTTGGATTGCAGCGCGGTCCACTGAATGGCCGATCCGCCCAGTCGCAAAAGCTGCACGTCGATCTCCGGTTTCAGACGGAGCTTGGCCAATGCCGACCTTACTCCGTAATCGTTCGGCGTCCCGATCCGATCTGCGCCGACAATCTTGCCCCGCAGCTGCTCCGCCGATTTGATCTCCTTCTGGGCATGGAAGGAAAAGATCATTTGGTTGAGAAGTCCGGCGATCATGGTGACATTGCCGCCCGCCAGCGCCACCGGCACGATAGCGGGAGCGGAAATTTGCACGGCATCGACCTCCCCGGCAACGAGCGCGGCAATGGCGGCGTTCGATTGGATGTACACGAGCTCGACATCAAGTACTTGACCCTGGAAAGCGGAAGAGGCGGCAGCCATCCACAGCGGCGCCATGGCACCGATCGGAGATACATAGGCAGTCCTGAGCTTAGCTGGTCTCTCTGCCGCGACGGCACAAGCCGCCGAGTGAAAAATGGCCAGTGCAAAAGCCGCCAGCGCCGTGAGCCTTCGGCATTTTATCTGTTGCATGACTCAGCTCGGCTTCTTATCTGCAAGGAGCGCATGCTCCACGGCCATCCTTCCAAAGGTCATCCCACCGAGCAGCGTCAGTCCCGCTTGATAACCGGCCCCGTACTCCGTCCGCACTCTGACGGTGCCGCCCGCGTATAAGTTCGAAATGGCATGCCCGCGTAAATGCATCACCCGTCCGTGAATGTCCGTATAAAGTCCGGCGGACGACGACTCCGTAGGCTTTAGTTCCACGCCGTAAAATGGCGCCTTGAACAATGGCCCCAAGTTGGGGTTGATAGGATGTTTGGTGTCTCCAGCTTTCCGAATCCATAAGGATTGGCCGCGGCCGAAATCCGGATCCAAACCGGCGCTGGCATTATCATTGAATCTGGCAACGGTTTGCTGCAGTTGCGTCGCATCAATGCCCAACTGTTGCGCGAGATCCGCTAGTGAGTCGGCTCGTTTGACCCACGCCGGCAGCGGCCTTCCGGGCGGAATGTTGGCGAACGGATAGCGCTCTCTGAATTGCGAATCGAACAGCAAGAAGAACGGAATGTTCGCGTAGCGATGTTTTTTGACCACATCAAATTCTCTGAGTTTCACGACAAACTCTTGGAAGAAGGCCTCGTTGCCGAATCGCTTGCCTTCCGAGTTCACCACGATGGCATGAGGATAGGCCAGCTCTTGTATGCCGGCGGAATGGAACTCGGGCTCACCTCCGTCGCGCGGAATCCAATAACCCACCATGGAACTCAAACTTGCCGGAATATTCCGAATGAAGGCGCCAAGCTCTCCCGCCATGAGCAATCCATCGCCCGTTTGGGTCGGAGGATGGTGCGGAGCGGAATCGGGAAACGATTGGTAAGCGCGCACGAACTCGGGGTTGCTTTCATAGCCGCCTGTGCCGAGAAAGATTCCGCGGTCACCTTTTAGTGGTTGCGTGCCGTTTCGCACCCGTACTTCAACCCCGGTGACCCGGCCGTCCTCCACCAGGAGCCTTGTCGCCGGCGATTGCGTCAGGATAGTCACTCCTTTTTCCAAACACTTGAGGAGCAGCCATGCCGCCAGTCCTTGACCCGCCGCATATACGGACGCCGCATGCTCGAGGTTTTCCGGAGCCCAAGAGTAGCGATTCCCGAGCCCGCCCCATTTGATCGCGTCGGACCACGAAACGCCTCCTGGCATGTACGGACTGTCCAAAAGAGCGGGAGCGGAAATTAGCAGAGCTTTTTTCGGCAGCGGCACGACTTCGAGTGTTCGACCGGGACCGAGTGATCCCGGCGCGCCCGGAAAGTAATGGTCCGGAAGACCTTCGATGATTCGAAAGGGAATGCCCAGTTGGCTGAATGCCTCGATCGTCGCGGCTCCCTCTTTCGCGTACATTTGCATTTTTTCTTCTTCAGCAAATCCTCCCGAAAGAAAGCGCAGGTAGGTGAGGCCTTGTTCATCGGAATCATCCAAGCCGGCAGCGCGCTGGAGCATGTTGTTGGGTGCCCAAAGCCCGCCGTAGGAGTAGGCGGTGGCGCCGCCCACAACCGGTGCTTTCTCGACGACGACTGCCTTTAGACGGCGATGAGCCGCCCATAAAGCGCTTGCCAAGCCTGCCGCTCCCGAGCCAACTGCTATCCACTGGAAGTCGTTATCCATAAATCGTCCGTATAAGAGAAATTAGCTCCAACAATCACGAAAGTGGCGAAATTGCGATCCGGTTCGGTTCCACGACCAACCGTTTATCCGAGAACTACCAAAGAACTGTCTCACAGGGCAAATCAAAGTGAACGCCTGTGTATTTATGTCACCCCCGCTTAAGCCGATGGTCCGGCGCGTCGCACGTCAGTACGGCGTCGGTATGGAGTTCTAAAGTCATCCCGTTCTCCGTTTATCGCCGACTACCAATGTTACGAAGCTTCTGCGTGCAGACGAGCGCCGAGCGCCTTGGGCACTTTCAGGATTGTAGCAAAGCTTGGATTACCTTCTTTGCTCAGCGCTTTATGTAAGCTCTCGCGACTAGACCTGCTTTACGCGCGATGCTAGACATTCCTTTGGTTCGTGCGATATCGCCGAGCGCTCTCGCGATACAGGCTGCATCGTCCAGGCCTCGCTAAGCCAAGCATCTGTCAATTCCAGTGTCTTTGCTTATTTCTTTCCGGCTCCCGTTTCGCCGGCCTAGCCGCGAGTTCAACTCCGCTGGCCGGCTTTGATTTTACGGCGGCGCTACCAACTCTCGCCTTGTAGTTTCGCCGCGATCCTTGTTACAAGCTAGGGATGTCCGTTTCACCTTTGGTCGAGCAACCGGCAAAAAGAAAGTCGATCTATTACGGCTGGGTCATCGTCATTGTCGGCTTTCTCGCGCACATCGCCTCGGCATTTTCGATCTCCAGTACGCTGAGCGTATTTCTCAAACCCTTGTCTGCCGATCTCGGAATTTCCCGCGGGACTTTTTCGCTGATCCGGTCCGGCGAAATTCTCATCGGCGCTGCTGCGGCGCCGGTGGTCGGTACGTTGATGGACCGCTTCGGCGGGCGCTGGCTCATGGCGGCAGGCGGTTTAATTTCCGGTGCCGGCTTTATCTGCCTCGGTCAGGCACGGGACTTCATCCAGTTCATGCTCGTGCGTTGGCTGCTCATCAGTCCGGGCGATTCGTTGATGGGCTCCATGGTAATCAACGTTTCGATCGCGTGCTGGTTCGTGCGCATGCGCGGCCGCGCTCTGGCGATCGCCGGCATGGGCCATGGCTTAGCCAAAGTCTGCATGCCGGTAATGGCGGCGACGCTGATGATTTACGTCGGCTGGCGCGGCTCTTGGGTGGTCTTCGGCGTTTTC
>Ga0209690_1000994_pt1 | contig 15553 bp, 12 predicted proteins | sample GraSoiAngelo_150_FD_186164 | JGI IMG/M metagenome (GOLD analysis project Ga0209690, IMG submission 186164) | Grasslands soil microbial communities from the Angelo Coastal Reserve, California, USA - 14_1009_09_40cm (SPAdes) (version 2) | ecosystem: Environmental > Terrestrial > Soil > Grasslands ...
GAGGTGCGGCAGGTTTCCCGTCTTCGCGTAGGCCTTGAGGCGCTCGACGATCTCCTCCTGGCCGACGACCTCGTCCAGGCTCTTCGGTCGATACTTCTCGACCCAAAGTTCCTTCATCGCCGCCCCAACGCGCGGCGAATCCGGCGGATGCGTAATAAGGCTTTGGCGGGGACCGAGCCGAACCTACTCGATGGCGATGTCCAGGAAGTGCGCGACCGCGGCGATCGGGTTGATCAGCGTCGTCGTCGCCCCGCCGGCGAAGAGGAGGCCGACCGCGTGCCGGCCTTCGTCGACGACGAGAGAGCCGCTGTCGCCGCCCTTCGACAACAGGTCGCTCACGATTTGCTCTCGGAAAATCGCGCTCGGCCCGCCGTAGTCCACCTCGACGACCGCATCGATGGCCGTGATCCGTCCTGCCGTGACGCCGGTCGTGCGCCCGCTCTTGCGGACTCGCATCCCGATGTCCGGTTCCTTCGTCCCGCGGACCCGACCGATGCCCAGGATGTCCGGTGCGACGAGCCGCGTCTCGATCGGCTCGGCAATCGCCGCGTCGACGAGGTTCGATTGTCCGCTCGGGAGGCGCTTCAGCCCCCAGCCCGCGGCGCGGAGGAGGGGCCCGAACAGTCGAGCCAGGAACCGCGCGATCGGTCCGGGCTCCCGCTCCTTGAACTGGATCGGGACGAAATCAACGAGGCGCGCAATCGTGTCTTGCAAGCGACCGCCGTCGGCAGGTCCCGGTTGCAGGATTGGGTCACCGACCCGGCCGGCGTTCTGATTGGCGAGGACATGGTTGTTCGACAAGATCACCGGCCGCCCGTTCCGCCGAGCGAGGATGCCGAGCGTCCCGGCGGTGATCTGGACATGGCCGATGCTCACGCCGCCCGGCGCCGGACGGATCCGCTTCGTCCGTTCCAGGTCGACGGCCTGTTCGGACCGCAGGGCGTGGAACCGGCCCGTTTCGACGATGTCCGTCCGGACGGTGCCGAACGCCTTCGGGACCACGTCCCGGTGACGCAATTGCGCCTCCGGCTTCTTCGCCTCGACGAAGACGACGATGCAGCGCTCGTCCGTCTCGCGGCCGCGGATCATTTTGTTTCCGATCGCGACCCCGACCACGTTCGCCCGGGCGAAGATGGTGGCTTCGTACGCGGCCTTCGCGGCGCGGACGTCGTCCGCTGGCATGCCTCACTCCTTGCGTTCGAACGCGCTGATTTCGAGGAGGCCTTCGCCGAACTTCCCGCCCGCCGTCGTGCCGGCGACGCGGACGACCATGTTCGCGACGAAGCCGATGAAGATCCCGATTCCGTAGTACGCGAGGAGGTCCCGGGCGTACAGGAAGGACATCATGCTGACGCCGAAGACGATCGCCATGAACGCGGCGAAGGCGCCCCACTGAACCTTGTAGCGGCGCACGGCGAACAGGAGGAACCAACCCAGGACGATCCCCATGAGCACGAGGCCGAGCTGGTTGATGTCCATAGCGTTCCCTCGGAGAATGGCCGAAATTCCGCCGATTCCGGATAAAGGAGTCGGCGCGGTTCTCACTCGAAATAACGACGCGCCTCTGGGGAAGCCCGCCACAAGACTCAACTACCCGACCGCGAGATGCCCGACGGGGGTCGCGCTTGTCCGCTTCGACCGTGTGTCCCGTGTGCGGGACCACGAATCCTTCCTCGAACGCCTTCTGCGTGAATTGCGGGACCCGTCTTGGAACGGCCGGAGTCACGGCACCCGGCGCGGCTGTTGCCGGTCCGCCACCCGCCGTCCCGCCTCCGGTGGCGCCCTATCCGGGCGGATACCCGTATTATGCGCCCCCGTTTCCGCGGAGGGCGACTTTCTCGGACATGCTCTCCGGAATGTTCGATGTATACACGAAAAACTTCCTGCCGTTCTTCGTCGTGTACCTGGCCCTGGGCGCCGCGACCGGGGTACTCTCGACCGTCCTTTCGTTCGCCATCTTCGGGACCGTCTTCGTCGGCGGGGGGTTCGGCGGCGTCCCCCCGACCTCGTTTCCAACCGTGAATTTCGGTCTCATCCTCCTCGACGCGATCGCGACGTTCGTCGTGTCTGCGATCCTCACGAGCATCGTCACCGGCGCGATGACGGAGTACGCGATCCGCCGGTACCGCGGCGAACCGATGGCAGTGGAACAAGCCCTCCGCCGCGGACTCGCGCGGTTCCCTAGCATCCTGGGCGCGAACATCCTTCTCGGTCTCATCCTCTTCGGCCTCGTCACGATCCCGCTCCTCCTGATCGCCGTCGCCCTCTTGGCCGGACTGAGCGGCGCCACGGGCACGATCGCGCTCCTGTGCGGGGGCCTGATCCTCTTCGTCGTCCTGGGCGTGCTAGCGATCTTCCTCTACGTGTCGTTGGTCCTGTACGCTCCTGCGATCATGATGGAAAATGCGAGCGCGGTCGGGGGCCTCTCGAGGAGCTGGCGGATGACCCGGGGCCACCGATGGTCCCTCCTCGGCTCGATCCTCATCGTCTCCATCCTCGGGGGCGTCATCGGCGCCGCGATATCGGTTCCTCTCGGTTTCGCCGCCTCGGCGGGCGGTCCGATCGTGTCCGCGTTCGTGTCCGTCGTCTCTTCGGCCGTGGTCAGCGCCCTGGTCGGTTCGTGGATCGTGATCCTCGTCGCGGTGGCGTACGAACTGATGGTCCGCCGCCCGACCCCGTACTTCGGCGCCGCGCCGCCGTACCTGGCCGGACCCGGCATCGCTCCGCCGCCGGGAGCCGCGCAAACCGGTCCGCCCCCTCCCTCGGGACCTCCTCCGGGCCCATGAGGTCTTAAGCCGCCGCGCCGATTCGATCGGCCGTGGCGTGCGACCGATGTGGCGCCCCCGCCGTCGAATGGCTCCGGTACAGCGGGGAGCACCTGTGCCGCGCGCACTTCTTGGATTTCGTCGAGCGGCGGGTGAAGCGAGAGTTCCGATCCCAGGTCGACCTCCGCGGCGGAGAGCGGATCGCCATCGGGATGAGCGGCGGGAAAGACTCGAGCACGACGGCGGCGCTTCTCGCGAAGTTCCTCGAGAACCGACGCGGCGTCGAGCTCGTCGGGGTAACAATCGACGAAGGGATTGCGTCATACCGTCCTCAAGGGATCGACTACGCGCGGCGGCTCTGCGCCCGACTCGGAATCGAGCACCGCGTTCTGGCCTATGCGGACACCGTTGGGCACGCGATGGACGAGGTCGTCGTCGTGGATCCGGAAGCGATCCCGTGCAGCTACTGCGGGCCGTTCCGTCGGGAGGCCCTCAACCGCGCGGCCCGGGAGGTCGACGCGGATTACGTCGCCACCGGCCTCAACCTCGACGACACTGCGCAATCGATCCTCATGAATGTGGCGCGCGGGGACATCGAGAAACTTGCCCGGATGGGGCCCCACGAGACGCGCCAGCCCGGGCTCGTACCGCGGATCCAGCCCCTCCGCATGATCCCGGAGAAAGAGGTCTATCTGTATGCCCTCCTGAGGGGCATCGAATTTCACGATGCGACGTGTCCGTACGCGGAGCGGGCCCAGCGCGGGCGGTTCCGGGACATCGTGCATCGCCTCGAGGAGGAAAGCCCCGGCACCCGCCATGCGATCGTGAGCGGTTACGATCGGATGCGACCCTTGCTCCAGGCAAAGTTTCCTCCTGCGGCCCTCAACGCGTGCGCCCGCTGCGGCGGGCCGACCGTGAACGAAATCTGCAAGGCGTGTGAGCTCCGAGACCGCATCGCTCGGCTCGAAACGGCCCGCGAGCTCGAGTCGACGAGTTGAACGCTTTCAGTGGCCGATCGTCGCGGCCCGAGGCCGACCGACCGAGATGATTCGGACGGGGACTTTGAGGTGCGCCTCGATGAATTCGAGATACTTCCGTACCGCTTCCGGCAGCGCTCGTTTCCCTTTCTTCGCGGTCGCGATCCAATCGGATTCCGAGTGATCCGGCCATCCTTTGAACTCGCGGTAGACGGGTTCGCATCGGGACAGCACCCGCATGCTCGCGGGGAATTCTTTGACGGCTTCCCCGTCGAACCGGTAGCCCACACAAATCGGGATCCGATCGAGCCCGCCGAGCACGTCCAGTTTCGTGACCGCGAGGCTCACGAGTCCGTTCACTCGCACGGCCATCCGCAGCATGACGAGATCGAGCCAGCCGACCCGCCGCGGCCGTCGCGTCGTCGTCCCGTATTCGCCGCCACCCCTTTCGCGCAGATATTCCGCGGTGGACCCTTCGACTTCCGTCGGAAACGGTCCGGTGCCGACGCGCGAGGTGAAGGCCTTCGCGACGCCGACGATGTCCGTCAAGAATTGCGGTCCCACTCCCGCCCCGACGGATGCGGCTCCCGCGACGCAATCGCTCGAGGTGCCGAACGGATAGATCCCGTGATCGATGCAGAGGTGCGTGCCTTGGGCGCCCTCGAACAGCACTCGTTTTCGACGCCGAATCGCCCCGTCAAGCCACACGGACGTGTCCGCCACGAAGGGCGCGAGACGCAGGCCGTACTCCACCTGCTCCTTGTATATCGTCTCGAGATCGAGGCGTTCCGTCCCGCCGTACGCGTCGATGAGCCTCTGCTTGATCGGGACCATCGTCTCGAGCTTCTCTCGGAGGGCGACGGGGTCGACGAGGTCGCACATGCGGATCCCGAAGCGGCCCACCTTGTCCTCGAACGAGGGACCGATCCCTCGAAGCGTCGTGCCGGCTCCCAAGCTGCCTTTCAATTTCTCCTCGAGGCCGTCGATGATCTTGTGGTACGGCATCACGACATGCGCGCGGTCGCTGATCCGCAGGTTCTCGACCGAGTGGCCAAGGGCCCGCGTCTCCTCGATCTCTTTCAGGAGCTGTGCCGGATCGATCACCACTCCGTTCCCGATGACGTTCATGGAGCGCTTTCGGAGGACGCCGGAAGGCAGCAAATGAAACGCGTACAGCTGGTCGCCCACTTGGACCGTATGGCCCGCGTTCGCGCCGCCTTGGAACCGCACGACGACGTCGGCGCGGTCGGCAAGGTAGTCGACGATCTTCCCCTTGCCCTCGTCCCCAAACTGTAAGCCGACAACTACCGTGCCCGTCAAAGATCTCTGCCTCGCCGGTTCAGCGATTTCATCCTCTTATAGAGTTCCTCCGACCTAGGGTGGTGGCCGTGCCTCCCCTTCTTTACCAGGGTGAGGTGCTCAAGCACACACAAAGCTTGCTCCCTCTTCAGTCTGAGGTAGGGCACGAGGAGAGGCAACATCCAGCGAATTGTGCTCGATGTGACGATAAGGTGAAAAAGCGGCCGGTGAGACTTGAATCCGCGATTTCGTGTCTTCCAGCATGCGGTCCCAATCAATCTCCTGATGCTCCGGAGGAACTCTTCATTGACGCTGGCAATTTCCACGTGCGGCTGGAAGGTGTACCCGAGACAGGAATGGTCGGTATGTCTTCGATGCAGGCCGATATGCCCGTCCCCATCGATTAGACCAGCAAGATACGCGGCATCCGTTTGTGAAAGTCGGGATTTTCGAGGCATGTGCCAGACAACGGGCGCCAGCGGGCGAAAACATCTCTAGTACTGGTACACAACATCTAGAAAGGTCAAGTGTCGACCGCTCGCTTCGGGATTCATTGTGCCTGCAAGTCGCCGAGGCGCCTCCCGACCACGACTGTCGCGGGCATGCGAACCGGCGCACGAATGCCCGGGCCGACTTAAGAGTTCGTCCACGGAACCTCGACCGAAGGCGAGGCCCTTCCGGTCGTCACGGGAGCTTCTGACCTAAGCACGACGGTTCGCACGGATCGGACTCCATCATCGCGCATCGGCGACCGCGATAACGTTTTTATTCGCCACCGGCCTTGTCTGCCGGCCACTGCTCCGGGGTCGGGAGGGGGTTCCATACTGTCCCAGGCGACAGACAAGATTCCCACGTATGTCGTGGGCCTGGACGATCGTCTCAGCGGTGGAATCCCGCGCGGACACATCGTCCTGGTGGCCGGACCTCCAGGCTCACTGAAGTCGTCGTTCGTCTATCGCATCCTCTTCCACGAGGCGAAGGAACACGGCGCCTCGGGGCTCTACTTGTCGATGGAGCAGAGCCGCACCTCGCTCATCTCGCAGATGACCTCGCTCGGCATGGATCCGGGGTACGCGAAGGGCGTCCACATCATCGACGTGCGCGCGTTGCGGCGCGAGATCGAGGAGGTCCGCGAGCAGCCCAGGTGGCTCCTGGGCCTGCGTCGTCAGCTCGCGCGCTACAAGGAGGAAATGGGGTGCGACCTCATCGCGCTCGACAGCCTCGACGCGCTGTACGCCCTCGCTCCGTTCGAGAGCCCTCGGAACGAGATCTTCCAGTTCTTCGAGGAGCTGCGAGACCTGAACGCGACGACCTTCCTCGTCTCGGAGATGCCTCGGGATGCGACCGCCTTCGCCCACTTCGGCGTCGAGGAATTCCTCTCGGACACGATCATCCACCTGCGCCTGCGCGAGGTCGACGTCGGCATGAGCACCTCCGTGCGGCGATATCTCGGCGTCGCCAAGATGCGCGGGGTCGAGCATGACCTGGACTACTATCCGCTCCTCGTCGAGCGGGGCGTCTTCGAGATCGTGTCCGAATGACCACTGAGTTCGTCCTCTCGATCGGCGCCACCCTTCCCTTCGCCGCCCTCGTCGTGAGCGCGTTCCTCGGCGCGTACGTCCTCGGCCTGAACCCGCGGGGTTCCGCGAACCGGTCCGCGTTCCTCGTCATGCTCGCCTTCATCATCTGGGACCTCGGCGAGATCGTCCAGCGGTCGTTCGCCCCCGGGACATCGTCGGATACGTTGTTTTTCTGGGCGCGCGTCACGTGGGTCGGGGTCGTCCTCGTCCCGGCTACGCTGTACCACCTCGCCCTGACGTATCCGTCCCGGAGCGCGTGGTTCCGCGGACCGTGGGCCCTTGCCGCCGTCTATGCGCCATTCGTCTTCTGGGCGTACCTCGTCACATCGACGAGCTTGATCATCTCCGGCATGTCGGCCAACGCGTTCGGACCGAGCGCCCGAATCTCTTCCACGTACGTGTACCTCGCGCCGTTCTTCGGCGCCTGGATGTTCTCCAGTGTCCTGCTCTTCGTGCGCTCGTGGTGGCGGGTCCGGAAGACGCCGAGCCGGAGCATGCAAGGCGTCGTGGTCTTCGGGCTCCTCCTCGGAACGGTGCCCGCTGCGATAACGGAATTGGCATGGCCCGTCCTGACGTCGACCGATACGCGGCTTGGCCTCGGCTCCCTGTACACCATGGTGTGGTCGATTTTCATCGCGTACGCGGTCGCGCGGTACCGGTACCTCGTGATCGAGCCGGTCGTCGAGGTCCGCCCGGCGCGGGTCCCCCGGCACCGCCTGGAGCGCGGCCTGAACTACCTGGTGCTCGAGAACGGCCGGAGCGCCGCGATGGGTGCGTTCCGAGACATCGTGTCCGCGACACCGGGACTGTGCGTCACGGGCCTGGCGCCTCCGCATGTCACCGCCCGGTTCGGGCTCGAGCGCACGCCGATCCTATGGATCACCAGCGCGTCCAACTCGGAGCGGACCGTTCGGCCGAACGGGCTCGACTTCGAGCTCGTCCACACCGTCGTCAAGTTCCTCCGAGAGAATCCGGGAACCGCGGTCCTGCTCGACGACCTCGATTACCTCGCTGCCGTCGCGGGTTTCGACGCGGTCGGGCGCTTCCTCAAACGCGTCGTGAACCAGGCGAGCGCCTCGAAGGGCACCGTGATCGTCGCGGCGGGCCAAGGGACGTTCACGCCGGACCAAGTCGCGGTGCTCCGCGGTTCCGTCGACCGTCTCGTCGACATCCAAGAGGCCCCCAATCCTTCGCCGAACGGGACGGCCGACCACGTCCTCATGACGATCAACGCACAGGACGCAGCGCTCGCGTTGCCTCTCGTGGGCGCACGACGGGGCCTTTTGCTCACGACCGAGCATCCGTCGAAGGCGCGCGTCCGATATGGAGACCGCTTCGACATCGTGTGGGTCACGGACCATCCGGAGCCCGGCGCCCCAACGGTCCGGCCGAAATCGCTCGACACGGAAGGCCGACGGGCGATCGCGAACTACGCCTCGGTCCACGAGGGGACCGACATCGTGCTCGTCGGCCTGGATCAGCTCGCCTTGTACGTCGACGTGAGGTCGTGGCTCCCGTTCGTCAAGGACGCGCTGGACATCGCGAGCCTCCACGACTGCCGGCTCTTCCTGACCGTCGCACCGGAGACGATGCGGACCCAGGAACTCGCGATGCTCTCCCGGCGGTTCGACGCACCCCTCGGGGCGGCGGCCCTCAAGAGCGCTCTTCCTTCAGGGCCGACCACAGCCGCTCCTGAAAGTCGAATTCCGTATCGAGGACCTTCCGCATGAAGAGGACGACCTGGCCTTGCGGATCGAGGCCGTTTCGGCGGCAATAGTCTCGGAACCGGGCGAGGACCTCGCCGTCCACCCGAATGTTGAACTGGATCTTCTCCGGACGCCTCGCCGCTGCGGTCCGCGCCATGCGTTCCGCATCGGAGCCGGCATACTTCAGGATATCTACAAATCTATTCAAATCGTATCATTCGGTAGCATTCGTAGCAACTAAATACCTGATAATCATCTCTGGGAACGGTGGGAGAGGGGTTGACTTCCTGACCGCGAGCGGCACGCCGAAGGCAAAGCCAGCGCCCTCCGAAGAACCAGGATTGGAACCCCCTGATTCCATCGACGCCGACCCCGTCGGCCACCGTCTCCAGGAGGATCTATTTCAGAGCCTCGTGGAATCGGCGGACTACACCGACGGACGCACACCACTCCCGGCCCGGAGTGGAGGGGCGCTCCAACTGGCGACGCCGGAGGCGATCCGCAAAGCGTTCTCGGAACAATGGAACGTCCTCTCCCATTCCCTCGGGCTGGGCGTCGACTCGGACAAGGCGTTCCAGGGACTCCGGGATCTCGTGATGTACGACATCCCCGACGGCACGCGATCCACCCTGTCCGTCCCGGTGACGGGCGACGTCGACGCGGACGCGGGCCTGTACTGTCTCGCGCTGGTCCACACCCTCGCAAGCCTCGGCGCCCGGACGAACGTCATCATGACGCACACGGTCTACAATCGCGACCGCGGTCCCGAGGAAACGAAGCGGTTCCTGGAGATCCTGCTGAAGGGCATCGACCCGTTCCGCGAGTACGCGCGCCGTCATGGACTGGCCATCCATCTGGAGGGGATCCGCGAGGGCTACGAGCTCGAACAGGAGTTCAACCGCGCCTTCCCGATGCCCTCGCACCCGAAGTTCGACGCGCATTTCCTGATGGACTACGAGGAAGAGTGGTTCCTTTCCCCTGACGGACGAGCTCTCCTCGAGGCGCTGCCGCCGATCGATGTCGTCGTGCGGCACACGAAGCTCGGGATCTCCGGCGGATGGATTCCGATCCGGATGCGGAAGGCCGCGTACGTCTATTCGCAGAACGGCACGGTCCACAGCAACTGGAACTTCAACGAGTACGCGGCGATGGTCGCGGTCACGTACCTCGCGAAGCTCCTCAACGAGGGCGAGGCGCTCTCAAAAACGTACGCTTCGATCGACGAAATCAAGGCCCGGTACCGCGACCGCGAGATCCGGCTCCGGCAGAAGATTGTCCGATTGACGCCGAAGCCGCGCAAGCTCTTCGTCGTCGGCTCGCCGGTGGGGCTCATCCAGGTGTACGCCTAGACGAGCGGCGACTCGACGAAGAATCCCGTGAGGAGTTCCTCGGTCCCCCGCGCCTCGCTGGGGACGCCCTGCCACTTCTGGAGCGCAGGTCGGTTTTGCGCCTCGAACGTAATGAGGACGTCCCGCATCTGGCGGCGGAGTTGATCCGTCTCCTCGCCTTCCAGGACGACGGTCAAGTAAGAGTATCGCGCTTTCTCGATGACCAGCGTGTACGTGCCGTGGACGATGGAGCTCAGCGACTTACCGCGGAGGATCGGGAACGAAGTCCGCATGAAATTCTGGATGACATCGAGCGTCGCGCCGAAGAGATCCTGGTCGATTGTTGTCTCGCCCGGCTTCGTTTTCGCCCCGATCAACGTGCCGTCGTGGAACGTCAGGAAGACCGCCTTGATCGAATAGCGGCGGGCCTGGAACATCCGAATCGCCTCCGAGATTCGCTCTCGGCCGATCGGATACAGCGTGTAGTAGGCGCTCCCGGCGACGAAGATGAGCAGGGTCGAGAGCGGCGGGGGAAAGGCCAGTCGGGTGACTCCGATCAGGCCATTTGTCGTCAGGCCGAGGACGAGCACGAGCGTGAACGTCACCATGAGACCCGCGGCCCGACGCGCCAGGGTCTTGCTGCTTGCGCGAACGATCTTGTATAGGCGGTAGAGGTTCCAAATACCGAGGACCGAGAACGTGATGACGTAGAGCAGGTACAGTCCGAGGACGTAGGGGTCGAAAAAGGCCACATAGAGCGTCTGTCCCTCAAACGTCAGCGGCGTGATGTCCGTGATGCCGCGTCCCCAGAGGAGGAGGAGCATCACGATGGAGATCGTCATGAGGAGTCCGTACGATCGTCTCATGCGGTCGACGTACACGAGCGTGAAAAGCAGGAAGAAATTCACGGCCAGGGTCAGGCCGGTGAGGCTCACCAGCGTCGAAAGGAGGGCCGCCCCGTACGTCGTCGAGTAGAACAGGAGGAAATCGCCGATTGCGTAGAGTCCGGCGAAGAAACAGCAGAACAGGAAGAACGCTTCCGTCCACGTGTGCCAGCGGTCGCGGTAGACCTGCAAGATCGCGAGGACGAACCATGCCGTCGCCGATGCGAGCGGGGCCGCCTTCAGGATCTCGATGAGGTAAACGATAAGCCAAGACGGCAGGGCAGCCATGTGACCAGTGTGTCCACGGAGAGATAAAGAATGGCAAATAAATACCCGACCACTCCGAAATCGGCGGCGCAAACCAGGCGGAAGGGGGCAAATCCAAACGCGAAACATCTTCGTTTTCTTTGATCTCGGGGGAACCCTGGTCGACCTGCGTGGCATCGTCGCGTCGATGGCGGAGCGCTTGACTGCAGTCCGGGTACGAGGTCCGGTCCCCCTCGCGCTTCGTTGGGCCGTTGCGACCGCCGAAGCCCTGCCCGCCGCACAAGGCCCGCGGTTCCGATCCGAGCGAGAGATTGCGTCCGATGTCCTGTTCCATCTCCTTGCGGGACGAGGCCGCGCCGACGCCCGAGAGGTGTCGACCAAGCTCGTCCAGGAGGCGTGGGCGGGTTACGTCGGAACGTGCACCCTCCAGCCCGAGGTCACGGTCGCCTGGTTGCGCAGCCTCCAATCCCGGGTCGCGGGTCTCGGTGCGGTGACGGACGGAGACACTGAGGCGGTTGCAGGCGTCCTGTCCCACACCGGTCTAAAGGAACTCTTCGATTCCGTCACGACATCCGAAGCGGCCCGATCATACAAACCGGATCCGAGAATTTACCGCTCGGCCCTAAAAGCCCTCAAGGCTCGGCCGTCCGAGAGCCTCTTCGTATCCGACGCGACACTTGACCTTCAGGGTGCGGCCAGTCTCGGCATCGCGGCCGCCTGGATCCGCCGGAGCCTTCTGCCGGACCTCGCAAAACCACCGCCGAGTACGCTGGTCCTTTCCCGCATTCAGGATGTGGACCGGATTGTCAAGGGATACGGAAAGACGGGGCGATTCGAACTACGCTGAGCGCGCCGGTTCCTTCTTCGTCTGCTTGAGCTGCAGGTGATACATCTCGACCAACTCCCTTGCCGTCGTCGCATCCTCGGGACCTTTGTCGTCCCGCCACCGTCCCGTGAATCGAGGGAAGCGGATGGCGAGCCCCGCTCCCGGACGGAGCGCACCCCATGCGCACGTATGGATCGGACTCACCGTGATCTCTGCGCCTCGCACTTCGAGGACGGTGTTGGGTTCAAACCAGACGTCGGGCTCGAGCTTCGCGTCGACCCGTGCGGGCCTGCGGTCCCGTCTCACTGCCTTGAATTTCTCGGGGAGGGCGAACAGAGTCTCGTCATCGAATCCGGTGCCCAGCTTGCATGTGGTCCGGAAGACGTCGGCTTCGTCATCGTATGCCGCCATGAGCAGCGCTCCGTAGGTACCCGCGCGCTTCCCTCGGCCTGCGAATGCGCCGACGACGACGAGGTCGATCGTGTCGCTCAATGCGGCGCTGTACTCTTTCTTGAACTTGATCCACTTGAATCCGCGCGCACCCGCGTCGTACGTCGAGTCGAGCGCCTTCGCCATGAGACCCTCGCATCCGGCCTGGAGGGCTTTATCGAAAAACGCCTCCGCTTGCTTCACATCCTCTGTCACCCGGACGGTCGAGTGACGAATCCCGTTGTTCGGCGTGACGACGGCCTCGAGGGCCTTCCGTCGATCGATGTAGGGCCGCGCGGTCAAGTCTTCATCCAAACGGAGAAGGCAATCGAATGCGAACAGGGTGACGGGGAATTCCTGCGCCATTCGCTCGACCTCGGTCTTGCGCCCTCGGCGGCGGCTGACTTCCTGGAACGGCAGAAACTCCCCGGTATTCGGATCGACCGGGACGGCCTCGCCCTCCACGATCGCCGCGCGGTCCTTGATGGCGGATCGCAGGCCGTCCACGATCTCGGGAAATTGAACCGTAATGTTTTCGAGATGACGGGAGAAGAGCTCGATTCGCTTCGGCGAGACGTGGGCCTGCACGCGTAGCCCGTCGTACTTGTACTCGAGTGCGGCCTTCCCCATCCGCTCGAAGATCTCCTCGAGCGTCTCGAGCCGTTCTGCGAGCATCGCTCGGATCGGGCGGAAGAGTTTCAGATGGATGTCCCCCAATCCGTCGATGCCTTTCGACGCGAGGACCCGTGCGACCTCGCCGAGGTCCGAGCACACATTGTATGCGCGCTCGACGCGAGGCCGGTCTGCTTTCGTCGCGAACGCGGCGGCGAGCGCATCGACGATCGTCATGTCCGCGATGCCCAGCCGCATCTGGCCGACGACCATCCGAACAACGTACTTCGCTTCCCTCGGCGTCGCATTACCCAGGAGGTCGGACAGGAGGCGGATCTTCCGCTCTTGGCTTCCTTCGCCGGATTCGCGGGCAATCGCATCGAGGAGCTGGTACACCTTCGCGGTCGTGAGCGGCGTCGACTCCAATGGCTTCTGACGCCGAGCGCCGATCGCTTCCTGGGCGACGAGACCGAGGTCTCCTTTTTCCTTCCAGAGCCGGCCGATGCGCGCGTCGTCCATTCCGGTCGCGTGCGCGAGGACGCGCATCACCATCTTCTCCGCGAGGCCGAGTTCGATGCCCTCGTAGTCCGGGTGTATGCGACCTTGCGTGAGGTAGACGACTTTGTCGAGATCCTCCTTCGGCGTCTCGCGGAGCAGGCCGACGAGCAACTCCGTCATCTCGAGCCGCTTCGTGATCGCCTCGATCTTTTCGTACGCGTCCACGACCCGGGCGAACTGCATCGGGCCGTCGGATGCTTCCGACGCTTCTTAAGGATTCGCGGGGCGTGACGCGCGTCCAGGGAAGTCGCTCCCGCTCTCCTAGCGGACCCGCTTCACCACCGCGTCGACGATTGCGTAGCTCTCCCCGAGGTACGCGTTCGGATCCATCGCCGCCTCGATCTCTTTTTTGGATAGGACTTTCGTCACCTTCGATTCGGCGAGGAGGGCGTCGCGCAGGTGGATCCCTTTCGTCCGCGCCTTCTGGGCCGTCTCGCGGACGAGCTTGTGGGCGTCCTGCCGCCCGAGTCCCTTCCCGACGAGGGCGATCATGACGGCCTCGGCCATCACCTGGCCTTTCGTCGCCTCGAGGTTCTCCTTCATCCGGTCCGGATAGACGCGCAGGGTCCGGAAGACCTCCGCGGTCCGCGCGAGCATCTCGTCGATCAGGACGCAGGCATGGGGCAGGATGATCCGCTCCGCCGCGCTGTTCGTCAGGTCGCGTTCGTGCCACAGCGGCACGTTCTCCAGGGCGGGCGTCACGAGAGACCGCACGATCCGCGAGAGGGAGCACACGTTCTCGGAGGCGACGGGGTTCTCCTTCTGGGCCATCGTCGAGCTTCCGACCTGCTTCTTCGTCTCGAACGCCTCGGCGACCTCGGCGATCTCCGTCCGCTGCAGATTCCGGACTTCCGTGCAGAATTTCTCCAGGGACGCCGCGAGGTTCGCGAGGACGGCGATGAACTCGGCGTAGCGATCCCGGCCGACGACCTGCGTGGCCGCTTCTTCCATTCCGACGCCGAGGTCGCGCATCACCGCCGGCTGGACATCGAGGGCGTACGGACCGAACGCGGCCCCCGTGCCGACGGCCCCGGACATCTTGCCGACGACGACCCGCGGCGACGCCTCCCGCAACCGGTCCCCGTGGCGGGCCGTCTCCGAGGCGAAGACCGCCATCTTGAGTCCGAACGTGATCGGGACCGCGGCTTGCCCGTGGGTCCGGCCGAGCATCACGGTCCGCTTGTACTTGGACGCCAAGCCCGCCAAGACGCCGGTCAGGTCGCCGATGTCGGCCTCGAGGAGCCGGATCGCGTCGCGGAGCTGGAGCGCCGTCGCGGTATCGAGGATGTCGTTGCTCGTCGCCCCCAGGTGGACATACTTTCCGGCCTCGCCCTCGCACGCCTCGGTCAGCGCCAGGACGACGGCCATCAGATCATGTCGCGTCTCCTCCTCGAGTTCCTGGACGCGCTTGACCGTGATCCGCTTCGTCGTCGCCTTCCTCGCGATTTCGGAGGCCGCCTCCTCTGGGATCAACCCGACCTTCGCCTCCGCCCGGGCGAGGGCCGCCTCGACGTCCAGGAGGCGCTGCAGCCGGGACTCCTCTTCGAAGAGCCCCTTCATCTTCGGCCTCCCGTAGCGGAAGTCGATCGGGCACAGGAGGGACATGGCCATCCGGCGAGGGCAAAGCCCGGAGGCGTTATGGAGCTTTCTCCCGCGGCCGGATCATCACGGCGGAGACGGAATCTTCGGGAGGACGACGGTGAACGTCGTCCCTTGGCCCAATTCCGACTCGACCTCGATCGTGCCGCCATGGGCGTTCACGACGCTCTTCGCGAACGCGAGGCCCAGTCCGGTCCCCTGCTCCTTCGGTTTCGTCGTGAAGAACGGCTGGAAGAGTTTCTCGAGGACGTCCGGCGGCATCCCCGGGCCGGTGTCGTGGACGACCAACGCGACCGTGTCGCCGCGGTCTTCGACCGCCACGGTCACGGTCCCGTTCGACGTGGCCTGGAGGGCGTTCTTCGTCAGATTGACGAGCACCTGCTGAATCCGCCGCGGGTCGACGTCGGCGACGACCGGGGGGCCCGCCTCTTTTCGCAGCTCCACACCTTCGTGGAGGTATGGCTCCATCTGTTCGAGCGACCCGTCCACGATCGTGCGGAGGTCCGTCTCGGCCGGTTGAATCGGAGGCGGCCGTGTGAGGCCCGCGAGGTCCTGCAGGATCGACCCGATGAGCCGCCGCTGCGCGTTGATCTTCTCGAGGCGGCTGACGATTTCCGGGTCCTGCGAGCGCTTCGCGGCGGTCGCCGCAAGGAGGGAGATGTTCGTGAGAGGTGTGTTGATCTCGTGGGCCACGTAGCCCGTCAAACGACCCATCGCCGCGAG
>Ga0209690_1000995_pt1 | contig 15549 bp, 15 predicted proteins | sample GraSoiAngelo_150_FD_186164 | JGI IMG/M metagenome (GOLD analysis project Ga0209690, IMG submission 186164) | Grasslands soil microbial communities from the Angelo Coastal Reserve, California, USA - 14_1009_09_40cm (SPAdes) (version 2) | ecosystem: Environmental > Terrestrial > Soil > Grasslands ...
CCCCCGTGGACGTAAACCACAATGACCTCGGAGAATGCTGCACCGTCCACCTGAAGTGCAAAGCATCCGGGGCCGCTGGTACTCAACCGCCCGAACCATGCTCTCCAAGAGGGGGATGCGAGGTCTGCCTGCAGCTCCAGCCCGTCCTCAGGCGTGTGGACAGCCGAAACCACAGCCACGGAGTGTTGACTTTCTTTAGCAGCGATGTTCGCCATATCGGTCGGTGGCAGATCGGCCAGTGTGATCTGCGATCTGCCGGCACCGCCCAACGGGAAAGCTCGCACCAGTAGCGGTCCAGCGTATGTGGCGTCCACCATGAGGATGGCCGCCTGTCCGCCGGAGTACCAGCCAGACTGCCCAGAAAGATAGACGGGCCCGCCACCAAACCCGTAGTCTGGCGCCGTATTACCGAAGTTGACCATTGGTGACGCAGGGCAGCTTGCGGTTGATGTCAGGACTGGCAGGTTGAGCGGCCTCTGACTCAGTGCGGCCATGGGGTCGGCCCCAGTTGAGGCGGCGCCGACTTGCACGACACTCGCCCCGCCCAGACTGTTTCCACCGCCGTAGTCGACCTTGAATGCCAGGTTGTAGAAACCCGGGGCGAGGTCGGATGGCAGCGCGAACGTACTGGTTGGCGCTTTGGGATTGCGGTCGTCCGTGTTGAGCGCCGCCGCCGGAAGTGTCTTGGCAGCGGGTGCGCCGCCCTTCAGCCCCTTGACACTGGCATATGGACCCGCGAGGACGGCCGTAATGGTGATCGGGAGAGGCCGGCTGTCCGCAGTCGCACCCGCCGCTACGACTATCCAGTGCAAGCTGACGGTCTCGCCCGGATGCCAGGCGCTCTGGATGTCCGATGCCGTGCAGCAAGTGAACGTATAGCGGGCATAAGTTAGGCCCGATTGGCCGGCACTCGAAGGTGAACATCCACCCAAAATTCCAGCGGCCACCGTGCCTGCGATGGCCAGACGCGGAATCCGGCGCATTTCGTGACGCCTATGGATCACAGCTAAGCGCCACCCTGATACCAGTACAACGGCGCCAGACTATCCCGGTTACGTTCGACCCGTGAATCGATTCTTCGAGGTACAGGGCAAACGATGGGTGGCGGCGGCACATCCTCACGGAGCGATATTGACGAGCCGTACGCCGCTCCATGCAGCCTATTTCCGTCCGGCCTGAGAGGATGGGATCGAACATCGGCGGACTCTCAAAGGTACCTGCCGAGGGGTGGTGGTATTGACGCCCCCGAACCCGCTCTGGATCGCCAGACCTTCTTCAAATCTTTGGCGGTCTGGTTAGTTCAGCGGTCGCTTTCCGAGCAGATCCCGCGCCAGTGCCCGCCAGAATGGTCCACCCCAGACTCCGATTGATAGCAGGGCTCCGAATACGGCAACCGCATCGATGCTTTCTCGTCCCTGTTTTGCCCAGTACACGTCCTGGAGATTGAGCCAAAGCGCAAACTCGTCGAGGGTTAGGGCGGAACCAACGCCGTACAGTGCTGCCGTGGCGCGGGACGCCGCGGTTGGACGACGCTCGGTCCCGACCAGCACCAACCAGAGATAGCCGACCGTCAGTAACCCGCCGATCCCGAATACCAGGTGATGTAGGTGCCGGCCGCCGACCGACAGATTATGAAACGGACCGATCTGGTGCTGGATGGCGTAGGTGATCGCGCGGGCCCCACCGAAGGCGGCGAGGAAAGTCAGCGACGAGATGAATAGCCGCTCCTGCCGGGGATTCCTGAACTCGTTGCGATAGTGGCTGATGATCCGCTTGATGAGCGAGGATTGCATGTCGTGATCCTACGCAAGCGGTCACATTCCAGCCCAAATCGACGACCGAGTCGATTTGATCACGAGACCTAGGGGTCAGTGGCTCGGCGGGTAGCAGACGTAGTGGCGGAGCGGGCGAGATTCGAACTCGCGAACCGAGTTACCCCGGTTACAGCATTTCCAGTGCGGACTCCAGAAACGGCCGCATTTTGAGGCATGTCTGCCCGGCAACTGTAATTCGACTTGAACTCGACCGCCACTCCCCTTCAACTCTTCTTTAACGGAACCATGTTTTTGGAAATGCCGTAGCCTCTGGCCAAGAAATGCCGTCGCCGTTAGCGGGGAGTCAGGCACACCGGACTCAGGTCTTCGCGGGGAGTCTCGCTCGGCAACGCCAGATACTGATGTTTAAGTCAGCATGGCTGAGTGCCCGGGGAGTCGTCGTTGCCCCGTGCCTGCCAACGCGACTTGGCCGGCGAACCTCCTCTAAGGCTCTTTCAATCGGAAGTCACCAGTCATTCGACTGCGACGAAAGACGTTGACGGCCTGGCTCGAGTTGCCTAGACTGTTTTCAAGCTTATGACACCTGTTCACATATATGAACCATGATGCGGATCGTCGCGCTTCACGGCCATCCGAAGGACCCGTCGGAATTCGATCGCTACTATCGCGACGTCCACACCCCTCTTGTGCAGCGCATCCCGGGCGTGCGAAACATCCGGGTCGGTCACGTCCTTAAGATGTCTGACGAGTCGCAGCCCCCCTATTACCTGGTCTCGGATACCTATTTCGACAGCAGCGCGGAGCTGGAGGCCGCCCAGGCTACTCCCGAGATGGCAGCGGCGCTGGCCGACGTGCCGAAATTCGCGACGGGGGGCGTCACGATCATGTTTTGCGAGTACGAGGACGTCGCTCCGGCAGCCGATTCTGCGCACGGTCCACAGTTCTCGCCTTAAGCCTTCAGCTTTCGCATCCATGGATGCCTTTCCCGTCAAGTCCGCCGACCGAACCCTCGATATCTTCGAGCTTCTCGTTGCCGAACCGAACGGCCTGACGATCTCAGAGATCAGCGACCGCCTCGGCTTTGCCCGAAGCAGCACGCATGGTCTGGTCCACACCCTTCAAACACGCGGCTACTTGGCGCTGGACGGTGGCCGCCGGTTCCAGTTGGGCGCACGACTGATCCAGCTCGGGCTCAACGTCGTCGATCGACTCGAGCTTCGGTCCGCGGCGCGGGAACCTATGGAGAGACTCGTCCAACTCACGCACGACACTGCCCTGCTGGCGACGCCCGATCGCGGTGAGCTTCTTTACGTCGAGAAAATCCTCAGCGACACGCGCGACGTCCGCACCGATCCGCGCGTGAGCTCGAAGAGACCCTTGCACTGTTCCAGTCTTGGCAAAGCATTACTCGCCGCACTGGACGATCAGGCGGTAATGAAGGTCATCGACCTGATCGGCCTCGAACGCGTGACCCAATTCTCGATCACCAATCGAGATCGGTTACTCGACGATCTGGCCCGAACGCGAGCCCGCGGCTACTCGGTCGACCAGCAGGAGGCTCTGGTGGGCGTCTGGTGCGTCGGGGCTCCCGTGCGCGACCATACTGGACGGTCAGTCGCTGCGATCAGCCTCTCGACCATCAAGGACTTTTTCGATCCGGACCAGACGGGGCCCCAAGTAGCGGCAGCGGCAGTCGAAGTCTCGCGAGCGATGGGTTGGACGGGGGATGCGTCAACCCTTTATCATCCCGTGCCGGGCTCCGAGCTCTTCCTTCTTGACCACGAACCCCTTCATTCGTCTGGGCACCAATGAGGCCGGCCACAATCGACGAGGTCAAAGACCCAGGTGAGCCTGCCGAAGGAGATTCCCAATCGCTGAGTGGGTTACGTGCCTGGCAAACGTCTTACCGAGGACGCCTCTATGCCATCTCGGGAATCTACCGAGTGAAGGTGAGGACTTGAAGGTGAAGCGCCAATCGATATTGCTGGCTGAATGCACTGCGCGCGAAGTCGAGCAGCAGCTGGGGACCAGCATAAGGGTGATCGTGCCGGCCGGCTCGACGGAGCAGCATGGCCCCCACGGTCCGCTCTGTACTGATGCCTTGCTGTCGACGGAAGTCAGCCTGCGGATCGCGCGCCGGATCAATGCCCTGGTGGCGCCGACGATCCCATACGGCCTGTCCGGCGATCACAAAGGCTTCCCTGTGGTGTATTTGTCGGTCAATACGCTCACGGGGATTGTGCAAGATGTTTGCCTCTCATTGGCGGAAACCGGCTTCCGCGAGATCATTTTCATCAACGGGCACTACTCCAACATCATCGCCATGTCCGCGGCCATCGCGGAAGTGGGCGACCGGCTTCCCCCCGGCACCTTCGCTTTTCCGTTCAACTACTGGGATCCGCTTCCCCCCGAGCAGCTTAACGCCTACCTGAGCGCGGAGGTCGGCTACCACGCCAATATCGGTGAAACCTCTGCGGTCATGGCCGTCGACGAGTCGCTGGTCGATATAGAGCGCGCGGTGGCGGAATTTCCTGAGTTCTCGGCTACACCAACCCCTCCACTCGTGGCGGCCTATTTCTTTTCTCGGAAGGGCACCACCTTCAGTGCGACGCGCTCTGGGGTCTGGGGCGACCCCCGCAAATCCAGCGCGGAGCAGGGCATCCGCTACCTGCAGCAGATCGAGGATGCGGGCGTTCGGTTCATCCGCGATGTTGAAGAATCCTTCAAGCGCTTTCCGCCGCGGGCGGCGCCCGTCCGAGGTGCCGTCCAAGAATGAGCGATAGAGAATATCTGCAGCCGGCCGGCGTGGCTTCTCCCCCTGAACCGTACTCACACGTCATCCGGGTCGGCAAGACCGTCTATATCGCTGGACAGGTCGCCTTTGACGCCGGCAACAAGGTGGTCGGCCGCGGTGACCCACGCCTCCAGGCGGAACAGTGCTGGAAGAACATCGAGGCATGTGTGCGGGCGGCCGGCGGGACGGTGACCGATATTGTGAAAGTCGTGTGCTTCCTGAAGGACATCCGGCACGTGCCCTACGAGATCGCGGTGCGCCGGCGGCTGTTTCCGGAAGGGCGCTGGCCGGCCTACACGATGGTGCAGGTTGCCAACCTGGGACAGGAAGATCTTCTCTACGAGATCGACGTCACGGCGGTGCTGCCGTGACCGCGCCCATCGCGCCCGACGCTGCGCTCGTTCGCCAGCTTGCGGCGGCCGTCCGCCTGGTGCTGAATGACGAGCGGATCGCCCAGGCCCAGCCAATTCTTGCCGCGCAGCTGGGCATCAGCGTCCCGGCTGAGCTCCTCGTAGGAACTGAACCCGCCACCCACTTTGACGTGGATTGGGCATGACGCGCTCGACCGATCCCGCCAGTCTGGATATTGTCACGGCGGCTACTGAAATGCGCGCCGGATCATTGAGGCCGTCAGCACTCCTTGATTCGATCCTCGAACGTATCGATGAGGTCGAGCCCGAGCTGCGGGCCTTCGTGCTGGTCGATCGGGAGGGCGCTCATCGGGCCGCGGTGGACCTCGATCGCGAGCTGGCACGGGGCAAGTTGCGGGGACCGCTCCATGGCATCCCGGTGGCCGTCAAAGATATCTTCGATGTCGCTGGCTTCCCAACGCGGTGCGGGTGTCGTGCCTATGACGATGCCCCTCCCACCAGCGAGGACAGCACGGTGGTAGCTCGGCTTCGCGCAGTGGGCGCGATCATCCTTGGCAAGACGACCACCCATGAGCTGGCCTGCGGCGTCTACACGCCGCCGACGCGCAATCCGTGGGACCTGGAGCGCATTCCCGGTGGCTCCAGCGGCGGCTCGGGGGCGGCGGTCGCGGCCGGCATGGCCATGGGCGCGACCGGATCCGACACCGGCGGCTCGATCCGCATCCCTGCTGCGCTTTGCGGCGTGGTCGGGATCAAGCCCACCTATGGCCGGGTAAGCCGGGCCGGCGTGGCCGCCCTCAGCTGGTCACTGGATCATGCGGGCCCGCTAGCACGCACGGTCGATGACGCCGCGCTGCTCCTCCAGGCCATGGCTGGTGTCGATCCCCGGGATCCAACGTCGATCGATCGTCCTTTGCCCGACCTCTTCCCATCCAGCGAGGGCTCGCTCCAGGGCCGTCGCATCGGCGTGCCCGGCGAGCTCTTCTTCGATGGAATCACGGATGCCGTCCGGGGAGCGGTCGACGACGCTCGGCGCAGCCTGAGCGAACTAGCGGCCACCATCGTGGAGGTTTCGATCCCCGAGCTTGCCTGGACGCTCCCGGCCGAGTTTGGCATCGTTCTTGCCGAGGGGGCGTCCTATCACGAGCAGCTCCTCCGAACCCGGCCAAAGCTGATTGGAGAAAACGTGCTCGGGCTGCTCGATGCTGGGGCTCTCCTCCCGGCGACGTATTACTTGCGCGCGCAACGGCTCCGGGCCGTGATCCAGACGGCGGTACGAAGGGCCTTTGAGCAGGCGCGTCTCGACGCGCTGCTCGCGCCCACGCTTCCAGCAGCAGCGGCGCGGCACGACCAGCTCACGTACCTTTTCGACGGGCGCGAAGAGGGAGTCACTGATGCGTACGTGCGGACGACGGCTCCGTTCAACCTGACCGGACAGCCCGTGGTCGCCGTCCCGGCCGGGTTGTCCCCGGAGGGCTTGCCCATCGGGGTCCAGTTTGCTGGGCGGCCTTACGCCGAAGACACGGTGGTCACGATCGCCCGCGCCTACGAGCGCGCGAGCGGTTGGCGCGAAAAGAGCTTCCCGCCGCGAGGGATTGCAGGCGTTCTCGCGGCTGCCCGCCCTGGGTCCGGAAAAACCGGATAGCCCAGGCGCATCGAGCTGCTCGCATGGCCGTGAATCGGCTGCAGAAGCGAGTCGCCCTCGTAACCGGAGGCGGGCGGGGTCTCGGTTATGCGATCGCGCAACGATTTGTCGCGGAGGGAGCGTCGGTCGCGGTAATGGGATTGCACTCGGACTCCGTTGCCCGCGCTGTGGATAACCTCAGGTCGTATGGCGGCACGGCGATCGCGATTGTGGGCGACGTCTCTGTCGAGCAGGACGTCAGCGATGCGGTCGGCAAGACCGTCGCCGAGTTCGGTCGCCTCGACATCATGGTCAACAATGCAGGGATCATCGCTATCGGGCCGGTCATTGACACGACTACCGAAACCTGGGATCGGCTCATGCAGGTGAATCTCCGTGGCACATTCCTGGGCTGCCGCGAAGCGTCCCACCAGATGATCGCTCAGGGTACTGGAGGTCGAATCGTCAACGGCGCCTCGGGAGCTGGTCGACGGGGCGGGGCGCTGATCGGCCCCTACGCGGCGAGCAAGTTCGGGGTGATCGGACTTACGCAAAGCCTTGCAGTCGAACTCGCGCCCCATGGGATCACCGTCAACGCCTACTGCCCTGGGCACGTGACATCGACCCCGATGTGGGATCGCATCGACCGGGAGATGAGCTCGTGGACGGGCCAGGAGGCCGGATCAGCCAAACTCGCAGCTGCGCGCGAAGCGCCGCTCGGACGAGCAGGCCGGCCCGAAGAGATCGCGGCCGCCGTTGCATTTCTCGCCTCCGATGAGGCGTCGTTCATTACGGGAGAGTCTCTGCTGATCGATGGCGGTCTCGTACGATTCTGATTCAGGAGACCGGAAAGCCACCTGCCGCCAGTGACGGCAGCGGTCTGACTCCACAATAGCTGTCATTCCCGGACAGCGAACTCGATAAGTTCCTTCGTTGTTTGCCAGCATCAATGCGACGCGTCGCCTAGCAAAGCGGCTCTGTTAAGATTCCCCCAGGGCAGTTCTGAAAGGACCTTTCACTAGATGAAAGAGGTTTCCCGGTACGGCGTGGCCAGGGTTGATCGAGTCGTCGCTGTCCTTGACTCGTTTGACGGACATCCCGCGGGCCTGGCCGAAATCGCCCGCCGAGTGGGGCTGAGCGAGGCCACAACTCTTCGTTATGTGTCCAGCCTCGTCCGGCATGGGCTGATCGAGCGCGACGGCGATCCCGGGCGTTATCGGCTCGGGATGCGGCTCTTCCAGCTGGGCCAGCGAGCGCTGGATGGCAGGCACTTTCCGGCTACTGCGTTGCCGCTGATGGAGCGACTACGCGACCGGTTCCAGGAGACGGTCAACCTGGCCGTCAGGCATGGCGATGACCTGGTGCTCATCGAGGCGCTGGAGAGTCCCAGGTCTATCAAGAAGGGCACCAAGGTGGGCGGTCAGGATCCCTGGCATGCGTCGGCCATTGGGAAGGCGATCCTCGCTCTCTTACCCGAGAGCGAAGCGAAAGGGATTCTCAAGCGGCGAGGCTGTCCCCGCTTTACCGCGAATACACGGACAACCTGGACGGTCTTGGCGCGCGATTTGCAGGAGGCCCGGCAACGTGGCTACGCCGTCGACCGGGATGAGGTGGAGGCAGGAATCTCCTGCGTCGCAGCCGCCATCCTCGACGAGCGCAAATGGCCCGCCTGTGCGATCAGCGTGAGTGGCCCTACTTACCGCATTACCACAGAGGTCTTCCGCGACATGGGCAATGAGCTTAAGGCGGCGGCGGCGATGATGGTCGCCGCCTGACGACAAGGAGGGATCGTTATGTTGAACCGACGCGAATTTCTCCAACGATCAGCGGCATTGAGCCCGGTGGTGTTGAGCGCGTCCGCCTTGCTGGAGGCGTGCGGGCAGGCCGCCCAGCAGTCAGCCACGGGAACCCTGACGATCGCGTCGACCGACACGCCTCAGAACCTCGATACGCAGAAGACCGTTCACTTTCCGTCTGTCGAGGTAGTGACGGGGTCGCTCTACGACGTTCTGTGGGAGTTCAAGAAGAAGCAGATCGCGTCAGGGCAGTTCGCGTCCGATTTCGGTGTGGACTTCGAGCCAAGGCTGGCCGAATCGTGGCAGGTGGCACCTGACGGCCGTACCTGGACGGTCAAGCTCCGCCAGGGAGTCAAGAGCGCCGCCGGCAACGAGTTCACCTCTGCTGACGTCAAGTGGACCTGGGACCGGATCTCCAATGTCAAGGGGCTGGGGACTTTCTACTACCTGACCTTGACCATGGCGGCCGACGATATCAAGGTGATCGACAAATACACGGTGTCGTTCACCACCGGGCATCCAGCGGCCACCTACACCTGCGACATGCAGCAGTTCGCCGCCGTCATCATCGACTCGACGGAGGCGAAGAAGCATGCCACCTCGGACGATCCTTGGGCGACCGAATGGTTGGCGAAGCACAGCGCCGGGTTTGGGCCGTACGTCATCGAGAACTGGACGCCAGGCCAGCAGATGGTGCTGCGCGGTCGGGACGACTACTATCGCGGGGCCCCCAAGATCAAGCGCGTCATCTACCGCGCGGTTCCAGAGTCGGCCAACCGTCTCGCGCTCCTCCTCAGTGGCACCGTCGACCTGGCCGAGGATCTCTCGACGCAGGAGCTTGAGAAGGTCCGCTCATCATCGGGCGTGACCGACCTGTACTGGCCGGTCGGCAGCCGGTTCAATGCCATCATGATGAACCTGGCCAAGAAGCCCTTCGACGACGTCCGGGTGCGCCAGGCGATGGCCTACGCGACGCCCTACGACGACATCGTCAGCACCGTCTACAAGGGTCGAGCGAGCAGGATGAAGACCATCTTCCCGAGCTCGTACCCCTTCGCAACGGGTGAGTTCAACCGGTACACGACCGATTACGACAAAGCGCGATCACTGCTGAGTGCTGCCCGCGTCGCGAGCGGCTTTCCGCTGACCTACTCGTACAACTCGGCCGTGCCAGAGCAAGAGCAGATTGGAATCCTCATGCGGTCCAGCCTGCAGAAGGTCGGCATCAACCTGACGCTGGACAAGCTCCCTCCCTCGGTCTTTGTTCAGAAGCTGCAAGGGAAGGAGTTCGCGTTTACGCTGTTCCAGGACCAGCCGATCTGCCCCGATCCTGGCTACGCGCTGTTCCTCTATTACAAGACGAATTCGTTCGTCAACTACGCCAACTACTCGAACCCAGAGGTCGACAGCCTGATCACCCAGGGCCTGGCAACGCTTGCCCCAGACCAGGAGAAGCCGATCTGGAACAGGGTTCAGCAGCTCGTGACCCAGGACTCACCCTGGATCTTTCTCGTCGAGCCGGGTTTTCACCTGGGCGTCCGCTCGAACGTGAAGGGGGCGACCTGGTACCCGATCAATCAAGTCCAGTTCTACGACTACAGCAAGACCTGATCGGCGCATGAGTCCACCGGCCGTCGTGCTCCTCGGGACAGGAAGGCCCGAGTAGGATCAGCGTCCGTGATGGTCTGGCGCTATGCGCTCCGGCGGCTGGCCATTGCCGTTCCCCAGCTCTTCGGGTTGCTCACGGCCACCTTCTTCATTGTCCACCTGCTTCCAGGCGATCCTGCCCGGCTGATCGCGGGTCCCCTCGCGAGTGCGGCGACCATCGGCGAGATCCGTCATCGGCTCGGACTCGACAAGCCGTTCTTTCAGCAGTACCTGGACTACGTGAAAGGCCTCTTCACCCACCTCGATCTCGGCCCATCGTCCTACACCCACGAAGCTGTATCGTCCGACCTCCTGCAGCGCTTCCCGGCCACCTTCGAGCTGATCACGCTGGCGCTGCTGGGAATCATCGTCCTCAGCCTTACCGTCGGCGTGGTCTCGGTCGTCTTTCCGACCAGCCGCCTCGGACGGGCGCTACGCCCGCTCGCGTTCGTGTACAGCCTGGTCGCCGGCGCCCTGCCCGACTTCTGGATCGGGCTGATGCTGATCTACGCCTTCTTCTTCGTGCTCCACATCTTGCCGGCCCCGGCGGGGCAGATCGACCTCACGCTGTTGCCGCCACACCCGATTACCGGGGCGCAGTTCGTCGATGGATTACTGACCGCCAACCCTGACGTGATCATCTCCGGGTTCCTCCACCTGGTCCTTCCCGTCGTCACCCTCGCGATCGTGTACGGCGGTCCCATCTTCAAGGTCGTGGTGGGCAGCATGACGGACGTGTGGGGCGCCGAGTATCTGCGCTTCGCCCGCGCCTGCGGCCTGCCGCCGCGAACGCTGATCCGGTACGCGGTCCGGAGCGCCCTGCCCCCCGTGATCACGCTCAGCGCCACCATGTATGCCTTCCTTCTGGCAGGGGCGGTCCTAGTCGAGACGGTCTTTGCCTGGGGCGGCGTCGGTCAGTACGCCGTCCAATCGATCGTGAACAGTGACTACTTCGCCATCCAGGGCGTCGTCCTGTTGACCGGGACTTTCACCCTCGTCGTCTACCTGCTCGTCGACCTCCTCCAGCTCTGGGTCGACCCGCGCATCCAGTACTAGAGATGGGTCCTGAAAGCCGACTCCACCAGATCCTCAGGACGCTTGGCCGGCTGTTCCGTCGCCGACCGGCCGGCGCCATCGGACTCTGCGCCGTAACCATCATTGCCATTGTCGCCATCATCGGCGTCTGGATCGTGCCCTACGGACCGACGGATGCGAATCCCGCAGCCCAGCTCGAGCCGCCCGGCCCCAGCCACTGGTTCGGGACGGACGTCTCGGGCATGGACGTCTTTTCCCGCGTCGTGGCCGCGGCCCGCAACGACCTCGCCATCGGCGTGGCCGCGACCCTGCTCGCACTGGCAATTGGGACGCCGCTCGGGATCGTGTCCGGCTACGTGCGTGGCTGGCACTCCGAGCTGATCAGCCGCGGGGCCGACATCCTCCAGGCGTTTCCGATCTTCATTCTGGCGATGGCGCTGGTCGCCCTGCTCGGCCAGAAGATCACCAATGTGATCCTGGTGATCGCGTTCCTCACCTCGCCGATCTACCTTCGCCTGATGCGGGGGCAGACCTACGCGCTGCGGCAGACGCCCTTCGTCGAGGCCGGGATCGTTGTCGGCAACGCGCCGCGACGGATCATCTCCCGCTACATCTTCCCGATGGCCATCCCGCCCGCGTTGACGCAGGTCTCGGTCAACGTCGGGATCGCCATCCTGCTGACCGCAGGGCTGAGCTTCGTCGGCGCCGGGGTGCGGGTCCCCACGCCGGAGTGGGGCTCGATGATCTCGATCGGGGCGCCGGAGATGATCACCGGCCAGTGGTGGGTGGCAACCTTCCCCGGCCTGGCCATCGTGGTCACCGTGCTCAGCTTCTCGCTGCTCGGCCGGGCGATCGAGTTCTTGACCGACCCCCGGCAGCGATGAGCGAACCGGTCCTGACGTTGAAGGTGATCCGCACGGTCTTCCAGTCCGATGACGGCCCGGTGCCGATCGTCGACAACGTCTCCTTCGCCCTCTTTCCGGGGGAGATGTTCGGCATCGTCGGTGAATCCGGGGTAGGCAAGACGACGCTGGCGCTCTCGCTCCTCAACCTGATTCGACCGCCCGCCCGCGTGACCGGCGAAGTCTGGTACCGGGGGACCGAGCTGCTTTCCCAACCCGACCATGTCTGGCGCCGATTCCTCGGTGACGAGATCAGTTTCATCCCTTCCTCCGGAAAAGCTGCCCTCAACCCCGTCTTTACCGTGGGCCAGCAGCTGATCGATATGATTCGGGCCCACCGGCCGGCGGGCGACCGCGAGGCCTACCAGACGAGTGTCGAGATGCTGAGCCGCGTCGGCCTGAGCGATCCGGATCGTCGCATGCGGAGCTACCCCCACGAGCTATCCGGCGGGATGGCGCAGCGCGTCGCCATCGCCATCGCGCTCGTCAACCGGCCCCGCGTCGTGATCGCCGACGAGCCAACGGGCGGCCTCGACGTGACCATCCAGGCGCAGATCCTCGACCTGATGAAGGAACTGAACACGACCCTCGATTACTCGACGATCCTGATCAGCCGTGACCTCGGCATCATCGCCAACTACTGCGCGCGGGTCGGGGTCATGTTCCGGGGACGTGTGATCGAGCTCGGGCCGCTGACCCAGGTCTACGCCCGGCCCGGCCATCCCTACACCGAGGCGCTGCTGGAGGCATTCTCGCTGCGACGCGAGCGAGTGCTGCGCAGCCGCCAGGCCACCTCCGTCGCACTGGTCGAACCGCCGCCGCATGGTTGCCCGTACGAACCCCGCTGTCCGTATTCGACCAGCCGCTGCGTGGAGGAGGACCCGGGACCAAACGCGCTGGGCCCCGACCAGTGGGCGCGCTGCCATTACGCCGGGAGGTTCCGCCTTGCCCCTGATCACGGTTGAGCATCTGGTCAAGACTTTCCCGGTGCCGCACAGCCGCGACACCGTGAAGGCGATCAGCGACATCACCTTCTCGATCGAGCAAGGCGAGACGCTGGCGTTGATCGGCGAGAGCGGCTCGGGGAAAACGACCGTGGCCCGCTGCCTGGTCCGCCTGATCACCCCCGACAGCGGCCGGATTGCCTACCGCGGGAGCGACCTGCTTGCGCTCCGCGGCGCCGAGCTGACGACGCTGCGGCGCCGGATTCAGATCGTCTTCCAGGACCCGGGGACGTCCCTCCACCCGCGCATGACGGTTCGGGCAACCCTTCGCGAGCCGATCCTGCTGTGGGGCAATGGGCGAAGGGCCGACGCCCGCGTTCGCGAGCTGCTCGAGATGGTGCACCTCAACCGCTCGGTGATCGACAAATATCCCCACCAGCTCAGCGCCGGACAGCAGCAGCAGGTCAGCCTGGCCCGGGCGCTCGCCGCCGAGCCCGAGCTCGTGATCCTCGATGAGCCCACCTCGGCGCTCGATCCCAACTCGCGGCTCGAGATCATCAACCTGCTGGTCAACCTCCAGCGCTCGCTGGGCATCGCGTTGCTCTTCATCTCGCACGACCTGACGGTGGTCCGATCGCTGGCCGCCCGTGTCGCCGTCATGTATTTGAGCAAGATCGTGGAGACCGCCCGGACGGAGGCGATCTTCGAACGTCCGCTGCATCCCTACTCGCGAGCCCTGATCGCGTCCGTCTTTCCCCCAGAGCCCGGCCGGCGTCGCGATACCTTCCGGCTCAGGGGCGAGATCCCGAGTGCAATCGACCTCCCGACCGGATGCTTCCTCTATTCGCGCTGTCCGATGGGGGTGTCGAGGTGCACCGTCGCCCACCCTCCGCTTTTCGACATCGGACCTGGGCGCGCAAGCGCCTGCTACCGAGCCGAGGAGGTGCCTCCGCCCGAGCAGCTGCCGCTGCACGTCTGAGCGGCCGATTCCCTGCCGCCCGCGTCTCCCGAGGCTGAACGCCAGCGCAGCCGACGGTCGCGGCATTTCCAAGCCGATCAGCCCCATTCCCAGGAAATGCCGCGACCCCACCGCTCATTATCTCGACGGGACCAACAGTTGCGCCTATACGAGCCGCTAGACGTGGGGTGGTTGGTTCGGTTACTACCGGATATGGTGGCGGAGCGGGCGAGATTCGAACTCGCGAACCGGGTACGCCGGTTACGGCATTTCCAGTGCGGACTCCCAAGGCTGCCTAACTTTGAGGGTCATGTGGGCAGCAACTTTAATGCGATTTGAACTCGACTGCCACTCCGCCTCAACTCTTCTTTAACAGAGCCCTGTTTGTGGAAATGCCGTAGGCGCTGTCTCGGAAATGCCGCGACCCGTAATGGCCGGCTGAGCGCGAACCTGGCTCCATCTCAGCCTTCATCTGGATGAGAGCCGATGCGGTAGCATCCCTCGCGGATGCACCACGGAGAAGTGGGGCTTAATCCGCCGCAAGATAAACCGCTAATCGACGTGGAGCATCTGACGCGCGCTTTCGGAAACCGCGAGCAGCGCGTGACCGTGCTCGACGACGTAAGCTTCGGCGTTCCCCGGGGGTCCCTGTTCGGCATCGCCGGCCCCTCAGGGAGCGGCAAGTCCACGCTGCTCAACCTGCTCACCGGACTTGATCGTCCAACCTCCGGCCGCGTTCTGTTCGACGGGCTGGAGCTGCGCGCGCGAAGTGAAAATCAGCTTGCCCGCTGGCGTGGTCACCACGTGGGCATCGTTTTCCAATTCTTCCAGCTGATCCCGACCCTGACGGCGCTCGAGAACGTCATGCTGGCGTTACAGTTGGGCGCTTCGAAAGCGTTCCGTCGCGCCTCCTGGCGCGAGCGCGCAGTCGCCTGTCTCGAGGAAGTCGGAGCGGCGAACCTCGCTGACCGTCTCCGGCGGACAGCAACAGCGGATCGCGATCGCCCGGGCGCTGGCCAACGACCCGCCCCTGCTCGTCGCCGACGAGCCGACCGGCAACCTCGACTCGCGCTCGGCCCATGACGTCTTCGATGTTCTGGCCGGGTTGACGGAGCATGGCAAGACCGTCGTCTTCGTCACCCACGCCACGGAGCTGGCGGCGCGGGCCACAGCGGGCATCGAGCTGCTGGACGGCCGCATCATCGACCAGCACGGCGCGGCACGGCCCGTCGTGCAGCCGGCATAATGGTCTCTCCGCTCGCGCACAAGGCGCTGCGTGACGTGAGCCGCCGAAAGCTGCGAACGCTACTGGTGGTGATCGGGATCGTGGTGGGCGTGGCCGGACTCACTGCCATCAACGTGGCCTCCCACGAGCTGGCGGCCGCCTTCGCCTACAGCGCCACCGAGCGAGCCACACCCGATATTTCGATCTCCGCCGACCAGGTCGATCCCGCGCTGGCTGCGGCCGTACACGGCCTCCCCAATGTCCGCGCGGTTCAGCTGATGACCTTTTACTCGACACGATGGAAGATCGGCGGCCCGCCGGGCCACGTCAACATGAGCATCACCGCCTACCAGGACTTCAATCACGTTGCCATCTATCCGTTCCAGGTGACGAGCGGTCGCTTGCCCGGCGTGGGCGAGATCGTCATGGAGTCGAGCGACCGAACGCTGCAGCCATTCAAGGTTGGCGACGTCATCAC
>Ga0209690_1000998_pt1 | contig 15532 bp, 14 predicted proteins | sample GraSoiAngelo_150_FD_186164 | JGI IMG/M metagenome (GOLD analysis project Ga0209690, IMG submission 186164) | Grasslands soil microbial communities from the Angelo Coastal Reserve, California, USA - 14_1009_09_40cm (SPAdes) (version 2) | ecosystem: Environmental > Terrestrial > Soil > Grasslands ...
TCACGCGGAAGAAGCGACCGAAATAGTTCTGCGGCCCGACTCGGCCCACGCGCTGCTCGAGGTCGTCCCACGCGAAGCCGTAGGTCTCGAGCACCTCGAGCAGCGAGGCGGGTAGGCGAGTACGAGTCGCGAACACGAACGCCTTCTCCAGGATCACCACCACGGCCACGACCGTGAGCAGCAGCAGCGGATAGATCATGGCGCCGCCCACGCGGAGGGCCGCGACGAAACCCTGGAGATCCTGCATCAGTGCAACTCCCTTCTCGTTTGTCCTAGAATTCTTTCTGGAGCCCGCCATAGAACGCCCGCCGGGGGCCGAACTGCGGGGCGAAGACCCCGAGCCCGGTGCCACTCCGGATCTCATATTGCTCGTCCCACAGATTGACGATGTCGAAGCGGGCGCTCATTTTCCCAATCGCCGGGAGCGTGAAGCCTTGCTGGATCCCGACGTTGGCCGTCTGATAGGGCCTGACTGAGGAGTCGTTCGGGTGCACGACAGTGCGCCGCAGGCCGCTGCCGGCCAGGAAGTCCATCGACAGTCGCGTCTGGCGCCAGAGATAGGCCGCGCCCGCGGACGCCGTGATGAGCTGGTAGTGATCGGTGTGAATGTAGTGTTCGTGGATGTAGGCGAGGTCGTCTGCGGTGAACAGCGATTGCGCGGTCTCGATGCGCTTCCCCCACTGTTGGGCTGCTGCCAGATTGCCGTAGGCAGAGAACCCACCGACCACGTAGGAGGCGCTGAGCTCGACGCCGTAGTTGTAGCCCCACTTGTAGTTGAAGGGAGTCAGGAAGACCGGCGCGCCGAACTGGCCGTCGTCGAGAAGGTGCTCCGCCTGCTTGTAGTAGCCGTCGAGTCCGACCTTGAGCCCCGGAATGATTTGCTGGGTGACGCCGGCATCGACGTAGTGGGCGCGCTCGGCCTTGATGGTCGTGTTCTTCTTGACCTCTGGCTCTGCGGTCGAATCGGTGAGGCGGTTGAGGCTCGAGGACGACACGAAGACGAGCGGCGGTGGGGTGAAGTAACGGGCATAGCCGGCGTGCACCGTCGTCGTGGGGGTGGCCATCCAGACCACGTTGAGCCGCGGACTGAGCTCCCACTCGTTTCGGAAGGCGTCGTAGTCATCGAACCGCAGCCCTCCGTTGATGGTTACCGTCGGGAGAATGCGCCAGGCGTCCTGGCCGTAGAGGCTGTACGTGTAGCCGGTGATGCCTGTGCTGTCGAAGATCTTGAACGGCGAGTCGGGGAGCGTCTGGACGCCGCCGGACGCTGGCAGCACCGACGAGGTCGTCTGCACGCTGCTGCGCTCCGCGGTGAAGAGGAGACCGGTCCTCACGGTGTGCGTGGGCGTGAGCACGTAGCTGCCCTCGGCCTGGAGCCCCGTCGCCACACTGCTCCGGTGGTAGTTCTGAGCGATACCGTTGAAGAGGAGATCAGCCAGCGGATCCGGGTTGAAGTCGATCTGGCTGTAACGGGTGAAGACCGAGACCTGATAGGTGAGGTCCTTCTCCGCCTTCAGGTAGGACAGCACGGCATAATAGTTTTGCTCGAGTTGGGTCTCGTCGGCCTTGGCGGAGTCGAAGCTGTCGATGCCGTTAACCGTGAAGCTCGGCGTCTGGTTGCGACTGTTCGGGATCTGGAAGTGCCCGACGAACGTGCCCAGGATCGCGCCGACCTTGCTCGTCGAGTCGAGCAGGTATTCAAAGTAGCCGAAGCCGTGCCCCTGCTTGGTCGCGTCGTGGATCGGGTTGTCTGGCGTCGCTTGCGTGATGCCGATGTTGTTTTGGATGTAGTCGCCGGAGAGATAGTAGTTGAAGCGCCCGAGCGAGCCCCGGTACTCCGCGCTCGGCTGGATCCAGGAGTGGCTGCCGCCGTACATGCCGATATACCCGCCCGGCCCAAAAGCCCCGCTCTTGGTCTGGACGTCCACGATGCCGGCGGTGCGCAGGCCGAACTCGGCGGGCAGCGCGCCGGTGATAAGCTCGACCGAATTGGCGAAGCGGGGGCTCAAGCCGCCGCTCTGGCCGAACAGGCTCACCCCGTCGGGCAAGGCGATGCCGTTGATGCGGTACTGCACGTTGGCGTGCTCGTTGCGAACGTGGAGCACGCCTGATTGCGCCGAATCCTGCGTTACCCCCGGTGCTTGCAAGAGGATCTGACTCAGGGGCGCGTTGTCGCCTTGGGGGAGGCTCTCGATCGCCTGTCGGTTGAACTCATACGTCGAGGCGCCGATGCGCGGCTGGATGCTGATACGTGCCTCCTCCAGTCGCTTGGCCGCGACCGCGACATCCAACGGCCCCCGTGACGCGAGCGTGAGGGCGGCGCTCGCGCCGGCGTCCTCAGTGACCGTCACGACCGCGGTGGCGGCCTCGAATCCATCCTTCGCGACAACGACCACATACGTGCCGGGTGCCACGTCAGGGAAGCTAAACCGCCCTTGCTCGTCGGTCGTGGTCTGTCCGACGACCCGACCATCGCCTACCTCGAGCCGCACCTGCGCGGAGGGCAACGGCCGGTCGAGCGCGTCCTTGGCGATGCCGGTGACAGGGCCGCCGGCCGCCGACGCGCCCGTGGGCGCAAGGCCGACGAGTAACCACAAGAATCCGATGAGAACTGCGCGGACTCCACCACGTGCTCGCATAGCATTTCTCCGTAGCGATCGGGGTGAGGTTCGACGTCACTGTCCGACCCGTCGGGTCGTCGATGACGCGACCAAGGAACCTGCCGACTACGGACTGCTAAGCGAGCGGCGGAGCGCGGGGATCGGTATGACGAGCAGGAGCGGACGAGCGTCGAATGGGCGCGACGACGACGAACGCGGTCGCGGCGAGCACGAGGCGGGCGGATTCCGGCGCGCCGACCGCGTGCCCGACGACCCTGAGCCCATCGAGCGCCAAGAGCGGACACTGGGCGTCGTAGAGGCCCGGTCCATCGCTATGATGAGTGTGTCCATCGAGCACACCCAGGGGCAGGACGAGGGCAATGAGCCCCAGCAGTGCTGCGAAGACGAGCACTAAGCCCCGCGGACGCTTGTCGATGGTGTTCACAACGGGCATGTCTGATCGGTTCTTATACCGTCGCGCCGGGTCCATTGCAAGCCGTGACGGATTTCCCAAGTTCAGAGGGCTCGAGACATCTTTCACCGGCGGCTGTCACGTCCGCGTGAACTTGATGCCGGAGCATCATGTGCAGCGAGCGCCGGTACGCCGAGTGGTACCCTAAGTCCCGCCAGGCGCCCGGCCGGCCGGCTGAGGCAATTGAAGCGCGTCCCGCCCGGCCAGCTCGGACGCCCGACAAATCGCGAGACTCATGATAGGTGCAGATGGGTCGGGTGTCGCCCCGGCGCGGCTAACGAGACCGAATGTCGACCGACATCGTGGCGGGCGCAGATCGGGCGGGCATTTTTTCAGCCGTTCAGCACAAGCGGTTTCGGCCACTGTGGACGGCATCGATCCTGTCGGGCGTCGCCTACATGACCGCGCTCACAGCGTGCGGCTGGGTGGCGTTCGACCTGCACCACCACTCGAGCACCGTCGGCCTCGTGGTGTTCGCTTCCTTCCTGCCATCGCTCATCATCACCCCCTTCGCCGGTGTCTTCGCCGACCGCTACGACCGGCGGACGATGTTGCTCACCATGAACGCGATCGGCCTGCTTTCGACCCTCGGGCTCGCCTGGGTCGCATGGGCCGGAGACCAGAGCGCCTGGCCGCTCGTCGCGGTCTCCTTCGTGCTAGGCGCGTCCCGCTCGTCGAGCACGCCGATGGAGCAGGCGATGCTCGGGAGCCTCGTCCCTGCACGCGATCTGCTCAACGCCGTCTCCCTTCTCCAGGCGAACCTGAACGGCGCACGGCTGCTGGGGCCACTGCTGGCCGCGCCGTTGCTCCATGTCGGCGGTGGCTTCGGCGCTTTCCTTGTCGCGGCCGCGCTCTTCGCCCTGGCCTTCTGGGCGATCTGGGTGTTAGGCGAGGTACCGCACCAGCGCAGCGGCTCGGATCACAACCCGCTTGTGCAGTTCGCACAGGGGGCCAGCTACGTCTTCCACGCCCCGGCCGTGTGCTCGGTGATCACGCTCGTCGTCCTTCACTGTGCCTTCACGATGGGCTACGACGCCGCGCTGCCCCGGCGAGCGTCTGATGTGCTCGGTGCGACCGGCACCGCCTATAGCCTGCTCATGATGGCGATGGGCGGCGGCTCGCTCGTGGGTGCCTTCCTGCTTGCCGGCTTCGCGCGACGGGTCCACTGCGGGTATCTGTTCTTCGCGACGAGCATCCTCAGCGGGCTGACGCTGGTGCCCCTGGGCTACGCCGTCTCCTGGCCCGGTGCGTTGCTCGCGGCGGCGGCTGTCGGTCTGACGCAGTCGATGTTCATCGCGCTTGCGACGACCTTGCTCCAGATCGCCACCCCCGATCCCGTCCGTGGCCGGGTGCTGGGGTTGTACTGGGGGTCGACCGGCGGGGTGATGGCCGTCAGCAACCTCGCCACCGGCCGTCTGGCCGACGGGTTAGGCGCCGGGCCGATGCTCGCGCTGCCGGGTCTCGCTTTCGGCGCGGTGACCGTGCTCACACTGTGCGCTCCGACTCTGCGACAGATCTATGGCCGTCGCCTGGCAACCACCGCTGTGCCATCCGCAATCGGTAGGTTGCGACCCCGGGTCGGGAGAGTCGACGCAACTGACTGACTTCAGTTGCGGCCGTATGGCATCTTGAAGCGTTCGCTGCGGCCGTGAACGCAGAGAAGGGGAAGGAGCTACGGGCGAGCTGTTCGAGCACATCTCCTCGCGGAGTTGGGGCAACAAAGAGCAGAGGTCAAGAAAGAGCTTGACGATCTCTCTCGGGGCCGTCTACACTCCGGCCCCTCTCACGATGGGGCCTTCGGGTCTCAGGGGGAGCGATGATCCGGGTTGTCGCTATAGCTTTCCGGCGTTCTCGTTGACCATGCAAATGGTTCACCGGGGCGTTCACGTCTCCGAACTTTCGTCCGGACAGTCCGCGCTCTCGCCGAGAACTTATCCAAATCGCGGAAATCGCGGGGTGACCGTCGGGCGGCAGCAAATCCTGGCGGTGGACGACGACGTGATAATTCCGGAAATCATCAGATTCTTCCTGGGCAAGGCGTACGAGATCATGGCCGCAACAACGGGTGCCGAGGCCCTAGCCAGATTGCGCCGTGACCGGATCGACCTCGTCCTGCTCGACCATCGGCTCCCAGACCGGACCGGACTCGAAGTATTGACTGAACTGCGATCCATTCAACCCATCCTTCCAGTGGTCATGCTGACGGGGTACGGCTCAGAGTGGATCTGTGCGGCGGCCTTCAAACTGGGTGTGACCGACTACCTCCAGAAGCCCGTGAGCGCCTTCGACCTCGTCGCGGCCGTACGGCGGATCCTTTCACCGGGTGTCGACCGAGGCGAATCCGTAGGCGAAAATCCGGTACCCGGGGGTGTGCCCGCTCCGTTCTGTCTTCCGATCCAGAGGGCCGTCGGCCTGATCCAGCAACGCTATTGGGATCAGCTCTCCCTCTCCGCGCTATCGCGCCAGGTTGGGATGAGCAAGTACCGTCTCTCTCATCGATTCCGGGAGGTGCTGGGTATCACCTTCCGCGATTATCTCCTGAAGGTACGCCTCGAGCGAGCCAAGGTACTTCTAGCTGCCGGTCACGTGTCCATCACCGAGGTGGCCCACGATGTTGGCTTTGGCGACCTCCCGCGCTTCGACAAGGCATTCAAACGCTATACGGGTTTCACTCCTTCCGCCTACCGTGCTTCGAACCTTCGCGAACGCAGCAATAAGTAGTAAGGATTCGGCAACAAACTACTAGCTGTCCTCGCCGCGAGTTGTGATGCTGATCGTGGGCAGGCGGCGCACAACGACCTACCCTTTCGGGCGTCGTAGACACTGGCTCTGGCTTCGGCGAGGCACATCACCGGGTGGACAGCCTATGAAGTTTCGCCCTCGTCCCGTCGGTAACGAGTGGCAACTGCGCGAAGACGACAGCACATTGTCATCACGATTGAGGGCGTCCAGTTCTCGACGGTGTGCGGCGCGGTGCTTCAGCAGCGTGCGGGTCATCGCAATCGCGGCGCTCGCCTCGTGCCTGATCCTCACCGGGTGTCGTCCGGCCCTTGCCCAGGCCGGGACGAATGCTCCCGCCGGCGGCGCCTTACCAAGACCAGCAGTCCTGGCGCAGGCGCACTCGGCGCCGACAGCCCCGATAGCTCCTGCCCCTCCAGACCAGCCCATCGGACTGCCGCGGGTCAGGGACTACGAGCCGATTCCGGAGTTGCGGGACATTTACTTCGACTTCGGCACGGCGGTGATCAGGCCTGGCGATGGGAAGATCCTGGACGCGAACGCGGCCTGGCTGCGCGCCAATCCAAGCCAGCTCGTACTGATCGAGGGGCACTGCGACAATCGAGGCGCCACGAGTACCAAGAATGAATTCAACATGGATCTTGGGGAGCGGCGGGCGCAAGCCGCAATGAATCATCTCATTGCACAGGGTGTTCACCCGAACCGCATCACCATCCTGAGCTATGGAGAAGAGCGGCCGCACTGTACCGAGGACAGCGAACGGTGCTGGAGCCAGAACCGACGCTCGCGCTTTCTCGTGAAGCCGCGCTAGCAGAGGAGCATCGTCGTGCACGAAAAGGACAGTGGCATTCTGGACGGTCTCCTGACGCCGTGCGGGCACCGTAATCCACCGAGCGCTCACTTCTGTGATGTGTGCGGCGTCAAGTTGCCGATGCAATGTCCGTGTTGCCACGCAATCAACCGCAGACAGGCAAACTTCTGCAACAATTGCGGAATCGGTCTGCGCGACGAGCGACAAACGCACGCCACACCATCGATCGGTCCATTCGGACCGTCGCCGGACAGCTCGCATGCAATCGCGTCGGACTCAGCCCCGGCCACCCTCAAACCATTCGTGCCGGCGCAACCGGCAGCGACCGAAGGCTCGGATGTACCGGACTCTTTCGACCCGTTTCCGTGGACGGCGAAGAGTGGCAAGGAGCTTGTCGCGGACGAAGCCGAGGACGCCGAGCGTATCAAGAAGATACAGCGATTCCAGCGACGTCGGCATCGGCGCCGCTCGTGGGTGCGAGTGGGGACCGTGAGCGCGACCGTCGTCGTGATCGGTGTCCTCGGCGCGGCTCTTGTCCGTACTCACATCGCGACGCCGCGGGCCGACTCGCCACTATTCGTCGGCACTGTCGCACAGGGTCTCATCCCCAATCGGGTTGAAAAGAGCGGGTCGGCGGTGATCGCCCAGAGCATGCCGACCAGCACGGACCCTCCCGACACGACCGTCCGGTCGGATCACCACGAGGGCTTGCCAGCTACTGCCGCGCCTGAGAAGTCGCCGGCCGTCGCTCCGGCCCACCCTCGCGCCGGCGGCGAATTGACGTTCGTGGTTCCGGGCGAACCTCCTTCATATGACGCCCACCGGGAAGAGACGTTTGCGCTGATACACCCGGCAGCGCCGCACTACAATACCTTGCTCCGCATCGACCCGCTCGACCCGACGGGCACCCGAGTCGTCGGGGACCTGGCCATGTCGTGGACCGTCTCGCCGGACAAGCGAACGTACGTTCTTAGGCTTCGTCGTGGGGTGAAGTTCCACGACGGCAGCGAAATGACCTCGCGGGACGTGCGCGCGACCTACGAGAAGATCATCAATCCCCCTCCAGGGATCACGTCGGCTCGCAAGGGCGAGTATCTCCAGATCGAGACCATCCAGGCGCCTGAACCGTACGTCGTCGCGTTCAAGCTCAAGTGGCCATCGCCCTCGTTCATCCACTCGCTGGCGTCGCCGTGGAATTGGATTTACAAGGCGGACATCCTCGAGCGCAACATCCGCTGGTACGAGAAGAACATCATGGGTACGGGGCCGTTCGTCTTCGTCGAGCGCGTCAAGGGCTCGCGCTGGGTCGGCCGACGCAACCCGGAGTACTGGGACCGCGGCAAGCCATATCTCGACGGCTACCAGGCGCTCTTCATCCGTGACGACGCGGCTCAGGCGTCTGCCATCAGCTCAGGGCGCGCCGACATCCAGTTCCGCGGCTTCTCCCCGGCGCAGCGAGACGACATCGTCCGCGCGCTTGGTGAGAACGTCACCGTGCAGGAGAGCCCGTGGAACTGCGTGCTCTTGGTCGCCATCAACCACGAGAAGGAGCCGTTTCACGATCGGCGCGTCCGCCGCGCCCTCTCGCTCGCTCTCGACCGCTATAGGGCCGCCGGCGCGATGTCGAAGACCGCCATCATCGGGGAAGTCGCGGGAGTGCAGGTGCCGCGGTCGCCTCTCGCCACCCCGCCGGCGGAGTTGATGAAGCTCGCCGGTTACTGGCGAGACATCCGCGAATCACGGTCCGTGGGACGGCGCTTGCTGGCCGAGGCAGGCGTTCCCGATGGGTTCTCGTTCGTCCTCAAGAACCGCGACATACCGATGCCCTACCAGCTCATCGGCACATGGCTCGTGGACGAGTGGCGTCAGATTGGGCTGAAGGTGCGCCACGAAATCCAGGACTCGGGCCAGTACTTCAAGGATCTCCGTGCTGGGAACTTCGAGCTCAGCACCGACTTTCAGTGCGGCTACGTGGTCGATCCAGACCTGGACCTCTACAAGTTCCAGTCCCGGGGCCGTAGCGACGCCAACTACGGCCGGTACACTGATCCGGTGCTGGACGACCTCTATGTCCGTCAGAGTCGCACGGTGGATCCCGAGCAACGGCGGCGATACATCCGCGCTTTTGAAAAGCGCCTCCTCGACGACGAGGCGCACTACATCTATACGCTCCAGTGGCACCGTATCGTGCCGCACAGTTCCCGCCTGCGCGGCTGGACAATAACGCCGAGCCACTACCTCAACAATCAGCTCGACACGGTGTGGCTGACAAAGTCGTGATCGGCCGGAGCCATTTAACCATCGTCAAAGGGCTCTTACGTCGAAGTCGGGTGTGAGAGCTTGCGGCGTCGCGGCCGACGAAGCGCGCCAGTCTCCGCGCGGCAGCTGCGTGGAGCCGGATCCGCAGCGCGGTCGCTTCGTGAGGAAGGTGCCTCGTGAAGACTGGTCAAGCCGACTCAGCGGACAGGCCGCTGGTACAGCAGGATGTTCAAGAGCATCGTCTCACCGACGCCGAGTACCCACTGCTCGACGGAAGCCCTCGGATGCGGGCGATCCGGACAGTTATCAAGAACATCGCAGACACCGATGCAACGGTCTTGATCCGGGGCGAAAGCGGCGTGGGGAAGGACCTTGTCGCACGGGCCATCCATGCCGCGTCGGGGCGCTGTGCCGGTCCGTTCATGAAGGTCAACTGCGCCGCGATTCCGGCCGAGCTGCTCGAATCCGAACTCTTCGGTCATGAGAAAGGGGCGTTCACCGGCGCGCATCGTCGGAAGCCGGGGCAGTTTGAGTTCGCAAACAAGGGCACGATCTACCTGGACGAGATCGCAGAGATGCCCCTCGCACTCCAAGCGAAGCTACTCCAGGTGCTTCAAGATTTTACGTTCTGGCGAGTAGGCGGCGGACCGATCCACGTCGACGCGCGTGTGATCGCCGCCACGAACAGGGACCTCGAGGACGCCATGAGCCGGGGCGAGTTCCGGGAGGATCTCTACTATCGGCTCAGTGTCATGGAGATCAGGGTACCCCCGCTGCGGGAGCGGCGGGAAGAGATCCCCGGGCTGGCGACCCGGTTCTTGGACAAGTTCAACGCGCAATACGGCCGGCAGAAGGAGCTCTTCCCTGAAACGATGGCCCGGCTGATGGACTACTCGTGGCCAGGCAACGTGCGCGAGCTAGAGAACGTGATTCGCCGGCTGGTCGTCCTCCCGGAAGTCGAGCAGGCAATCGAGGTGCTGGGGCGCGAGGGGAATGGGCATGGCGCGGCGCAGCGACCGATGGTCACCAAAAGCTTGCGCGAGATCACGCGTGTCGCGGCGCGGGCGGCGGAGCGCAAGGCGATCGCCGAAGTACTCGAGCACGTGCACTGGAATCGCGCCGAGGCCTCACGGATTCTCATGGTGAGCTACAAGACACTCCTCCACAAGATTGGCGAGTGCGGGCTCGTGCCACCGTCGCGCCCACGGTTCTAATCGCGGGCGTTGGACCGAAAGTCGGACGGTAGATCGGAGTATCCCTCAAACGCTATCGACCAAGCGCTATCGACACGGTCATCGCCGCCGGCGCGAGCTCCTCTAGCGGGCCAAGTCCGTGCAAGTGGATGTTGAGCACCTGAAGCTCGGTGCTGGCCGCGTCTATCAGTTCACGTGAATGTAGTCATCGAACAACACCACCGACCGCACGGGCTCCCCGCTTTAGGTTATCGGCAATGTCGTGGAGGCTTGCCCGCTCCCGGCCCCCTGTAGTTCTGAGCGTTTCACACCTTGGTTACAACTGGCTCGCCTGGAGCACCTCAGTTGCCCGGGCGCGATCGAGATTCGCCGGCGATGTTTCCCTCTTGTTGGTAACTAATCCGTCGCGACATCGGCGAGAGATCGAGTCTTCCGGGCGACACCGGCGAGCATGGAACGCATGACTCCGCAAGAGACCGATGAATTTGCAGGAGCGGGTCCCCTCCCTCGCATTCCCGTGCGGAGCTGACTCGAATCGACTCGTGGCGTGCCTTGCGCGACCTTGCGCTGGACCTGGCCGTGGTCGTCCTCGCCGCGTGGTTCGCCGAAACCGCGGGCAACCCGCTCATGTACCTCTTCGCGGTGATCCTGATCGGGGTTCGTCTCCACGCGCTCGCTGTCCTCATGCACGCTCATGCACGATGCCACGCACTACCGCCTGTTCGGCAACAGACGATGGAACGAGTTCGCAGGGGAGCTGCTGGCCTGGCTGTTTTTGTTCACCCTGCACGGGTATCGCAAGAACCATTTTGCTCATCACCGCCACCTCAACACCGGAGACGATCCCGACTGGGCGCGGAAGAAGGACGACCCCTATTTCGCGCTGCCGCAGGATGGCAAGGGCGTGGCCGTGCGGTTGCTCAAGGGGATCTGCGGGGTCCGCTTCTTCACCGAGGCGAGGAACGTCGCCCGCGCCAAGCATCTGCAACACGCGCCGAGTAGGCTGAAGATCCGGCGCGGCCTCTTCTACGGCGCCGTCCTCGCATCAGCGGCCTACTGGCAGCTTTGGCCGCTGCTGTTGAAGTACTGGATCGTGCCGGTGATGACGAGCCTGGCGTTCATCCTCTACGTGCGCAGCCTCGCCGAGCATCACGGCGGCGCCATGATCTGGGACGGCGACATGCTCAGGGGATCACGGCACCTCGACGCCACGTGGTGGGAGAAGTTCCTGCTGGCGCCGCACAACGTTCACTATCACGTCGACCATCACCTGTATCCCTCCGTGCCGTATTACAACCTCCCGCGGTTGCATGCGCAGCTGCTCGCCCAGCCTGAGTACATGGCGAGGGCGCATATCACCGACGGGTACTGTACCGGCCTCCGCCGAGAGTGCGTGCGGCCGGCGGGTTAGGCGTGAGTGTGCGGCGACCGCCGCGAGGGGTCGCGTGCCGAACCCAGACCGTCGGCTCGAAGAGTATACAATCGGCGCTCAAGTGCTCGGATCAGGAGGACCAAGCCATGCGCCTCGCCGGGAAGATCGGGATCGTGACCGCCGCCGCCTCGGGGATGGGTCGTGCCGGAGCCCTGCGCTTCGCCCGTGAGGGCGCGCAGGTCGCCGTGGTAGACGTGGACGCCGCGGGCGTGCAGCGCGTGGTGAGCGAGATCACCGCCGCCGGGGGGAGCGCGTTCGGGATTCCCGCGGACCTGACGAAGGACGAGGACTCGCGCCGGATCGTGTGGGACACGGTGGCCCGCTTCAAGGGGCTGGACTTCGTCTGGAACCACGTCGGGCATCCAGGACCAGCGGCGGTGGAGGGGATCGACATGAGCGCCTTCGATCTCGCCGTCGATCTGAATCTCCGCACGGTGCTGATCACGACCGAGGCGGCCATTCCGGAGATGCGCGCGCGGGGAGCCGGCAGCCTCCTCTTCACCGCTTCGACTTCGGGACTCGTGGGCTCCGGGTTTAGCCCGGTCTACTCGATGTGCAAGTTCGGCGTGGTCGGCTTCGTCAAGAGCTTGGCGCTGCGGCTCGCGCCCGAGAAGATCCGGGTGAACGCTGTCTGTCCCGGGCCGATCGACACGCCGATGCTGCGCGTCTTTGTGTCGCGTCCCGATCAGAAGGCCACCGCGGGGTTGGACCCGGAGGAGTTGGTGCGCAAGCGCGCCCACGGCTCGGTGCCCCTCGGCCGGACCGGCCGGCCCGAGGAGATCGCCAGCGCCGCGCTCTTCCTCCTCTCCGACGAGGCGTCGTTCATCACCGGCGCCGCCCTCCCCGTCGACGGCGGGGTGACCGCGGCCTGAGAGGAGGGATCGGCGCCGTGCGACGTCCGGAGGGGCTGAGGCCAACAAGGGGGGGCGATCATGGCGAGCTTCGAACTGCGGATCAACGGCAAACCGGGGTGCTGAGCGTCCGAGCCGACCGGCTCAGTAGCCGAAGGCGCCGAACCGCAACGGCGTCAGCTCCACGACCGACCTACCACCATCGCGAGCCCACTTCAACATTTCGTCGGCGTACTGGCCGGTGTCCGTGCCCATGTACTTCACCAGTGCCTTGCGGGTCACGTCGATGGCCAGGCCGATGTCGCCGTCAATGATCCGCACTCTGGCACGCCCGCGAACGCCCCGCGTGTCCGAGTTGTTCCCACCGGTGTCGACGGTGAAGTAAGCGCGCGCGCCGCTGTTCGTCCGTCCGTCGTCATGGATCCGCCGACGCCGTTCAAGCGTCTCGGACCCGTCTCGAGGCTCAAGGACTTCATCACGCCCACTGAGGACGTCCACGTGCTCGCCCATCTGGGCGTCGCCCGCGTCGACCCCGAGCAGTGGCAGCTACGGATCGACGGCATGGTCGAGCGGCCGCTCGTGTTCGACCTCGAGGAGCTGCTGAGATTTCCTGCTCGGGAGCTGAGCGCGGTCTTCGAGTGCTACGGCAATCCGCTCGAGCCCGACGTTGCCGCGCGTTCCGTCGCGAACGTCTCCTGGCGTGGGGTGTCGCTCGCCGACTTGCTGGCTCGCATCACCCTCGCGGGCTCGGCCGGAGGGTCTTTTCACGACCCGGCTGTACAATCGCCGTGTCGAGCACACGGGTCGGGAACACGTCGAGCCGGCCCAGGAGCTCGACGTGAACGCGGTGATCGTTCGGCCCGCCGACCAGGACCGCGTGCCGCCGGGCCGCCATCTCGTCACCGGGTGGGTCTGGAGCGCGTCGGGGATCACGCGCGTCGAAGCGAGCACGGACGGGGGTGCATCGTGGCCCGAGAGCCATGTGGTCGCGCGGGGGCCCGCGCCGACGTGGCAGCGCTTCGGATTCGAATGGGATGCCGCGGCGCCGGGCTCCTACGAGATTCGGGCTCGCGCCACTGACAGCCGGGGCCGGGTGCAACCGAACAGAGGCGTAACGCTATCGGGGTCACGATCGTGCAATGACACTCGGTCTCGCGGGCCGGTCCGCTTCGCCAGGGAGTGAGGCGTGACACCGATGCGACCGGCCTCGTCCGGCTACGCAGAGGTGAACGGGTTCAAGCTCTATGGATCTCCGGCCGTGAGGAGGATGCGATGAAGTTCATGTTCATGATCTACCACGACGAGAACATGCTCGAGGCCCTGCCCAAGATGGAGATGCAAACCCTGATCGATTCCGCGCTCGACTACGACGACGAGATCCGGCGCAGCGGCCACTACATCGTCTCGAACGCGCTGCAACCTTCTCGGACCGCGCGGACCATCCGGGTCCGGGGCGGCACGATCTCCACCACGGACGGTCCATTCGCCGAGACGACGGAGCAGCTCGGAGGATTTTTTCTGATCGAGGCCAAGGACATCGACGAGGCGTGCGCGGTGGCCTCGAGGTTTCCGCCGGCGCGTATCGCAATCATCGAAGTCCGCCCGGTGCAGGAGCTGACGCATTCGTAGTCGGACTGACGCGCCCATCAGCGAGTCTGCAGTCGACGCTGCGCGCGAGTCGATTGACGCGGTTTACCGGTCCGAGTCGCGGCGCGTGCTGGCCACGCTCATTCGTCTGCTCGGCGGCTTCGACCGCGCCGAGGAGGCGCTGCACGAAGCCTTCGCCGCCGCGATCGAGCGGTGGCCGCGCGACGGTATGCCAGCCAATCCGCGGGCCTGGCTCATTTCGACCGGGCGCTTCAAGGCGATCGACGCCATGCGACGGCGCGCTCGGTTCGACGCTTCGCAGGCGGAGCTGGCCGAGCGCCTCGAGGCGGAAACCACTCGCTCCATGCCGGACGGCGCCCAGGACATCGAGGACGACCGGCTCCGTTTGATTTTCACGTGCTGCCATCCGGCCCTGACGCCAGACGCCCAGATCGCGCTGACCCTCCGCGAGGTCTGCGGTCTGACGACCGAAGAGATTGCGCGCGCCTTTCTCACCGCGCCGCCCACGCTCGCGCAGCGCATCGTCCGCGCCAAGGCGAAGATCCGTGACGCGCGCATCCCGTACGAAGTCCCGGCTCTGCCCGAGCTGCCGGATCGGCTCGACACGGTCCTGCACGTGACCTATCTGGTCTTCAACGAGGGCTATTCGGCCTCGTCGGGCGGCTCGCTGACACGGGCGGATCTTTCGGGCGAGGCGATTCGCCTGGGCCGGCTCCTGGTCGAGCTGCTTCCGGAGCCCGAGGCTCTGGGCTTGCTGGCGCTGATGCTGTTGCACGAGTCGCGGCGCAGCGCGCGCACCTCGTCCAGCGGCGAGCTGATCTTGCTGACCGATCAGGACCGCTCGCTCTGGGATCGCGCGCTGATCGCCGAGGGTGAAGCGCTCGTGGAGCGGGCGCTTGCCTCGCGCCGGATCGGCCCGTATACGCTCCAGGCCGCGATCGCGGCGGTGCATGCGGAGGCCTCCGTTGCTTCCGCGACCGACTGGACGCGGATCGTCGGCCTCTACGACGTGTTGATGCGGGCGGTGCCGTCGCCGGTGGTCGAGCTGAATCGCGCCGTCGCCGTCGCCATGCGTGACGGGCCTCTCGCGGGCCTGGCGCTGGTCGACACGATCCTGTCGCGCGGCGACCTCGCCGACTATCCGCTGGCGCACTCGGCGCGGGCCGAGCTGTGCCGTCGGCTCGGGAAGACTGGCGACGCGCGCGCCTCCTACGAGCGCGCGCTCGGTCTGACGCGGCAAGAGCCGCAGCGGCGCTTCCTCGAGCGACGCCTGACCGAACTGCGGGACTGAGCCGCCGAGGGCGAGATGTCCTCTCGAGGGGGCATGAGCCCGCGTCTATCTGAAGAACTGGCACACGTCGTTCTTGCCGCCCGTGCTGGAGCCGATCACCTTGCTGCTCGCATTCGGCCTGGGTCTCGGCGCCTACATGTCGTCGGGCATCCAGTGGAACGGCCGGTCCGTCGGCTACATGAACTTCGTCGCGCCCGGCATGCTCGCCTATGCGACGTTCATGACAGCGATCTTCCAGTCGCTTTTCGGCGCGTTCATCCGGATGCGCTATCAGCG
>Ga0209690_1001008_pt1 | contig 15463 bp, 14 predicted proteins | sample GraSoiAngelo_150_FD_186164 | JGI IMG/M metagenome (GOLD analysis project Ga0209690, IMG submission 186164) | Grasslands soil microbial communities from the Angelo Coastal Reserve, California, USA - 14_1009_09_40cm (SPAdes) (version 2) | ecosystem: Environmental > Terrestrial > Soil > Grasslands ...
CGGCGCTGCCGTCTGGGCGGCGCACTGGCGGCCTGCCGCGTGGGCCGCCGACCGCCAGTCGCTCAGCCGCAAGCTCTACGTCTGGGCGGCGCTGCTCGGCAGCGTGCTGGCGGTGCTGGCGAGTGGTGTGGGCATGATCAACTCCGTCCTGCGACAGGCGTTCAGCGCGCGTCCGAAGCTCGACGACCCGGCCAACCTCGACTTCGGGCACTTCCTGGCCGTGCTCGTGGTCGCCGCCGGCGTCGGTTTCTATCACTGGCGCGTGCTCCGCGCTGACGCTGCCGCGCGACCCGCCAAGCCCGCCGCGGCGCCGGTGGCCAGGGTTGCGCTCGCCTCCACAGCCGTGCCGGCGGCAGCGGCCACGGCGCCCGAGACGCTCGGCCCTCACACCCGCCGCTACACGCTCGTGGTCACGGACGCCACCGACGACGACGTCCACCAGGCCCTGTCCAGCCTGCCGCCCCAATCGAACTACCAGCTAACGCCAGCCGAACAAGCCGTTGACGGGCACTGAGTCACAGGCCTACCTCGACCTCGTCGACTGGCGACGCCGAGTCGGCGACCTCTACCGGATCACCGGTCCGGACGCGCTGACGCGGTTCCGGCGCGGTCGTGACGAGCTGTTCCGCACGCATCCCCAGTCGCCGATCGAACCCGAGGAGCGGAACTCGTTCCAGGGTCTGCGCTACTTCGATCCCGATCCTGCCTTTCGCGTCGGTGCTCGCCTCGAGCCCGGCGACGGAAGCGAGCTCGTCATCGACACCGGCGGCGAAGACGGCGCGGTGCGGTACCGGCGCGTGGGCAGGTTTGTCTTCGACCTGGCCGGCGTGGAATGCGGACTGACGGTACTGAGCCTGGTTCAGTATGCGGGCGGTTTGTTCGTACCCTTTCGCGACCGCACCTCGGGCCATGAAACCTACGGCGGCGGACGCTACCTGTTCGACACCGCCAAGGACACCGACGGGCTCGTGCTCGAGATCAAGCCGGGTTCCACCGACGTCGTGATCGATTTCAACTTCGCGTACAACGCGTCATGCGCATACAGCCCGCGCTGGGCCTGCCCGCTGGCGCCGCCCGAGAACCATATGCCCGTCCCAGTGCCGGCCGGCGAGCAGGTCTACAAAACCTAGGCCGGCACCGAGCTGCCGCGGAGCGTTCGGATCAGCTCGCCCGCGATCGCGATCGCCTGCGGCGTCGGCAGGGTCTGATTGCTGAGCGTGAACCCGCCGAAACCGGCGTCGAGGTAGCGGCCCAGCATATCGGCCGCCTGCGGCACGGTCACCGCCATCACCATCGCGCGCCGCTCGGCCGGAATCCTGTCCAACACAGGTTTGGCGTCCTTCTCGGTCTCGACCAGGACCAGGCCCATGCCAATGGTCAGCAGAACCGACGACGGGTCGCGGCCCACGGCCTCGCAGTGCTGTTCGAAGACCTGCTTCTTGCGCTTCAACTCGTCGACCGGCCCGCCGAACCAATGCCCGATGTCGCCGTGCCTCGCGAGCAGCCGCAGCGTTCGCTTTTCGCCGCCGCCCCCGACAAGGATCTTGGGTCCTCCTGACTGGACCGGCCGCGGGCTGTTGAGCGCGCGCTCGATCCGGTAGTACTTGCCCTCGAACGACGGCCGCTCTTGCGTGAACATCAGCTTCGTGATCGTCAGCGCCTCGTCGAGGCGATCCATGCGCTGGCCGATCGGCGGGTACGCGAATCCGTAACCGATGTGCTCAGCCTCGTTCCACGCTGCGCCGATGCCGAGGATCGCCCGGCCCTTGGAGATGACGTCGAGCGTGGTCACCTCTTTGGCGACGAGGGCCGGGTTGCGATAGGTGACGCCGGTGACGAGCGTCCCGACCTTGATGCGCGATGTCTGGGCGGCGATGCCCGCGAGCGTCGTATAGGCCTCGAGCATCGGCTCGGTCTCGGGACCGATGCCACCGATCTGATAGAAGTGGTCCATCACGGTGACGAGGTCGAAGCCCGCGACCTCGGCGGCGCGTGCGTTCTCGAGCACGCGGTCGAAGAGGCGATCATTGGGCACGCCGGGAAATGAGAAGTTGGGCATGTGAAAACCAAAGAAAGCAGCCATGTTTAGGAGAATACCGTCGGGCGGACTACCATTCCCCCGAGCGATGAGGTGGAAGCTGGCCGGTGGGATCGGCCTCGCGTTTGTCGTCCTGATCTACGGGACCGTGGCCGTCTTCGAGGCCTTCGACCGCAACTCTCACTCGGCCAGCGACACGATCCGGCCGTTCCTGATCACGATGGGTCCGGTGTGGGCGCTCTCGATCGCGGCCGCGAGGGTTTTGCTTCAGCGTTCGCGGTAGTCGCTCAACGCACGCCATAGATAGAATTTGTAGCGTTTGGCCGTGTCGATAGACGAATCACGTAACGGCAAGCCCAGCGGAATTCAGCTCGTTCAGGTCGAGGGCTTCCTCGAGGTGGCCCGCCGGGGCAGCGTCAGCCGCGCCGCCGAGGCACTTTTCATCACCCAACCGACGCTGACCGCGCGCCTCCAGGGCCTGGAACGGGAGCTGGGAACGCCGCTCTTTCTTCGCACGCCCCACGGCATGCGGCTGACCGACGCCGGTCGCGCGTGGGTGCCGTTTGCCGAGCGGGCGCTGCGGGCCCTGGTCGACGGTCGCGACGCCCTCCAGCAGGTGATGACCGCGTCCGCAGGCCACCTCATGATCGCCGCCGCCCCCGCCGTCAGCACCTACGTCCTGCCCGAGCTGCTCGAGCGTTTCGTCGACGCCCACCCACGGGTCGAAGTCTCGGTTCGTACGGGCCACTCCGAGGACGTTGTCGAGCTGGTGCTCCGCGACGAGGTCCAGATCGGCCTGGGCCGCGCCATCCGCCACCCCGACCTCGAGCTGCGACCGTTCCACACCGAGGACCTGGTCCTGGTCTGCGCACCCGAGCACCTGTTCACCAAGCGCTCGTCTGTCGCCATGGCAGAGGTCGCCGCCGAGAAGCTCATCATGTTCGACCGCACCTCCAGCTACTACGAGATCACCCAGGGCGCCTTCCTCTCCGCCGGCGTGAGCCTGCGTGGGCTGATGGAGCTCGACTCCATCGAGGCGGCAAAGAAGATGGTCGAGCGCGGGCTGGGGGTGGCGCTCCTGCCGGGAACCGCGGTCGCCCGCGAGGTCGCGGGCAAGACACTGCGTGCCGTGAAGATGAAGGACGCGCCGCCGATGCAGAACACGATCGTCGCCTATCGGCGGCGTGACGCCGGCAAGCCGGAAGGCATCGTGGCCGCGTTTCTCGACCTGCTCGAATCCAAGTAGAACGCCTCAGCCCGGTGTTTCCTACATCGACTCTGCCGATCGAGCTCATCAGATCAATTGATTGGACGTATATCGGTTGCCTTGATAGTTTCTAAGGCATGGATAGAGAAATCCGATCGCAGGATCAGGAGACCGAGAGCACCGTGCACGAGTGCGAGTGCCCCGAACCCTGCAACTGCGACCACGAAAACGATTAGGAGGCTCTCCATGGATCTCGTCTCCACACCTCTCCTACCGGAGGGCTTCAAGGTGCCGGCGTCGCGGAACGAGCCGCCGAGCAAGCGCCTGCGTCGAATGCTGGCGGAAAAGCCGTACGTCTTCGCGCCGGGTGTGTACGACCCGATGGGCGCTCAGCTCCTCATGTACCACGGCTTCGACGCCGTCTACTTCAGCGGCTACTCCTTCGCCATCGGCCACCTCGGCACGACCGACATGGACCTGTATTCCTCGGTTGAGATCGCGGACGGCGCCCGGCGCACCGTCAGCGCGCTGCGCAAGTTCCAGCTCACGATGGCGATGGGCGACCCAGAGAAGAACGTTCCTCCCACCCACCTCGAGATCCCGCCGGTCGTCGTCGACATGGATGCGGGCTACGGAAATCTCTTCAACGTGCAGCGCACCGTCGAGCTGTATGTCAACGCCGGCGTCGCGGCCGCACACCTCGAGGACCAGGTCATGCCCAAGCGCTGCGGCCACATCGCGGGCAAGGCGCTGATCTCAGCCGACGAGTTCATCGGCAAGCTCAAGATGATGCGCAGCGCGGCCGACGACCTTGGTCACAAAGACTTCGTTGTAATCGCACGCACCGACGGCGTGTCGGCAAGCGAAGCGCCCGAATCCAGGCGCGGCCTCGAGCTGGCCATCGACCGCGGCCTCCGCTACCTGGACAGCGGAGTTCCAGACCTGCTGTGGTGCGAGTTCCCGACCGCGGAACGAGAGCCGACCGAAACGTTCTGTACCGAGATCCGCAAGCGCTTCCCCAAAGCCCGATTCGCCTTCAACTACTCCTCGTCGTTCAAGTGGTTCAATGAAAAGAACCCGATCACGTGGGAGGAGCTGGGCCTTCTGGGCGTCGGATTCATCTTCATCACGCTCGCGCTCCAGCACGCGGCGGGGCATGGCATGTCGGTTTTGCTCGAAGAGCTGAAGGAGAACAAGGAAGAGGGCTATATGTCGCTGCAGCGCAAGGAGTGGGCCGATGGCGGGAATATCCCGACACGGTCGCACCACCTCTTCACAGGTGTCCCCTATCACCACCACGTCGGACGCGAGTACGGCGCCGCGCGCCTCAGCGAGGATATGGACGAGCATCTCGAAATTTCGAAGGTCGTCTAGAGAGTTCTAGACTTCGCCCGAGAGCGCGAGGGCGTGGTGCTGTTTCCGTTCCGCTGGCTGTGGTGGCTGATCTCGAGCGTTCGCCGCTCGATCGGAAGGCCGCCCGAGTTCGTCGTCTTCGTCCTCGAAGAAGACCCGCCGGCGCTGCCTGACCCGCCCCGGCCTTTCTGGCAGCGGTTCGCCGCCAGGTCCCGCCTGAGCACCAAGGAGCTGGGCGAGCGCTTCGACGCGATCGCGCGCGACTCGCGGATCAAAGGCGTGGTCCTGCACCTGCGCACGGTCGGGATGCCGATGGCCACCTTGCAGGACCTTCGCGAGCTCGTATCCAGGCTCCGCCAGTCCGGCAAGCGAGTGGTGGCCTGGGCCCCTGCCTACACCACCGGCACCTACTACCTCGCATGCGCGTGCGACGAGATCCTGCTCATGCCCGCGGGCATGATCGAGCCGCTCGGCTTCGCCGGCACCGGCACGTTCCTTGCCGACGGGCTCGCGCGGTTCGGCCTGAGCGCTGACTTCATCCAGGTCTCGCCTTACAAGTCGGCGGCCGACCCACTGACCAAGTCGAAGATGACGGACGAGTACCGCGAACAGGTCACGTGGCTGCTCGAGTCGCAGCATGCCGAGGTGGTCGGGGCGATCGCCGAGGCCAGGAAGCTCGACGAGGCCGGAGCCCAAGAGCTGATCGACTGCTCGCCGTATGGCGACGACGTCGCGGTGGAAAAGCACGCGGTCGACCGGGTGATTCCGGAAGAGGAATTACCGGCTCACCTGGCGCGTGGCGGCCCCCCGGTTTCGATCGGCACCTGGGATAGAGCGCAGAGGAAGATGCGCATGCCTGCGCCGACGCTGCGGATGGGCAGGTACGTCGCGCTCATCCGGGTCGAAGGCACGATCATCGACGGCCGGTCCGGCCGCCTGCCGGTCAGGCCGCCAGTCGAGGTTCCGCTCGCCGGTGAGGCTCGTGCTGGCGACCTGAGCGTGGTCCAGGTGGCGCGGCAGGTGGCGGCGGACAAGCGCGCCGCGGCTGTGGTGCTGTACGTCAACTCGCGCGGGGGCTCTTCGACGGCGAGCGAGGCGATGCGCCAGGCGCTGCGAGTGGTCGCGGCGCACAAGCCGCTGGTCGTCGTCATGGGCCCGGTCGCGGGATCGGGCGGCTACGACGTGGCGACACCCGGGTCGTGGATCGTCGCTCGCCCCGGGACGCTGACCGGCTCGATTGGCGTGCTGGGCGGGAAGATCGTCACGGGCGCGCTGTGGGAGAAGCTGCTGTTCAACCGCGAGACGATCGCTCTTGGCCGGCACGTGACCATGAACAACGACGACCGCCTTTACTCGGATGAGGAGCGCGACATCCTGACCAAAGAGATCAACCGCCTCTATCGAGGATTCGTCGATGTCGTGGCCGCGTCGCGCAAGCTGCGGCACGAGGAGGTCGAGCCGATCGCGCAGGGCAAAGTGTGGACGGGACGGCAGGCGCTGGAGCGCAAGCTGGTCGATGAGCTCGGCGGCCTGGACGCGGGGGTCAAGAAGGCGCGCGGGCTGGCCGGCCTGTCCTCAACCGCCCCGCTGCGCGAGGCGCACGGGCCGAGGCGCATGATCCCTCCGCTGGTCGAACCGGCGCCGGCGGGCGGCTGGTTCGGCTACGTGCTCGAGGGTCTCAACCTACTGAGCCGAGCGCCGGCGCTAGCCGTGATGGAGTACCTGCCGGGCGAGCTGACCTAGCCTGTCCCCGGGAGCATCTGCATGCGCAGGGCAGCGAGATCCATCGAAGTCCAGTGCTCCGCGAGCTTGCCATCTTTGACGCGGAAGATGTCGATGAACTCCAATTCGACCCGGTTGCCGGTCGGCGGCAAGTCCCATATCGCCCCACGGTGGGTGCCGCGCAGGGTCTTGCGGGTGGCTACCAGATCCCGGTCCGCGAGCTGCTCGTTGATCTCCATCGTGGCGTCTGGGAATGCCCGCAGCAGCATCCCGTAGAACGCCTGGAAGCCACCGGCCGGCCGGGGCGTCGGCGGTATCGGGCGGCCCTCCGGAGCGTAGTGGTTCACGAAGTCCGGGTGAAAGATCTCGTCCGCCGCGGCGAGGTCATGTTGGTTCTGGCACACCTCCACGAACTGCGCCACCACCCGCTTGTTGTCCTCGATCGACACGCCCGTCCTCCTTCCAATGTCGAAGGGTACACGGGCGAAGCGGGTATCCCAGGTGACCGTGCTACTGCCTCATCTCAGACGTCGAGCGGCGGGAACCTCCAGGGCTGACGCTCGCGCACGACCTCGTAGACGGCTTCGACCATGCTCTCCCGGTTCGGCTTGGTGAAGTAATCCCCGTCCGGCCCGTACGCCGGCCGGTTCGGTGACGCCGCCAGTGTCCGCGGCGCCGCGTCCAGGTGCCACCATCCCTGCTGCTCCTCGAGGATCTGCTGGAGCATGAACGCCGACGCGCCGCCCCGCACGTCCTCGTCGACGCAGATCAACGCGTGCGTCTTCTCCACCGAACGCACGAGCAGGTGATTGACGTCGAACGGGTTGAGCGTCTGCACATCGATGATCTCGCACGACACGCCTAGATCCTCGAGCGCCTGCGCGGCGTCGAGCGCTATCCCGCAGCAGGCCCCGTAAGTCACGACCGTCGCGTCGCTGCCTTCGCGCAGGACCTCGGGCACGCCCAAAGGCACGGTGAACGTGCCGATGTTGTCCGGCACCCTCTCCTTCAACCGGTAGCCGTTCAGGACCTCAATCACGATCCCCGGGTTGTCACCCTGGAACAGCGTGTTGTAGAAGCCCGCGGCCTGCGTCATGTTGCGCGGCACCGCGACGTAGATGCCCCGCAGCGCGTTCAGCAGGACCGACATGGGCGAGCCGGAATGCCAGATTCCGACGAGCCGGTGCCCCTTGGTGCGAATCACCACGGGCGCCTTCTGGCCGCCAACGGTTCGCCAGTGCAGCGTGGCCAGGTCGTCGGACGCGACCTCCAGCGCGTAGAGGAAGTAGTCGAGGTATTGGATGTCGCAGATCGGCCGCAGTCCGCGAATTGCGGCGCCGATCGCCTGGCCGAGGATCGTCGCCTCACGAATGCCGGTATCGGTGAGGCGCAGGTCGCCGTACTTCGCCTGCAAACCCTCGAAGACGAGGTTGACGTCGCCCAGCTTGCCAACGTCCTCGCCGATGACGAAGATCCGCGGATCGCGCTCGAAGTTGGCGTCGAAGTTCCGGACGAGCACCTGCCGGCCATCGACCGTCGGCGACTGGTCGGAATAAGCAGCGGGCACGACCGGAACCTGGAGAGGCGATTCCGCTGACCGGCTGTAGAGATAGGAGTTGTAGCGCTCGTCGTTCTCGCGCCGGTAGTCGGCGACGAACTTCGCCAGCTCCGCGCGCGACGGCGACTCCAGGCCGCGCAGCTGGTGCAGCACCCGCGACACGCTCGACATCACGAGCGAACGAGTCACCTTGTTGGCTTCGTCAAGGGCGTTGGTGATCTCCGCCACCTCGGGCATGTCGATCCGCCGCAGGATCGCGACGGCGCGATCCCGCTCGGCGCGGACAGGCGTCTGGAAAGCCTCCCAGGCCAGGTCGCGCGCGGCCTCAACGGCTTCTTTGTCGGCCGCCTCCCAGCCCTCGAGCTGCGACTCGCTGGCGACACCCGACTCGATGACCCAGTCGCGCATCCGGGCCACGCAGTCGTACTCGTTTTCGAACCGCAGACGCTCCTTCGACTTGTACCTCTCGTGGCTGCCGCTGGTCGAATGGCCTTGCGGCTGGGTCATCTCGGTGACATGGATCAGCGCGGGCTTGTGCTCGCGCCGCACCTTCTCGATCGCGTTCGCGTACGTCTCCACCAGCCCGGCGTAGTCCCATCCGCGCACGACGTAGATGTCGATCCCCGGGCGGTCGTCCGGTGAGAATCCGCGCAGGGCGTCGGAGATGGAAGCCTTGGTCGTCTCCAGGGTGATCGGGACCGAGATCCCATATCCGTCGTCCCATACCGACATCGCCAACGGCACCTGCAGCACGCCGGCGGCGTTGATCGCCTCCCAGAACAGACCCTCGCTCGTCGCGGCGTCGCCGATGGTCCCGAACGCAACCTCGTCGCCGTTGACCGAGAAGCCGTCCTGCGTGCTCTGCAGCTGCGGGTTCAGGCGGTAGAGGCGCGACGCGTAGGCAAGTCCGAGCAGCCGGGGCATCCAGCCGGCGACGTTGGAGACGTCCGCGCTCGAGTTGGGCATGTCCACGCTGCGCATGAACACGCCGCTGTCATCGAGGATCCGGGTCGCGAAGTGGTTTCCCATCTGCCGCCCGCCCGACGCAGGCTCCGCCTCGACGCTGGCGTTGCCGTACAGCTGGGCGAAGAAGTTGCGGACGTTTGACATCCGCGTCGCCCACATGAACGTCTGATCCCGGTAGTAACCTGCGCGCCAATCGCCAGGCCGGAACGCCTTGGCCATCGCGATGTTGGCGATCTCCTTGCCGTCGCCGAAGATCCCAAAGGTCGCGTTGCCGCGGAGGACCTCGGCTCGCCCGATGACGCTAGCGCGGCGGCTGCTGTATGCGAGGCGGTAATCGGCGATGACGGCTTCGGCGGTCAGTGTTGCCTTCGAGTTGCGAAGCGCTCTCGCCATAGTCGACCGCTCAGCGGCCGAAAACTACGTTATCAGAGCCCCCGGGCCGCTAGGCCGAGCTAAGGCGCTCCCTTGCCTGTTCGCGGCGGAGCAAACCCGGCCGGCTCGCCTGGAGGGCCTCCTTCATGTGCACGTAGGCTCGGGCCAGCTCGCCCCGACGCTCCAGGATCTCGGCGTAGACGCCATGGGAGTGGAGGAGCCGCTCTCGCAAGCCCAAAACCTCAAACCCGCGTATGGCGTCCTCGAAACGGCGATCGGCGGACTCGTGCTCACCCCGCTGGTCGTCGATGCGACCAAGCCACAGGTGCGCTTCGGCCATCATGGCGCCGTCCTCCAGGCGCTCGGCGAGCTCCAGGGCCGCCCTCGCCAGCTCGTGCGCACGATCTGCTTCTCCCTCATACATCGCCAGCTCGCACTGGCTGAGGAGGACTCGGCTTCGTCCAAGCTCGAGGTCGGCCTCGTCGCACAGCTCGAGCGCCCGATCGAGGTGGCGGTGGGCGCCGGCAAAATCATGCCGCCCCATCAGGAGGAGGGCGAGGTTGTTTTCGGCCCGAGCAAGGAAGGCGCGGTCGCGCAGCACCTCGAGGAGGGCGACCGATCGCATCGCGAAGCGGAAGGCGGTCTCACTTGTGCCGTGGTACGCAGCGCCCAGCTCGCTGTAGATGCGCGCCACATGCCGCAGGTCGAAGACGGAGCTGCCGACCTCGATCGCCTCTTCGTAAGCCGCGACCGCCCGGTCACCGTCGCGCTCGGCGGCGTAGGCCGCGGCGAGGATGCCGAGGAGGCGCGTTTCGGTCGGGGTGGGCACCGGCTTGAGCCCGCGGCACACCGCGAGCGCCTTCTCGGCCAGCGCGACCGCATCCTTGGACTTCGTCGCGGTCGCAAGTGACGCCTGCGCGCCAAGGCACTCGGCCAGCATCACACCGTCATTCACCGCTTCGAAGTGAGCCCTGGCTTCCCCGAGCAGGTCGGCGGCCTGGTCCGGCTCCGCCGAGTCCAGATAGGCCTGCGCGACCAGGAAACGAATGCGTCCCAAACGGAAGGCGGAGGAACTGCGATCGAGGAGTGAATGGCCCAGCGCGACGGCCTCCGTGTTGCGGCCGCCTGCGACCAAAGCCTCGAGCTCGATCACACTCGTGCGCGTGTCATCGGCGGAACCACCAGGCTCGGCGAGGAAGAACTCGATAGGCTTGCCGGTCCTTCGGGCGATGTGCTCCAGGGTAGGCAGCGAAGGCCTGGTTCGGCCAGTCTCGATGAGGTAGATCGCGGGCGGCGTCACGCGGCCTTTGCCCAGCTGCGCGAGGCTCAAGCCGGATTCGAGGCGCGCCTCCTTGACGGAGCCTGGGCGGACATTTACGCCGGGGAGCCGGCGTCGTTTGGGGCTGACATCTGTCACCTCAAAGCGCCCGCTGGCCACGGCCACTCACTTTATACGAAATCATTGGAATGTTCCAGAGGCGGGTTTGAAACGCACATTTCAGCTTTGCCGGTCGATTCTTTGGCTAATTTCGACTGATACTTAACATTGTTAAGTTAAACTACCCAGCGCAGGTCGTGGTACAGCGTGCTTCCCGCCGCGACCTGCTCCGCCTCGGTGCGGCCCTCTCTCTGCTTCACCCCTTCCAGAGAGAGGGCCTCTTTCATGAGAGAGGGGGTTCACTTCCCCACCTTGTGGGGAGGCAGGCGGCGAAGCCGCCGGGTCGGGACGATGGGCTTGTCCTAAGCCCCCGGATACGTCCCGAACAGCTTGATCTCGGCGCTCGCCTCCTCGAGATCACTGAGCGCCGCCTCGGCCGCGGCCGCCGACGACTCCTCGCCGTTGATCGTGAAATCGAGGTAGAACCGATACTCAAACGGCCGGCCGATCATCGGCCGGCTGTCAAGGCGGGTGAGGTTCACGCCCCGCCGGGCGAAGCAGTCGAGAGCATGCGCCAGGCTGCCCGGACGGTGGGCGGTGACGAAGGCAATCGAGCCCTTCCACCCCCTGGCGCCCTCTCGCGGCCGGGTGGGCTCGCCCTTCTCGACCACCACGAACCGCGTCCGATTTTCGGAATCGTCCTGGATGGATTCCGCCAGGACGTACAGCGAATACCGGGCCGCGGCCGCCTTGCTCGCGATCGCGGCGGTGCCTGGCTGCCGCTGCTCCGCGACCGCGCGCGCGGCTCCCGCGGTGTCGTGAAACGCGACCGGGCGGATCTGCCGTGAGTGCAGATACCGGTCGCATTGCGCCAGCGCCTGCGGGTGCGACAGCGCGCGCTCAACTGGTCCCGGCCATCCCAAAAGGCAGTGCCTCACCGGCTGCACCTGCTCGCGAATGACGCGCAGGCCGGGCTTCTCCCACAGCAGGTCCGACACCTCCTGGACCACGCCGGCGCTGCTGTTCTCGACCGGGAGCACGGCCGCGTCCACCGCGCCCATCGCGAGCGCGTCGAAGGTCAGGCGAAAGGTCGCAAAACCGACCGCCTGGGCGTCAGGAAAGACCGCCGAGACGGCCTCATCCGAGTACGCGCCTGGCTCGCCCTGGTAGGCGACCTTTTTCCCCACGAAATCCGAGGCTTCGCCGTGATTTCGCGGCGACGCCTTCACCCGAAGATCAGGTGCCGCATTGCATCCGCGACGTGGTTGTGGTCGTGGAGCTGGTCGGTGACGGGCGGGTGGCCGTTGCCTTCGTGACCATTGGTCTCGGACATCGCGGCGATCTTGCGCAGGTCCTCGTCTGTGACCTCTTTCTTGGTGTCGGCGAGCTGCAGGAAACGCTGCCAAGCGACATCGTCTTTGCCATCGGTCAGGGTGATGCCCAGGCGGCTGAGCCGGTGATGGAACGCGTGCCGGCCTGAGCGCGCGGTGAGCACGATCTTGGAATCCGCAAGGCCCACGTCTTCCGGCTTCATGATCTCGTAGTTGAGCCTGTCCTTCAGGACGCCGTCCTGGTGGATGCCGGACGCGTGTGCGAACGCGTTCGCGCCGACCACCGCCTTGTTCGGCTGCACCGGCGTGCCGGTCAACTCGGAGACCAGTCGCGACGTGCGAGTGATCTCGGTCGTGTCGATGCCGCACTCGAGGCCGAGCTTGGCCTGGCGTACGCGCAGCAACATCACGACCTCTTCCAGTGAGGTATTGCCGGCGCGTTCGCCGATGCCGTTGATCGTGCACTCGACACGCCGCGCGCCGGCGGCCAGCGCTGCCAGGGTGTTGGCGACGGCGAGCCCTAGGTCGTTGTGGCAGTGGACGGAGAAGAGGGCCTTCTCGCAGCCTCGCGCCTCGTTGATCACCCGGCGCACCAACTCGCCGAACTCATATGGCAGGCAGTAGCCGGTGGTGTCGGGGATGTTGATCACGTTGGCGCCGGCGGCGATCATCGTCTCGACGGTTTCGATCAGATAGTCAGGGTCCGCGCGTCCTGCGTCTTCGGGCGAGTACTCGACGTTGTCGCACAGGAAGCGAGCGTATTCGACCATCTCCGCGCCGCGCTTCAGCACCTGCTCGCGCGTCATGCCGAGCTTGCGGTCGATGTGGACATCGGAGACCGAGAGCACGATGTGGATCTGCGGCGTCTGCGCGTCCCGGATCGCGCCCCAAACCGCGTCAATGTCTTCGCGCTTGGCGCGGGCGAGCGCGGTCACGGTCGCCCCGCGGATCTCGCGCGCGATGCGGCGGCAGGCCTCGAAGTCGCCCGGCGACGAGATTGGAAAGCCGGCTTCGATCACGTCGACGCCGAGCTTTTCCAGCTGACGCGCGATGCGCAGCTTGGAGTTGGCGTCGAGGTGGAAACCTGGCGATTGCTCGCCGTCGCGCAGGGTCGTGTCGAAGATGAATACCCGGTCCGGATTTGTCTCTTTCATTTTTCTACTGGCTCCAACCACGTCATCATCGAGCGCAGCTCACGCCCGACCTGTTCGATCTGGTGCTCCGAGTCTTTCCGCCGCATGGCCATGAACTGCTCGCGGCCGTTTGAGTTCTCGTCGAGCCAGCGCTCGGCGAAGCTGCCGTCCTGGATCTCGGCCAGGACCTGGCGCATCTGCTGCCGCACGTGGTCGTCGATCACGCGCGGCCCGGAAACGTAGTCGCCGAACTCGGCCGTGTCCGAGACGGAGTAGCGCATGAAGCCGAGGCCTCCCCGATACATCAGGTCGACGATCAGCTTCAGCTCGTGCAAGACCTCGAAGTAGGCGAGCTCGGGCTGATAACCGGCTTCGACGAGGGTCTCGAAACCTGTCTTGACGAGCGAGGCGACGCCCCCGCAGAGCACGGCCTGCTCGCCGAAGAGGTCGGTCTCGGTCTCTTCCTTGAATGTGGTCTCGAGGATGCCGGCGCGGCCTGCGCCGAGCGCGACCATGCCTTACCGGTCGCGTCCTGGTAGACGGCGATCAGGGCCGGCACGCCCTGGCCGTTGACATACGTGCTCCGCACCAGATGCCCTGGTCCCTTGGGCGCGATCATCGCCACGTCGACATCCTGGTTGGGCTTGATCTGCGCGAAGTTGATCGAGAAACCGTGGGCGAACATCAGCATCGAGCGCGGCTGTAGGTGCGCCTCGATCGATTCGCGAAAGAGCTTGCCCTGCCCCGCGTCCGGTGTCAGCACCATCACGACCGTGGCCTCGGAGACCGCCTCCGGCACGGGGACCGCGCGCAGGCCATCTGCCTCGACCCGCTCGATCGACTTGCTGCCTGGGTAGAGCCCGACGCGGACGTCCTCGCCGGAATCACGCAGGTTGAGCGCGTGGGCGCGACCCTGGCTGCCGTAGCCGATCACCGCCACCGGTTCGCCGAGCTGCGGCGGGCAGTCGCCCTCGTAATGGATCTTCATTGGGTTCTCCTCATCACGACAGGGCCGGAGCGGGCCACGTCGACGATTCCATGCCGGGTCAACTCGTCGACGAAGTCGCCGACCTCTTCGCGCTCGCCGGAAAACTCGACCGTGGTGCCGTCCGCCGCCGTGGACAGGACCTTGGCGCCGCGCTTGAGCAGAGCGTCGAGCTCTGAAGCCGCGACCTTGGCGACGATCAGCTCCCGGCTATGCACGTGGTCGCCGGTCAGGTCCTCGACCTCGACGACCTCGACCAGCCGCTCCAGCTGCTTGCGCACCTGGTCGGCCTCGGCGTGTCCATGGTCGACCTGAAGCGTGATTCGGAATCGACCCGGCTGGCTGCTAGGGCCTACCGAGATCCCGCGGACGTGAAAACCGCGCCGCCGGATCGCGCCCGAGACCTTGGTCAGCGTGTTCGGCGCATCCTCGACGAGCACCGACAGCACCCGAATCTTTTCCTTAATCTCAGGCATTCTCCGGGCTCTCCCAGAACTCGTTCAGGCTCTTGCCCAGCGGGACGATCGGATAGACGTTGGCCTCGGGGTCGATCCGGAAGTCGATCAGGAACGGACCCTTCGTCCGCTCCGCCGCGTCGAACGCGGGCCCGATGTCCTCGAACCGCTCAACCCGCCGCGCCGGCAGTCCGTATGCCTCCGACAGCTTCACGAAATCGGGCATGTGCTTCAGGTCGACCTGGGAGCGCACACCGCCGTAGAAGTCATCCTGGAACTGGCGGACCATTCCGAGCGAGAAGTTGTTGAGGAGCACGACCTTGACGTCGAGCTGGTGCTCGACCGCAACAGAAAGCTCCTGCGCGGTCATGACGAAGCCGCCTTCGCCGGCGACACACCAAACCGGGACGTCGGGCCGGCCGAACTTGGCGCCGATCGCCGCCGGCAGCGCGTAGCCCATCGTGCCGGCTCCGCCGGAGTTGATGAACAGGCCCGGGCGGTCGTAGTTCCACCAGAGCGCGGCCCAGATCTGGTTCTGGCCGACGTCGGCGACGACGATCGCCTCGCTGCGCGCGCGCCGGTACATGTCGATCAGGACGTCCTGCGGCTGCAGCTGTCCGTTCGAGTGCTTGTAGCGAAGCGGGTGCTCCTCGCGCCAGGCGTCGATCTGGGCCAGCCAGCGCCCGCGGTTCTGGTTGAGCGCCCCGACGTGGGGCTGCATCGCGGCAAGCGCCTGCTTGGCGTCGGCCACCAGCTCGATGTGAGGCCGCACGTTCTTGCCCATCTCGGAGCCGTCGATGTCGACGTGGATGAAGGTCTTGACGTTGGGAGCGAACTCCGAGAGCTTGGCGGTGACGCGGTCGTCGACCCGCATTCCGACCATCATCAAAACGTCGGCGTTCTGCACCGCCTTCAGGCACCAGCCGGTGCCCATGAACCCGGTCATGTGGAGCGAGAGCGGATGC
>Ga0209690_1001011_pt1 | contig 15452 bp, 8 predicted proteins | sample GraSoiAngelo_150_FD_186164 | JGI IMG/M metagenome (GOLD analysis project Ga0209690, IMG submission 186164) | Grasslands soil microbial communities from the Angelo Coastal Reserve, California, USA - 14_1009_09_40cm (SPAdes) (version 2) | ecosystem: Environmental > Terrestrial > Soil > Grasslands ...
GTACCCGCGATAACGCGGGAGGATCGGGAGCATCTACACTTTGGATTTGAGAATAATGTCGACATGGTCGCCGTATCGTTCGTCCAGAGAGCCGACGACATACGAATGGCGCGGAAGATCGCGGGCGAGAAGGGACGAGAATTGTTTGCGGTTGCTAAGATCGAGAAGAAAGAAGCGGTTGAGAATCTGGAAGAGATTGTCAAGGAAGCAGACGGGGTCATGGTTGCACGGGGAGACCTCGGGGTAGAGCTGAGCCTAGAGCGGATTCCGATTGTTCAGAAGAGGATTATATTCGAGGCGAACCGCCAAGCAAAACCAGTGATTACGGCCACTCAGATGCTGGAGTCGATGATCTCCGCACCCACGCCTACAAGAGCGGAGGTGACGGACGTTGCTAACGCGATCCTCGACGGCTCAGATGCGTTGATGCTGTCTGAGGAGACGGCTATCGGAAGCTACCCGGTTGAAGCGGTGAAGACCCTTCAGAAGGTTGGGCAAGAAACAGAACGCTATCTTCCTAAACAGATTACACAGCAGAGACGCGAATGGCACGAGAATAGTCAAGAGGACGCAATCGCTTTCGCCGCCTGCGAGACCGCGCTCCAGATATCAGCAGCAGCCATCGTCACACCAACCCGCACCGGTAAGACCGCCCGTCGAGTCTCAAAATACCGACCGCCTCTACCCATTGTCGCGCTAACCTCTCAATCTGAAGTCGAAAAACAATTACTACTTTCATGGGGAGTGCAGACAGTAAGACGAGAAATGGAATCAACGGAGTCCATATTCACCGAGGCGGAGAAGACTGTCAAGAGACTCAAGCTGGCACGGAAAGGCAACACGATAGTAATCGTGTCCGGAGATCCTAAAGGTCCCATGGGACGAACAGACCTCTTGAAGATCCAGAGAATAAGATAGACCCATCGCACTCGAAAGGCTTTATTGGTAGCCGTCGCGGTACAGCGTCGCTCCGCCAAGAAGATCCAGAAAATGAAGCAGCGTCGGCCCACAAACCCTGAACTGCTCAGCGCCATAGGCTACCTCATGAAGGCGGGAAAACAGTACCAGACACCTCTCTGGATCACGATCGCAAGCTTCCTCGGCAAGTCCCGAAGAACAAGAATCGTCCTGAACCTCGGCCAGGTCTCGAAAAACCTCAAGGGAGGAGAAGTCATCGCAGTCCCCGGCAAGGTCCTCGGCTCAGGCGAGCCCAAAGAGAAACTCACCATAGCCGCGTTCAAATTCTCCCCGAGAGCACTCCTCAAGGTCGAGAAGGCGGGAGGACGCTGCATACCATTCTCTCGGCTCGTTGAGGAAAATCCTCGCGGAACAAACGTCAGGCTTCTTCGATAGAAGAACGGTGACGCGTAGAAACAGCCGGGACTTTTGGCCAGATTGCGACGCCTTGGATCGAAAATTCCTTTCGTCGAAGCTTAGACGCGTCTAGGTCGTCTCAGCGATCGGGACGATCGTCTCGACCGCCTTTCTTGCCCCGGCTCTTCGTTTCAGCAGATTCTGCACCGTTAAACCTGCGAACCCGATTGCGATTCCGAGAAGTGGTGCGACATAGTTGCCGAGTAGATCTCCTACCGGCCAAGCATTCTGTGAGAACCAGTCTTGCATGAACGGATTCGCGGAGTATTCGGAGGAGAGGCCGAAGAGCAGAATTTCGATAACAACAAACTGTCCGACCACTGCAATCTGGCTCGCCCTAAGAGATCTCGCCATGGCCGGAGCCTTGGCCTCTTTTATCACAGAAGCTTTCGGATTTGGAATCAGTAGAGAGCTTAGAGCGCCGAAGGAGACGAAGATGCCAGCGGTGAGTGCCGCCCATCGGACTCCCTGGGTGATCGCATCAGTGATTACAGAATGAATTGTTCCAAGCGTCACAGGGCTGATGCCAGGTGGTAGTGCAGGTGCGACGCCTCCTGTGAGTCCCGAGGTGAGCAGGTTCCCGATACTGTCCTTCATCGCAAGAGGCAAGTTGGTAACAGAGAGATCTGCCTGTCCCACCGTCGAGATCTGAGTCACCATAATCGCTCCCAGAACGGCGACTCCGAATGCTGCACTGACCTGTCTGATCGTGTTGTTCGCCGCGGAGGCTACGCCCGCCTTCTGGAATGGAACGCTGGCGAGAACGGTGTTCGTAAGCTGTGGCAGTGACAGACCGAATCCGGCTCCGAATAGGAGGAAGACCGGGTAGAAGTAGTAGAATGGAGTAGAGTCGCCGGTAACTAGGAATAGAGTGAAGAGCGCTATCGTCTCCAGCACCATCCCAGCCGTGACTACCCGCCGAGCACCGTACCTGTTGGAGAGTCTCCCAGCAATCGGTGAAAAGACGAACATTGCAATGGCAAATGGTGCGAGGTTCAGGGCGCTGTTGATAGCGGATAATCCTCTACCGATCTGGAAGTAGATAGAGTAGATGAATATCGTCGCGAACTCGCCAACCGCTACGATTCCGACAGTGAACAGACCGTACCGGAAGGCTCTGTACTTTAAGAGGCTGAAGTCGAAGAGCGGAACTTTTCCAACTTTGGCGCGCCGAAGCTCCGCAAATGTGAACCCTGCCATCAGGAAGGCTCCTGCGATGAAGCAGACGGCTGGAAGTGAGATGTTTGAAAGAGGCCATGAAAAGCTTCCAAGAGTGAAAATCTCCCTTGGCGTCACCCAGCCGTATGTCTGCGCCTCGATGAAACCGAACAGGAGACTCGCGAGTCCGAGAGTAACTAGGGTTACTCCCAGAAAGTCTGTCGAGTATTTCGGATCTCTAAATCGGGTTTCCTTTATCGCGTACAACGCCACGACCAGTGTAATGGCTCCTAGTGGGACGTTGATGAGAAACGACCAGCGCCACGTAACGTAAGTTGTGAAGTAACCTCCCATCAAAGGTCCGATAATGCCCGCAGCTCCTGCTACAGCCCCCCACATGCCGAAGGCCACACTACGGGCCTTCCCGGTAAACGTCGTCGAGAGGATTGAGAGGGTAGAGGGAGAAGCCATTGCCCCGCCGAATCCCTGGATGGATCTGCCTACAAGCATTTGCGAGAGGTTGGCCGAGAGCCCGTCAATAATGGATCCCACTACGAAGGTGGCGATGCCAGCCATCAGGATACGCTTTCTTCCAAACTCATCCCCGAGCTTCCCCCATGTCAAGAGAAAAGATCCGAAGATGAGACCGTAGAGGGAGGTTATCCATTCAAGGTCCTTGACGGAGACTCCGGAGAACGTGGCCTGAATCGATGGCAGAGCATTGATCACTATGGTAAAATCGATGACTATGACCGAGATTGCCAGACAGCACACCACTAGTGTGAGCAGTTGTTTGGCCTCGATCCTTGATGATTCCGGGTTAGACGGCTGGTTCGCCCGCTGAAGCGTTTCCATTTGTCTAGCTGACACCTGGGCTCTCTCGGATACGTTCATGGGTTGAGCTATACTTTGTATACTCATAAATATACATAGTATAGGTTCTCAATATACTTAGTATAGGACAGCTTATAAGTGGCCATGGGAAGAAAAGTATAGCGCGCAGAAGCTTGCAAAAAACCCAAGTCATTCGGAAGAGTCAGACGCCGATCATTTCGAAAGGTATGCTCCGGCCTGATGTTCACTTCCTGCGATGTCCCATCAAAGCGAGCATGGGCGTCTTCGGCAGAAAATGGACTACACTGATCCTCAGAGATATCGGATTCAGGAAGATAGACCGGTTCAACAACCTCATAGAATCAGTCCCTGGTCTGACGCCACGGGTCCTATCGATGCGCTTGAAAGAGCTAGAGAAGGACGGAATCATTCAGAAGATAGAGGACGAGACTTCTCCTACAGTCGTAAGGTGGACTCTCACAGAGAAGGGAACGGACGCTCTACCGATCCTTATGCGATTGATGGCTTTCGGGTCCAAATGGTACGCCGACGAAGTCTTCGAGGACAAGGTTCCCAGATCTCTCAACGAGATATTCACAAAACCCGAAGCGCAGGCAATAGTCCAGAGACTATACCAAGCCTAAGCAAAACCGACAAGAAAACCTAGACTTCGGCCATCGACCGAGGAAAACGAGTGCGAGCAAAGCTCAAAGCTCCTCCCGGGACCATCCAAGGAAGAAAACGGTGCGTGTATCGTCCAGCTAGAACCCCAGGGTCCTCGTCAGCGACTGCTTTAGCCTCATCTGGCGAGCCTCTGTAGATTTCAAGACCTCGAAGGTCTCGATCGGAAGAACCGAGGAGCGGACCGGCGGCCAGCAGAAACCCCTCATCGTGCAGCTTGGCGAGGTGTGCCATGTGAGCGTCCTGGAGAGCATTCTCCTCCTGTTCACTTAGTTTCGGCGCGTCAGCACGCAGTATCAATAGTCCTATGGTGAACCGATCAAAGTCCATCTGGGAACACTAACAAGTTCAGAGTACTTTTCGCGTATATCAGCATGAAAGGGAGCAAAAGTATACCTCACTTCAATCATAAGTCGAGTTTCAAGGACAAGATCTCTCCAGTAATCCTAGAATAGCTCGCTGCACTAGAGTCGAAATGAGGGATGGTCGAGAGACTCTACGAAAACTGAGATCTAGTGGACTGAGGCCGATGGGACTAGGATCTCCAGCTTTCAACCTCAGGTTTTTCTTGCTATGTAGTAACTGTTCAGAATGTCTCCCGGAACCCTTCTGATTTCCAAACTCTTGAATCCGGCCCCGCTCAGCTTCTGTTTTGCAAGTTGTTCGCCCCAAACCGTGCCTAATCCTTCCCCCTTGTAAGCGAGCGAGACTGTCATGCAGTGCATCGTCGAGATACTATAGAGGAACGGCCCCAGTGGATGCTGAAGATTCTCGTGCAGATTGCTCGACGCAGCAACGTCAACCAGCAGGAATACTCCATCCGGTCGAAGGCTTTTCGAAATTGCCGTCAGGACCTTTGTCGGCTTTGCCTGATCATGAATGGAGTCGAATGCCGTTATTAGATCGTATTTTTTCGGTTCGTTTAGGGTAGCTACATCTTTCGCGGCGAACCGGGCATTGTGTAATTTCAGGCGCTTGACTTCCGCTCTTGCGGCCGCGATCGCTTTCTTGGAAAAGTCGTAGCCCACGAATCTACTATTGGGAAAGGCCTTAGCCATCAGATTGATTGCATGTCCCGAACCGCATCCTACATCGAGAACGCTAATTCCCTTCCCTAGTCGCTCCACTAGTCCATCAACGAGTGGAAGTATAGTGTCGACTAGCCTAGCGTCCTGGACCTTGGAGCTTCCTTCCGACATTAGTTCAGTGAATCGTGGATAGGCCGAGTAAGGTACACCTCCACCCTTCCGGAAGCAATTCACTACTTGCTCTTCCACTTCGCCGCAGAGAGAAAGAAGTTGTGCCCTAGTTGCTAGATTGTTGATCCCAGCAGCCCGCGTAATCGCAGCAGCTTGCTCGGCCGGAAGCTTGTACGTTTCACTACTACCATCATATTCAACGATCTTGCCCGTCACCATCGAGCCAAGCCATTCTCGCACATACCGTTCATTCAGTTTCGCTTTCCCCGCAATTTGCTCGCTAGTCGAGGATTGTAGAGTTGCCATCGCATCGAACAATCCAGTCTTGTGACCGATGCTGATCATGAGGGTAAGAAAACCACTATTCAACAGTCCAACCGCGTACCCAGCAAAAGACTCGGCTTTGGCCTTGTCGAAACCCGATGTTGATTCCTGAGAAACAGCTTCCATAAAGAAACGACTTCGGCTGCAGAATACTTAAGGCTGGTCTGTCAATGCCTTCACCTCGTACGGCGAGGCTCTCGTCGAACTAACGGTTTTATCGTTGCGGGAAGCTGAGGACTAAGGGGCCTAATTGCCGGAAGGCGCGCGTAGACTCGCGGCAATCATGTTTACCGATCTAGTCGGCTTCACCGCTCTCGGCCAAAAGAACGAATCGCTAGCACTCTCGGTATTGGATGAACAGAGAGAGTTACTCCGCCCCATGTTCAACAAACATGGCGGTAGAGAGATCAAAACAATAGGCGACTCGTTCCTGGTGGACTTTCCCAGCGCACTGAGCGCGGTAAAATGCGCCTACGAAATCCAGAAAACCACGCGAGAGTTCAACAGTTCTCTTCCTGAAGAACGAAGAGTTCACGTGAGGATCGGTGTTCACCTTGGCGACATAGTGGAATCGCAGGGCGACATTTCAGGCGACGCAGTCAACGTTGCCTCCAGAATAGAATCCCTTGCGGACAGCGGCGGCGTATACCTGACTCGTCAAGTCTATGATCAGGTCCAGAACAAGTTCGAACTGCCCCTAAGAAACCTAGGGGCCAAATTGTTGAAGAACATAAGAGCGCCCACGGAAGTGTTCAAGATGGTAATGCCGTGGGAAGGAGCTCTGATGGAAGAGACGGTTGAACTTGACAGTCATAGGGTCGCGGTCTTGCCTCTTAAGAACATGAGCCCGGACCCGAATGATGAGTATTTCGCAGATGGAATGACAGAGGAACTGATAACCGCTCTCTCAGGCGTCCATGAACTGACCGTTATCGCGAGGACTTCCGTCATGCTGTACAAGGATTCTCCCAAGAGGGTTGCAGAGGTGGGAAGGGAACTCAAGACGGGAACGGTTATCGAGGGGAGTGTGAGGAAGGCTGCGAACAAGGTCCGGATATCCGTCCAGATGGTAGATGCATCCACCGAGGGACACCTCTGGGCCCAGAACTATGACCGGCAGATGGACGATATATTTGCCATCCAAAGCGAGATAGCCGAGAAGGTCGCTGACGCATTGAAAGTGAAGATTATCGATTCTGCCCGGCGTCGGCTGGAGAGGAGACCGACAGAAAATACCGAAGCCTACATGCTATACCTGAAGGGGCGGTACTACTGGAATGAAAGAACTAGGCCTTCAATCGAGAAAGGCATAGCATACTTGCATGAAGCGTTACAAAGGGACCCGAATCTAGCTCTAGCATACTCCGATCTGGCTGACGCTCACGTTGTCATGGCCGACTACGGCATGATGCCGAAGTCCGAATTTCACGCCAAGGTTCGAGAATATGCAATGAGGGCTCTAGAAATAGACCCTACTCTATCCCAGCCCCATGCAGCCCTCGCCACAGTTCACGAAAGGAACTTCCGCTGGGCCGATGCTGAAAATGAGTACAAGCTCGCGGTCAAACTAAGCCCGAGCAATGCAACAGCACACCACTGGTATGCTCTCGACCTATCCTTCAAGAGAAGCAAGAATGCCATTTGGGAATGGAGGAAGGCCAAAGAGCTAGATCCGCTTTCACTCATAATTGGCTCAGCATTCGGCTATTTTCTCGTATGGTCAGGTCACAAGCAAGAAGGGCTGGAGATGCTGCGATCAGTGATAGAGATGAACGACGGATTTGTTGCGGGTCACAGGCATCTTGCCTTCGCCTACATTATTGCTGGAATGAACGCAGACGCGGTCGCGGAGGCCAAGAAGATAGTGGACCTCAGCACCGAACCTACTTACGTGGCGGCTGCAGCGTGCGCCTTTGCCAAAGCAGGACTAAGGGACGAAGCGATTGCGATTTTGAATAGGCTGCTTAAGGAGAGCGATACGTCTTACGTAGACCCCTCCAGTATAGCTTTGATCTACGCCGCTTTACTGGATGAGGCTAACGCTCTGGAGTGGCTTGAAAAGGCCGTGGACGAAAAGTCTGCGGCAATTCCATTCTGGCGCGTCTTTCCATTATTCGAATTCCTCCAAGATAACTCCCGATTCAGAGAGATATCCAAAAAAATGGGCTTGGGATAGGGACTCTATAAGGGGTCCACGTGGACTGCTCCATCTCGTAATGAACGGTTTTATCTTCAAGCACGGATAAGATCTTTTAGGGTTTCTTGACAGGGGGCACTCGAAGACTCGCGGCAATCATGTTCACTGACATGGTAGGCTACACAGCCCTCGGACAGAAGAACGAATCACTCTCGCTAGCCCTAGTCAACGAACAGAGAAAACTGATCAGACCGATTCTCAACAGACACGACGGAAGGGAAGTCAAGACGATGGGCGACGCTTTCCTCGTTGAATTTCCAAGCGCGTTGAACGCAGTGAGGTGTGCTTATGACATCCAGCGAACTGCAAGAGAATACAACATCTCCCTACCTGAGGAGAGGAGAGTCCACTTGCGAGTAGGTGTTCACTTGGGCGATGTGCTAGACTCTCAAGGCGACATCTCAGGTGATGCAGTAAATGTGGCGTCCAGGATTAATTATCTCGCAGATGACGGAGGTGTATGTCTCACTCGTCAGGTTTACGATCACGTTCAAAACAAGTTCGAGCTACCTCTGAAGAGTCTTGGGCCGCAATCTCTCAAGAACGTGAATGCTCCTGTAGAAGTGTATCGGATGGAAATGCCTTGGGACGAAGAGAGAGCGGCGCGACCAATAGAGCTGGACAAGAGGCGGATCGCGGTTCTGCCGTTTGCAAATATGAGTCCCGATCCAGCCGATGAGTACTTTGCGGACGGTCTAACCGAGGAACTGATCTCAAAGCTTTCGCTCGTGAAGGGTTTGCGAGTGATAGCCAGAACTTCTGTGATGAGCTACAAGAAGAAGGACAGACGGATTTCAGAAATCGGGACGGAGCTAGGAGTTGGCTCTGTTGTCGAGGGTAGCTTCCGGAAAGCGGGCAAGAAGATACGGGTAACTACTCAGCTGATCGACGTTAGGGACGAACAACATCTCTGGGCCCAGAGCTACGATAGGAACCTTGACGATGTATTTGCAGTTCAGACCGATATTGCCAAGCAGGTTTCAGACGCACTCAAAGTCAAGATTTTGGAAGCGGAGATCGACGGGATTGACAGAAAGCCAACTGAGAGCACCGAGGCCTACACCCTCTATCTTAGAGGCAGGTACCACTTCAACAGAAGAGGGGTAGAGGACATCGTGAAGGCTTCAGAGTATTTCGGTAAAGCTGTGAGAGAGGACGAGCGGTTCGCACTGGGATATGTTGGTCTCGCTGACTGCTATGCGGTACTTTCCAATTTAGGGATCGACTCTGGCGCGAATCACCAGAAAGCCAAGACTGCGGTCGCCAAAGGCTTGGAGCTTGATGAAGATCTTGCAGAGGCACATGCTACCCGTGGACTCATATTCGTTCACGAATTCAGTCTCGGGGAGGCGGAGGAAGAGTTCAGGAAGGCGATTGAACTGAAGCCTAGCTACGCTCCCGCGCACCATTGGTACTTCCGTCTACTCCTAGGTAAGGAGAGGTGGGACGAAGCGCTCAAACAAATTGAAAGAGCGGTAGCACTTGACCCGTTCTCGCAGATCATCAACCTCAACCATGCCCACTATTATAGAAGAAGGGGAGACTATGACAAGGCACTGGAACTGTACAAAAAAGCGGTTGAGTTAGACCCCAACTTTGCAATGGCGCATTATGACTTGGCCGTGATCTACGGCATGATGAAGCGGTCGGCGGACATGAAGCGCGAGGCCAAGATTGCCATCGAGCGCGGGGCTCGCGAGGCCAAGATTGCCGTTGGGCTCGGCCGAGCTCCATACCATAGGCCGGTCAAAATTCTCGACGTGCTCGTCGCATACTTTGATGATGACAAGGAGAAAGTCGGAAAACTGCTACCTGAACTGGAAGCGAATTTTGGGGAGCCTCTGGCAATTTCCGCCCTGCAGGCGGCCGGTCTCCATTTCTATCTCGGCGAGAACGAAAAAGGATTCGAGTGGTTAGAAAAATCGTATTCAAGAAAGGAGGATGACCTCCTGTACATTAGGACGGACGAATTGTTCGACGGCATCCGAGACGACCCAAGATACCAGAATCTCCTGAAGCGAATCGGATTAGAGTAACCCCCACGATTAGTCAACAGAACCTCGGTTTGTAGAAAGTGATAGCCTCCAAGGTCTTCCCAATTACGAAACGATTGCTTCGAAGCGAAAGCTGTCGCCGCAATCACGAGAGATCATCCCGAGCTCTTCTCGAACGTCAAAAAACGGTTTTAACTTCAAGATATACTTGGATGCAGGAGGTCTGATTTGTCAAAGAGCGAGCGTAGACTCGCTGCGATAATGTTCACCGACATGGTGGGCTATACGGCTCTGGGCCAACGGAACGAATCCCTTTCGCTTGCTTTGGTGGAAGAACAGCGTAGGCTAGTCAGACCTGTCCTCAATCGACATGGTGGTAGGGAGGTCAAGACCATGGGGGATGCATTCCTCGTCGAATTTCCGAACACGCTGGACGCGGTTAGATGTGCTTGCGACATACAGAGAGCTGCGCGCGAATTCAACATATCTCGGCTCCCAGAGCGCACGGTTCACCTTAGAATCGGCATTCACGTGGGCGACGTTGTGGAGTCTCAAGGTGACATTCTGGGCGACGCTGTTAACGTTGCGTCGAGGATCGAGTCTCTGGCAGAAGATGGAGGCGTCCTCATCAGCCGTCAGGTCTACGACCAAGTCCAGAAAAAATTCGAATTTCCCCTCAAGAGTCTCGGGGTCACGCCGTTGAAGAGCTTGAACATGCATCTGGAAATCTATAAGATCGGGATGCCATGGGAAGAGACAACTATTTCGTCCAGTCAGCTCAACAAAAAACGAATCGCGGTCCTGCCCTTTGCGAATATTAGTCCTGATCCAACTGACGCGTATTTCGCGGACGGTATGACTGAGGAATTGATCTCGACAATGTCTAGAATCAGCGGCTTGAAGGTCATCGCTCGGACCTCAGTAGCGGGCTACAAGGGTAGCCCAAAGAAAATCAGTGAAATTGGAAAAGAGCTCGAAGTCGGGACAGTTCTCGAGGGTAGTGTCCGGAAGGTTGGGAACAGGCTACGCATCAGCGTCCAGCTGATCGATTCCCAGACGAGCGAACACCTATGGGCTGAGAACTACGATAGGGAGCTGAAGGACGTATTCGCGATACAGAGCGAGATCTCGAAGACCGTAGCTGAAGCGCTCACCGTCCAGCTCTTGTCTAAGGAGAAGGCCGTAATCGAAAGAAGGCAAACGGTCAGCCCAGAAGCGTATGCCCTGTACCTGAAAGGCCGCGTCTACTGGAATGAAAGGACAAAAGAAGATGTGAATAGGGCGCTGAAGTTCTTCGAGCAAGCTGTCAAGATCGACCCAAAATTCGCTCTCGGATACTCGGGGCTGGCGGACTGCTACAACATCCTTGAAGGGTACTCGTGGATTGCCCCGAACATCGCCCGCCCTCTCGCAATGGATTCTGCAACAAGGGCGTTGCAACTCGACGAGAGTCTAGCCGAGGCACATGCGTCGCTAGGCCTTACACTGACGAGCACTTGGGATTTCAGGAGGGCGGAGAAGGAACTGGAGCGTGCTATCGAGCTAAGACCCAACTATGCTCCCGCCTACTATTGGTACGCACAACTGTTACTTTTTCAAAGGAGGTACGATGAGTCCCTTTCGCAAGACCAGAGGGGATTTGACATCGACCCGTTCTCGGCCTTGGCCAATGCGAGAATGGCCAATTCTCTAGCCGATGTGGACAGGATTGATGAGGCTATGGAACGATTCCGGCGCGCTATGGAGCTATCTCCAAACAGCGCGGGCGTGCACGCCTCAAAGAGTGTGCTTCTTGCACGGCTTGGCGAGAGTGACGCTGCGATTGAGGAGGCAAGGAAAGCGGTCGAACTGGAAAAGAGTCCAGATACGGAGGTGAACCTCGCGTGGGTCTACGCTGTTGCCGGAAAGAAGAATGAAGCCAAAACGATTCTCAGCGAGATCGAGAACAAAGGAGCCGACGAGTATTTCTCTCCAGCCTTTATCGGAGCAGTGAAGCTCGAGTTGGGGGAATCCGAAGAGGGATTTCGTCTGATCGAGAGAGGCTTTGAAGAAAGGGAGGACGGCGTTCTTTATTTCGGCAGTCTACCCGAGTTCAAGAAGTATTGGTCGGATCCCAGATGGGTCCAGATCGAAAGAAAAATTGCCGCATTGCAGAGCCCAGAAAGATCAGCATCTTAGAAAGGCAAGCGTCCGTCCCCGCCCTTTCTTAACAATATCGCAGAGCGCGATTTTGCCAGCAAGCTACATGTCACCCATTCATATCTCGCCCGCCCGTCAGCTCTACTCAGGCACCGAATGAGATCAGGTCATCCGAGCAGTGTCGGAAGCATGCAGCCTTTTCTAGTCCCAGCACTCCCATAACAAATTTATCAACCGAACCGGCAATGAACTTGCGCAACAAGCTTGTCCTATCGGCAACGGAGGCTGGCCGCGATCATGTTTACAGACATGGCAGGCTACACTGCGCTCGGGCAAAGAAACGAGTCTCTTTCTCTAGCTCTCGCTGAAGAACAGAGGAAGCTGTTGAGACCCGTGTTCAACAGACACAACGGGAGAGAAATCAAGACCATGGGCGACGCTTTCCTAGTCGAGTTTACCAACGCCATGGATGCCGTCAGATGCGCCTACGATGTTCAGCGGGCTTCGAGAGAGTTCAACATCTCCCAGCCAAGCGACCAGAGAATCATACTCCGGATAGGTCTCCATCTAGGGGACGTGGTGGAATCCCAAGGAGACATCTCAGGAGATGCGGTGAACATTGCATCAAGGATACAGTCGCTGGCTGAGGACGGAGGCGTATGTGTCACGCGGCAGGTCTACGACCAGGTCCAGAACAAGTTCGACCTTCCACTCAGGAGCATCGGGTCCAGATCCCTGAAAAACGTCAGTGCACCGGTTGAGGTCTACAAGATGGTGCTGCCATGGGAAAAGGAGCAGAAAAGCGCATTGTCTCAGCTGGATGCTAGTAGGGTGGCGGTACTACCTTTTGCTAACATGAGCCCTGATCCCGGGGACTCGTATTTTGCTGATGGTATTACTGAGGAGATAATCTCGACGCTTTCAGGTGTGAGCGGGCTGAACGTTATCTCTCGCACTTCTGTCATGGGATACAAGGGAACGACCAAGAGAGTCAAGGAGATAGGCGGGGAACTTGAAGCAGGCTCTGTGCTCGAAGGCAGCTTCAGAAAAGCAGGGAACAAGATTCGGGTAACCGCCCAGCTGATTGATGTCAGAGACGACCGGCATGTTTGGACTCACAGCTACGATAGGAATCTTGATGATGTCTTCGGGGTCCAGACCGACATTGCGAAACAGGTCTCAGACGCACTCCGAGTCAAGATCCTGGCCCCGGAGATCGACAGGATTGAGAGAAAGCCAACCGAAAGCACAAAGGCGTACAACCTCTACTTGCATGGCAGGTATCATCTGAGCAAGAGAGGTATAGAGGACATCAACAAGGCCGCAGAATACTTTGCTCAAGCAATCAATGAGGACCCAAAATTCGCCCTCGGACACGCTGGTCTCGCAGATTGCCATGAGCTGCTCGCTAGCAATTGGGGTATCGATGCTAAAGCGAATCATGAGAGAGCCAAGATGGAAGTTGCTACCGCCCTGGAACTGGACGGAGACCTCGCAGAAGCGCACGCTACGCGCGGGCTAGTTCTCCATGATGAGTATGATTTCAAAGGCGCAGAGCAGGAGTTCAAGAAGGCGATCGAACTCAAGCCAAGCTACGCCACTGCGCACCAATGGTACTTCCACGTTCTCCGGGCAGAGTCACGATGGGATGAAGCCCTCAAACAGATCGAGAAAGCCGTAGAACTAGATCCATTCTCCCAGATGATCAATCTGAATCACGCCATGTATTATGACTCAAGGAAAGGCTATGCCAAAGCGCTTGAGTTAGGCAAAAAAGCAGTTGAGCTAAATCCCGGCTTCGCTTATGCACACCTCCAACTTGCTGAGACCTATGCCAAGATGAAGAGATTAGATGATGCGAAGCGGCAGTCAAGGATAGGCGTCGAACTCGTTCAAGCTGCATACCCACACGCTCTCAAAAGAATGAAGGCTTTTCTCGCCTACCTCGGAGATGACAAGGAAGCAGTTCGGAGACTCCTGCCGGGACTAGAAGCAAACCTCGGAAAGCCGCTGGCCGCCACTGCTAGAGAAATTGCAGGGTACTACGTCTACCTAGGAGAAGTCAACACTGCGTTCGAATGGCTGGAGCAATCATACTCAAGAAAGGAGTCTCAACTCTCAGACATTACCTTCGACGAAATCTTTGAGAGTATCCGCAACGACCCGAGGTACCAGAATCTTTTGAAGAGACTCGGACTCGAGCAACCTCCCCATGCCCTTGCAGTACATAACTGAACAGTCCCACTCGGTCTAGTCTCCCCGTTTTCGACCGGGATCCCTTTTCCCCAGAGCAGGTTCTGCCCCCGTAAACCTGACGCGAGTGTTACAAACGATTTTAGCTTGAAATGATCCAGACAGAGAGGATTCAGTTGTCATTGGGCGAGCGCAGACTCGCTGCAATCATGTTCACGGACATGGTGGACTATACAACCATGTCAGAGAAAAATGAAGCACTTGCCCTCGCTCTGCTCGAGGATCACAGGAAGTTGCTGCGTCCGGTCTTCGCGGGACATGGAGGTCGTGAAGTCAAGACCATCGGTGATGGCTTTCTGGTCGAATTTCCGAGTGCACTTGAGGCGGTAAGATGTGCCCTAGAGATCCAGCGGATGATGCAAAGGAGGAATCAGAGCGTGCCTTCTGAGAGGAAGATACTGTTGAGAGTTGCGGTTCACCTCGGAGACGTTGAACACAGGGACGGAGACGTATACGGAGACGCCGTGAACATCGCTTCCAGAATTCAGCGCCTTGCAGACCCCGGAGGAATCTGCATAACACAACAGGTCTTTGATCACGTACGAAACAACGAAGAATTCCGTACGGTGCCTCTTGGACAGAACCAGTTGAAGAATGTGCAGATGCCTACGGTGGTTTACAGGGTTCTGCCCCCAACTGGAGAGACCAGGCTCACTAGGAGCGACGCTCTCGAGCCACGAAGGGTCGCCGCGCTACCGCTAGCGATCCTTAGTTCTGACCATCAGGACGAGTACTTCGCGGATGGTCTTACCGAGGAGATCATCAACACGCTCTCCTCGATTCCTGGACTGAACGTGATTGCAAGAACATCCGTGATGAAATACAAACAAGCAATCAAGAGCGTGGGCGAGATCGGACGAGATCTCAAGGTTGGAACTATTCTTGAGGGAAGCGTAAGGAAAGCTGGAAGCAGAGTGCGGATCACCGTCCAACTGATTGATGTCGGAAGCGAAGCACCCATCTGGGCACAGAAATACGACAGAGAGCTAGAGGACGTTTTCAAGATACAGACTGACATCGCGGAACGAGTGGCCGAGGCGCTGAAGGTTCAGCTTCTCAGAGAAAACAGAAAACTGATCGAAGACAAAGCTCCCGAAAACATAGGAGCCTATATCCTCTACCTGAGAGGACGATACTACTGGAGCAAGAGGACGAAGGAAGACCTCGAGAAGGCAATAACGTATTTCAGGGAAGCGATAGAGAAGGATCCCAACTACGCCCTGGCTCACGCGGGAATGGCGGACTGCTATACTCTGATGGGGCGCCATCTCTACCTCCCCGTTAAGGAGTCCTTCGAGA
>Ga0209690_1001013_pt1 | contig 15447 bp, 6 predicted proteins | sample GraSoiAngelo_150_FD_186164 | JGI IMG/M metagenome (GOLD analysis project Ga0209690, IMG submission 186164) | Grasslands soil microbial communities from the Angelo Coastal Reserve, California, USA - 14_1009_09_40cm (SPAdes) (version 2) | ecosystem: Environmental > Terrestrial > Soil > Grasslands ...
GCGACGCTATCGCACGTGGGGCTATCCGGTCGTGCCCGCGCTCTTTCTCCTGGGCGCGCTGTTCCTGCTCGGGAATTATCTCGTCTCCGAGCCACTCCTGTTCTGGCTCGACGTGGGCGTGATCCTCGCGGGGATTCCCGCGTACGTCCTGTGGCGGCGGTTTGCCGGAGCGTCGACGCCCCCTCCTCCGAGCGTTGCTTGACGACCTTTCGGGGGCGGGGCACATTTACCGCGCCCTGACCACGCCGTTGCAATCGCTTCCCTGGAGACTCGTGATGAAGACATTTGTGCGGTCGTTGAGACCTTGTGTCCTGGTCGCGACGCTCGCGTTCGCAGGCACGACGGCACTCGGCGCCCAGGGAGTAACGACCGCGGCGATCGCCGGCGTCGTGACCGACTCCTCCGGCTCCCCCCTTGAAGGGGCGCGCGTGGCCGCGCTGCACGGGCCGTCCGGAACTGCGTACGCCGCGGTTTCGCGGGCGGACGGCAGGTTTACCATCCCCGGCATGCGCGTCGGCGGGCCATATCGCGTGACTGTGGCTCTCGTCGGATACCGGCGGGAGGTGCTGGAGCAGATCCAGTTGAGCTTGGGTGGCACCGCCGATCTGCGGTTCCTGCTGGGGCAGGCGAGTGTGGAGTTGGAGCCCATCATCGTCACGGGCACGAGCAACCCCGTGTTCAGCTCCGAGCGGACCGGGGCCGCGACCACCATTTCCACCGCGCAGATCGACCACCTGCCGACCATCAGCCGTCGGGTCGAGGACCTCCTCCGCCTCACGCCCCAGTACAGTCCCATGTCATTCGGATTCTCGTTCGCTGGCCAGGACAACCGATTCAACAACACGACGATCGACGGCTCGTACTTCAACAACTCGTTCGGGCTGGCGGGGCAGCCCGGTGACCGTACCGGCGTGGCGCCCGTTTCGCTGGACGCCATCGAGCAGCTCCAGGTGAACGTCGCGCCGTACGACGTGCGTCAGGGCAATTTCGTGGGCGCCGGCGTCAACATGATCACCAAGAGCGGAACCAACGAGTTCAGCGGTTCGATGTTTTACAATACGCGCAACGACAACTTCGTCGGCACCAGCGCGGGCCCGAACACCTTCAATCCGGGCACGTTCAAGTATCACGATGTCGGCGTCGCTCTCGGCGGACCGATCATTAAGAACCGCCTGTTCTTCTTCGGCAGCTTCGAGAACGATGGCCAGACCTCACCGGGCACCACGTTCCAGGCCAACAACGGCACCCAGCCCGTGGCTGGTAGCGTGACGCGGGTCCTCGCATCGGACCTGGACGCGCTGAGCGCCTATCTCAAGACCAACTTCAACTACGTCACCGGCCCCTATCAGGGGTACGATTTCAAGATTCCGTCGACCCGGTTCCTCGCGCGGTTGGACTACAATCTGAGCGACCGCAACAAGCTGAGTCTCCGATACAACCTGCTGAACTCGAGCTCCGACATCCTCATATCCAACTCCGCCTCGCTTGGGCTTGGGGGCCGACGGAGCAACTTGGATGCCCTGAACTTCGCCAACTCGAACTACGCCATTCTGGAGAACATCCGCTCGGTCGTGGGCGAGTGGAATTCATCCATCGGCCGCAGGATGTCCAACAACCTGATCGCCGGCTACACAACCAGCGACGAGAGCCGCAAGAACATCGCCCCGCCGTGGTTTCCCGAGGTGGAGATTCTTCAGGGAGGCAAGAACTACACGACGTTCGGGTTCGAGCCGTTCACGCCGGATAACCAGCTGCGCTACCACAGCTACCAGCTCCAGGACAACTACACGATCTATCTGCCGAAGCATTCGCTGACCTTCGGAGTGAGCGTGGAGAAGTATCACTCCACGAACGTGTTCTTCCAGGGGGCGCAGAGCATTTACGTATACAACTCGCTCACCGACTTCTACACCGACGCCAACGACTTCCTGGTCAACCCGACCCGCACCGTTTCGCCGGTGACCCTGCGCAGCTTCCAGGTCGGGTACTCGAACATCCCCGGCCAGTCCGAGCCGATCCAGCCACTGGATGTGTTGTACTCGGGCGGGTACGCGCAGGACGAGTGGCGCCCGATCCCCAATCTGACGCTGACCGGCGGGCTGCGGATCGACGCCCCCAAGTTCAAGAATACCGCATACGACAATCCGGTGGCCGATGCCATGACGTTCCGCGATGCGAGCGGCGCGTCGGTGCACTACAACAGCGGCAGTCTCCCGGGCGTGAACCTGCTCTTCTCACCGCGCCTGGGCTTCAACTACGATCTGCACGGCGAGCAAAAGACCCAGATCCGGGGCGGCACCGGCATCTTCACCGGGCGCCCCGCCTACGTGTGGATCTCGAACCAGGTCGGCAACACCGGGATGCTCACCGGGTTCATCTCGCAGTCCAACACGACCGCCTTCCCGTTCAACCCGAACCCCGATGCGTACAAGCCCGCGCCCACGGGCGCGTCGGCGGCGAACTTCGCGCTCGCGCTCACGGACCCGAACTTCAAGTTCCCGCAGCTGTGGCGCAGCAACATCGCGGTCGACCAGCGCCTGCCCTGGGGGCTGACGGGCACCGCCGAGCTCCTCTATTCCAAGGACGTGAACGGCGTCGCCTACATCAACGCCAACCTCCCGGCAGCGCAGACGGCGTTCACCGGCCCCGACGCCCGCCCGCGCTGGACCTCGAACCGGATCTATCCGAACGTCAGCAACGCGATCGTGCTCACGAACGAGGGCAAAGGCTACTCCTGGAACCTCGCGTTTTCGGTCGAGCGGGCGTTCCGCAACGGCTTGTTTGCGAAGCTGGGGTACACCTACGGCGTGAGCAAGAACACGGTGGACGCGGGTTCCATCGCGGCGGGCTCGTGGACCGGTAACTCGATCTCCCTCGACCCGAACAATCCGGCCGCGGGCTACTCCCTGTTTTCACCGGGCCCACGGATCTTCGGGGCGTTGACCTACAGCCGCGAGTTTTTCGCCGGCAGTCCGACGAGCGTGAGCGTATACTTTGACGGACGCAGCGCCGGCGACAGCGGCTACGTGTTCTCGGGCGACATGAATAACGATGGCGCTAACAACAACGATCTGATCTACGTCCCGCGCAACACCCGCGAGATGAACTTCGTTCCGTTGACCGTGGGCAGCACCACGTACACCCCCGCACAACAGGCGGCGGCGTGGGACGCCTTCATTACCCAGGACTCGTATCTGAACAAGCGCCGCGGCGGGTACGCGGAGCGCAACGCAGTCTTCCGGCCCATGGTGTATCGGGCCGATTTGAGTATCTCCCAGGACGTCGGCCGGAGCATCGGGGGCCGCCCGAACCGGCTCCAGATCCGTCTTGACATCCTGAACGTCACCAACCTGCTCGACCACAACTGGGGCGTCTCCCAAAACTTCGTCAGCGCTCGACCGCTGACCTACGTGGGGGTCGACGGCCTTGGCGCCCCGCAGTACACTCTGGCAACCGTGGGCGGTCAGCTGATCTCTCATTCGTTTCAGAAGGTCGTGACGACGGCGGACGTCTGGCGGATGCAGTTGGGCGTGCGCTACATGTTCAACTGGTAACCCGCTGCGTCGTGGGATTCCACAGGCCGCCCTCCACGAGGGGGCGGCTTCGTCTACGTCCTCGTGTTCTTGAGCAGCCACACCGCCGCCCCGCCGAACAACAGGTTCGGGAACCACGCCGCGAACGTGGGCGGCAGCACCCCGCCTGCGCCCACCGCCTTGCTGAGCTGGAACATGAGGAGATCGATGAACGTGGTGGCGAGGCACACCGCCACGCCCCAGGCGGCGCCGCTCTTGGGCGTCGAGATCGCGAGCGGCGCGCCGAACAGCGCGATGATGATGCATGTGAAGGGGATCGACAGCTTGAGCGCATGCTCCACCTGCAGCTTGCGCGTGTCGGAGCCGGAACGCGCCAGCGCGTCGATGTAGCGCCCCAGCTCCGCGTAGCGCATTTCGTCCGGCGCTTTGGGCTGGGCCAGGAGGTCGACGGGCCGCTCGCGCAGCGCGGGGGTGCGCAGCGTGGCGAAGCCGAAGGCCGCCTCGCGGTCGGGGCCGAGCAGGTAGCGCAGTGACCCCTGCGTCAGCGTCCAACCGCCGGGACGTCGCGGCTCCGGGAACACGGCCCGCTGCGCCGCGACGATGATCGTGGGATAGTCCGGGCCCGAGCCCTCGCGTTCGAGAATCACGTCGCGCATCTCGCGCGACGCCAGCTCGAGCGAGCGGATCGCGTACACCCAGCCGCCGTCCGCCCGGTACACGAAGTTGTAGCGTTGCGCGGTGGCGGCGATCGGCTTCTCGCCGAGCAGCTCGGCCTTCCGGGCCGACGCCCCCGGCGCGAGCTCGGTCACGACCAGACCGAGCAGGAACGCCGCCAGCCCCCCGAGGTAGATGGGCGCCGCCAGGCGGTGGAACGACACCCCTGAGGCCTTCGCTGCGGTGAGCTCGGAGTGTCGCCCCAGCGCGCCCACCGTGAACACCGTCGCGAACAGCACCGCGGCCGGCAGCACGAGCGACACCGTCTCCGGCACGCCGAACAGGTAGGACAACGCCACCGCGTGCTTGGTCAGGCCCTTGCTCAGGTACTTGCCGAGATTGTCCGTCAGGTCGATCACGATCACGAGCAGCGGGAAGCCGAGCACCGTGATGAGGAAGACCTTGAGCCACTCGCGCACGACGTAGCGATCGAGCGTGGGCAGCAGGCGGGGCGCGCGAGCGGGGGCGGGCATCACGCGGCGGCGCGGGGGCGGCGGGGCAGGAACTTGCGGACGAGGTCGGTCCAGTCGCCGGCCTGTGGTGCGTCGCCCGGCGGCCGTCGCACGGCCCACAGGCCCGCGAGCCCGAGCGCGCTGAACAACAGGTTCGGCGTCCACATCGCGAAGAACGGGGACACGAGCAGCCGGTTGCCCAGCTCCTCGCCGCCGATCAGGCCGATGTAGTACACCGTGTACACGATGAGGCTCGTGGCCAGCACGAGCCCCACGCCGCCCCGCGGAAAGCGCAGCGCCACGGGAATGCCGACCAGGGCGAACACGATGGCCGCGGCGGCGATCGCGTACTTCTTGTGGATCTCCACTTCGTAGCCCGCGGCGCGCTGGCGCGCGGCGCGGACCCGCTGCTCCTCCCCCACGGTCGCGCCCGCCGCGAGCCATGGAGCAGGCGCATTCCGCGACGGCAGCGGCCGCCCCGGGACGATCATGGGCTCGGGTGGCCGGGGCGCCGGTGCGCCTCGTGGCGGCGGTGCGCCCTGCTTCGGCGGTGCCCCCTGCCTCGGCGGTGCCCCCTGCCTCGGCGGCACCCCCTGGTGGGGCGGCGCGGCGATGGCAGCGGTGGGGACGAGCCAGCCCGCCAGCCGGCGCAGTGCGCGGCAGTAGGCACCCTGTGGCTCCGTGTCCGGCGCCAGCCCGAGCGTGTCGCGCAGCGCCGGCCCGAGCCCGGCCAAGCGCCGCAGGTCGTTGTCGATCAGGAACCGGGTGTCGCGTCGCGCCTGCTCCGCCTCGTGCCGGGCCGCGGCCACCACGCCCCGCATCTCGCAGATGCTCATCTCGCGGTCGCTCCGGTACGTGTCGTTCTCGGTCCGCTCCAGCGTGTTCCCGACGTTCTGGACCCGGATCTTGTTGACGACGTAGAGCGTGCGGTCGAACTGGGTGGGATCGGTCCGGTTCACCTCCCGGATGTCGCCGTCGAGCAGCGTGAGGTACAGGTCGCGGCCCCCCGGGGTATAGGCCATGCGGCCGCTGTCGGCGCTGATGATGCGACGCCGCTCGGGGTCCCCGAGGTCGTAGATCGTGACGTCCCTCAGCCTGTTGGTCGCGGGATCGATGCGTGCCGCCCGGAGGAAGAATTGGCCCGAGACGACCTCGTTGATCACCTGCTCCTTCAGGCTGAAGGACGGCTTCTTGCGCTGGATGTCCACGAGCAGCGTGCGCAACCGGTGGTTCGAGCGGGGGAGCACTTGATCGCTCCACAGGAACGCCAGTGTTGCGACCAGCGCGGCCGCCGACAGCACCGGGACGACGAGCCGCCCCAGGCTCACGCCGCTCGCCTTCATCGCCGTGATCTCGTGATCCGCCGCGAGCTGGCTGAACGCGTACAGCACGGCCACGAGCACGGCCATGGGCAGCGTCATCGCGACGATGAACGGGACGGAGAGCAGGAAGACCTCGAGGACGACGCTCCACGGCAGGCCCTTGCCGACGAGGTTGCCGAACTGCTGCGCCACCTGGCGGAGCAGCATCAACAGCGTGAACGCCGCGAGCGCGAAGCCGAGCGGCGCGAGGTGTTGGCGCAGCAGGTAGCGGCTGAGGATGCGCACGGTAGGTCGCGCCATTATATTCGCGGCTCCGGCTGTCTACAAGGGATGCGACACGCCAGCCTGGCCGGCTTTGTCGCCGTTTCGCTCGTCATACCCCAGGCCCACGCGCAGGATACCGGCGCCGCTCGCTCCGAGCCGCCCGGGTTCGTGGCGTCGTTTCGCTGGACGCCGCTTGCGCCGCCGCGTCACCCGGCCTTGGTGCCTGGCGGGCGCCTCGGGCCGCACACCGCGCCCGCGCTCGTCGCGGCCGCGTGGGAGCGGCGCGCGCGCGCGCGGTGGTCGCCGGGGCTCGGGCCCCCCGGGGCCGGGGCGCCGGTCGCAGCCGCCGTTCCCCCCCCCCCCCCCCCCCCCCCCCCCCCCCCCCCCCCCCCCCCCCCCCCCGCTCCCCCCCCGCCGTCCCTCCTCCCCGCGCCGCGGCGCCGGGGGAGGCCCCCACTCTCCCCGGGCCGTTCGCCGACATCGGCATGCAGCTCAACGTGCGCTTCGAGCTCAAGGCCGACCAGTTTCGCAATCTCCGCTGCAGCGCGATCGATCTGCAGCAGGCCCTGTCCGGCTGCGCCGCAGGTTTCCCCACCATCAGCCCCAACCCGCAGTACTCGATCCGCTCGGGCGGCGTCGTGGGACAGCGCCTGCACCTGAACGTCGACTTCGACAGCCAGCGCGAATTCGACGCCAACAACAACCTCCAGGTGTGGTACGAGGGGCTGGAGGACGAGCCGCTGCGTCGCGTGGAGGCCGGGAACGTCACCTTCCAGGCGCCGCGCTCGCGCTTCATCAGCGCTGCCATCCCGGCGAACAATTTCGGCGTGCAGGCGATCGCTCAATTTGGCGCGCTCGAGCTGCGGGGTATCTACGCGCAGCAGAAGGGGAACGTCGTGATGGACCGGGTCTACACCATCGGCGACGTCACGACGCAGCCCATCGACCGGGAGGGCCGGGACCTGGACTACGAGGCGGGGCGGTTCTTCTTCGCCGTCGACCCCGCCGCGATTCCCGGCTATCCCGCGGTCGACATCCTGTCGCTCGAGGCGACGCCGCTCCCCGCCGCGCTGCGCGTGGGCGGGCTGCACGTCTATCGCATGCGCGCCGTGTCGCCGCTGTCGAGCAGCAACCAGAACATCGGGGGCCTGCGCGCCGTGGCCTGCGGCCCGGGGGCGCAGCCCGTGGACTGCGGTGCCGAGCGCGCGGGGCCGTTCCAGTGGGAGGTCCTGCAGGAGGGGCGCGACTACTACGCCGATCCGAGCGGCGCCTGGTTCGCGCTCGCCAGCCGGCTCGACCAGAGCGACTACCTCGCCGTGTCCTACATCCCGGTGGGGGAGACCTCCTGCAGCTCGGGGCGCTGTGTCGGGACGTTTCCCGTGACGGCGCGACCCGACCCGAGCTTTGTGGACACGCTGCGCCTCGTGTACGACCCGCGACCCGGCGTGACGGCCGCGACACCGTCGTTCCGCTTCGAGATCCGGAGCGCCTACCGCGTGGGCGGGAGTGAGGTCACGCGGGAGACCGTGACGCTCGCGCTCACGGTGAATCGCCGCGAGCGCACGCTCGCCGCCGACGAGACCTACCTCGCGCGCCTCGGCCTTGCGCTCGTGTCCGATGCGAATGTGTTCGACCAGTACAACCGGCTGTTCCCGCGCACCCGCGATCCGCTGCAGGGCGCGCCGGTGCGGGACTACTTCGTCGTGTTCCCGCACCTCACGCCGTTCGCCGACCCGGCGAAGCTCGACGCCACCGAGCGCAATGACTCGCTGTACCGCACGCCGCGCGCGTTGCTGGCCACCCAAGGTCCGCCCTCGGTGTTCGCACTGCGGATGCACGCGAGCGTGTCGGCCTCCGCCGACCGCGGTCTGCTGTCGCTCAACAGCTTCCAGATCCGCGACGGCAGCGAGCGGATCTACGTGGGAACCACCCTGCTCACGCGCGGCACCGACTACACGATCGACTACGCCACGGGACAGGTGCAGTTCCGGAACCCGGACGCCCTCTTTCCGGTGGGAGGCGTCGCCCAGGTGCGTGCCCAGTTCGAGGAGCGGGCGGCGTTCGTCGTGTCGCCCACCTCGATCTTCGGGCTCGCCGGCCGCTACGACCTGGGCGCGCGTGGCACCGTCAACTTCACCGGTCTCTTCCAGCGCGAGCAGAGCGCCTTCACGCGGCCGCCGCTCGGCTCGGAGCCGGCGTCGACCTTCATCGGCGGCGTGAGCACCGAGCTGCACTTCCGGCCCGCGTGGATCACCCGGGCGCTCGCCAAGCTGCCGGGGATCCACACTGACGCTCCCTCGTTCCTGAACGTGTCCGCGGAGATCGCGATGTCCCGGCCGGGTCCCAACCCGGCGGGCCAGGCCTACATCGAGGAGTTCGAGGGCGAGGCCGGGCGGTTCCTGTCGCTCGCCGAGCAGAGCTGGCACTGGGGTAGCGTGCCCAGCACGGCACGCGGCGCCGAGTCGTTCGGGATCGCGCCCGGGGGCTTCGCGTTCGCCGACGCGGCGGCGCTCACGTGGCAGAACCTGCCCTCCGACCCCTCCGGTCGGCCGATGCAATTTCTGCCGCAGCAGATCGATCCCACGATCCGCCTCGTCGGCCAGGGGCAGTCGGCCGAGCCGGTGCTGTGGCTCATGCTCAAGCCGGACACCCTGCTGGGGCTCGCGAACTCGCGCACCGGCGCCCCCAACTGGGTGCGGCCGCACCACGACGGACCCCGCTGGCGCGCCATCACCCAGGTCCTCTCGCCCACGGGCATCGACCTGTCGCGCGTCGAGTTCCTCGAGCTGTGGGTGTGGGAGGACAACCACCGCCTCGCGAAGGCCGCCAACACGGCACTGCTCCTCGACTTCGGCTCGGTGTTCGAGGACGCGCTCGCGTTCGTGCCCGAGACCCTCACGGTGACGCCCCCGGGCGACACGGTCTACTCCGGGGATCGGGCCGCCGGGCTCGGCCGGCTCGACACGGAGCGCGATCCGCTGACGCATTCCTGGAGCGCCACGCAAGACGATGAGGGCATCCTCTCGGACCGGATCGTGGACGGTATCTGGGACGCGACCCAGGGGCGGCGAGTCGACACGCTGCCGCTGTGCAGCGCCCGCGTGAACGGCGCGCTGCCCGCTTACGCGTTCGGCGACCTCCGCTCGCGCTGCGGCCGGCACAATGGCGCCGTCGACACGGAAGACCAGGACGGCGATTTCCTGCTCGACTCGCTCGCCGGCGTGAAGACGCGGGAGGACTTCGTGCGCTTTGTGTTCCCCATCGGGGACGACCGCTACTTCGTGCGCGACGGCGGGATGGTCGCGGTGCGGGACAGCTTCGGCAACCCGGACGGCGCCTCGGGCTGGCGGCTGTACCGCATTCCCTTCCGCACCGACACGCTCGAGCAGGGCAGCGTGACCCTGCGGCAAATCCAGAGCCTCCGCGTCACCATCGTGACGCCGCAGAACGGCCCGCTTGGCCGGCCCGACCCGCAGGTGTTCTTCGGGCTGGCGCGCGTGCGCCTCGTCGGCGCCACGTGGGTGAAGCGCGCCGACACGCCGATCCCCGGACTCGCCGGCGATCGCGGGAGCGGCACGGGCGAGGTGATCGCCGCGGTCGTGAGCACGGAGAACCAGGACCTCGGCTACACGCCGCCCCCCGGCGTGATCGATGAGGCGGCGCGCCGGGATGCGGGCCTGCAGCTGGGCGTCACGCAGATCAACGAGCAGTCGCTGCGGTTGCTGGCGCGCGGCCTCGCGACGGGGCAGCACGCCGAGGCGTTCACGCGGTTCACGTCCGCCGGGGACAAGAATTTCCTCAAGTATCGCCGGCTCCGCGTCTGGGCCCGCGGTCGCGGCACGGGCTGGGACGAGGGCGACCTGCACTTCTACGTCAAGGCGGGCAAGGACGAGAACAACTTCTACCTCTACCACGTCCCCGCGCGGACGACGTCCTGGGAGCCCGAGGTGGTCGTGGACCTGGAGCGCTGGCTGGTGCTGCGGGCCCGGATCGAGCGGGCATGGCTGCGCGGCGACACGGCGCAGGTGTACCCCGATTGCCCCGACGCCACCATCGTCCCGTTCGACTCCGCCTACGTGATGTGCGACGGGCCCTACGTCGCGCACGTACGCAACCCGGGCACCGCGCCCCCTAACCTCGCGGCCGTGCAGGAACTGGCCGCCGGCATGCTGCGCGTCGACAGCAGGGTGTTGCTGGACCAGGCCGAGCTGTGGGTGGACGACATCCGCCTGAGCGACGTGGTGCAGGATGCCGGCTATGCGGGCGCGGTGGACGTCACGCTCACGGCGGCCGACGTGGCGGACGTCGCCATCAGCGTCTCGCGCCGCGACGCCCACTTCCGCCAGCTCGGCGAAGACCCGAGCTACCTGACCGACAACGCCGCGAGCGTCGCCGGCACGGTCCGGCTCGATCGCTTTCTGCCCGACCGCTGGGGCATCGCCGCGCCGCTGACGGTGCGCTACGTCGCGACCTCGAGCGACCCCTTCTACCTCGCCGGCGCCGACCTCCGGGGGGACGCGCTCGCAGGGCTGCGCACGCCGCAGAGTCGCGCGGCGAGCTACAGCCTCTCGCTGCGGCGCACGCGGCAGGCGCGCTCCGGGTTGCTCCGCACCCTGCTCGATCCCGCGGCGCTGTCCGCGTCCTACAGCGACGGGACGACTCGCTCGGACCTGGCCTCCGCCACCTCATCGAGCTACGCCTTGGGCCTCGACTACAACCTCAGCCCCGGGGCGCTGCGGTGGGGGCCCCTCCGGGTCAATCCCGCCAACATCCGGTTCCGGACCGGCGTCGCCGGTTCCGAGGGCTCCCGCTTCACCTATCTCGTCCCGGTGGCGCGCGATTCGGACCCCCTGGCCGCGCCGGCGCGGTCCCGCACCACGCTGTGGCGCAGCGCGGGCGGCCTCGACCTGCTCCCGCTCGGCGGCGTGCAGTTGCGCGTCGACGTCGCCTCCCAGCGGGACCTGCGGGACTACGGGGACTCGACGACCATCGGCCGGCTCGTGCGCCAGGAGCGCCGCACGTTCCTCGGCCGGGACGTCGGCCTCGAGACGCAGCGCTCGGTCACGACGCTGCTCAATCTGACGCCGCCGCTCGCGGCCTGGCTCCGACCGCGCGCCACCCTCGCCACCGGGTTCTTCCTGTCGCGCGACCCGAACGCGCGCGATCCGGTGCGCGACGTGGGCGATACGGCGGGCGGCTTCCACATCCCCGCGGGCTTCGGCAATTCCCGGCGCCTCGAGCTCGGGGCGCAGCTCGACGCCCGGCGCTTGGGACGGGCACTGTTCGGGGACAGCGCCGACGTCGTGCGGCTCTTCAGCCGCCTGACAGGCCCCGACGTCAGCTACGGGCGCGTGTGGACGTCCAGCTACGACCGGGCGCCGCTCACCCCGTCCCTCGGCTACCAGCTCGCGCTGGTCGGGTTCTCCGGGTTCCGCGAGCAGGACGGGCTGCGGGCGGGCGCCGCGGCCGACAACCACAGCTTCAACTTGGGAGGCGGGGCGGAGTTGCCGGTCGGGCTGCGGGTGCGGGCCAACTACCAGCGCCTCCAGGGGATCACCTGGGTGCTGCGCACCGACCAGCAGGTGCCGTTGCACACGCGCGGCCGGGACTGGCCCTCCGCCACGGTCGCTTGGAGCGTCGCGGCCCCTCGCGGCGCGATCGCGCGGCTGCTCGCGAGCCTCACGGCCCAGGTCACCTATCGCCGGCGCGAGGCGGCGACCGAGCAGAGTGCCCTGGGCGGAGACTCCGCGGGCGCCGCGCGCACGCAGCTCACGGAGCGCTCCCTGACCCCGGCCGTGGCGCTCACCTGGGTCAAGGGCATCCTCTCGTCGTTCGATGCCGCGCGACTCAAGACCGAGCAGCTCGCGGCGGGCAACCTGTTCCGCAGCGAGCGCAACCAGGCCGCCGGCAACCTCGTCTTCGCCTTCCGGCCGCCGGCGAGCCTCGCACGGATGCCGCGCGACATCCGCGCGACGCTGCGCTACCAGGAGACGCGGTCCACGAGCTGCCTCCAGGCGGCCGGCCAGGCGGCCTGCGTGCCCTACGTGGATAGCCGCCAGGTGCAGGCGCAGCTTACCTTGGACACGGAGTTTCCTCCCTCCCTCAGCGCGGGGTTCCAGATGGCGTACCTGGTGAACGACGAGCGGCAGACGAGCCGGAAAACGTCCCAGCTCGCGATCACCGCGTTCGTCAATCTCAGCACCAGCGTGGGGCAGATCCGGTGAAGCGCCTCGTCCGCGCAACGTCCGTGACCCTTGCGCTCGCCTGTCAGGCGCAGACCCATCCCCGTGAGTTCCCCGGCGAGCGGGCGTTCGACTACCTCCGCCAGCAGATGGACTTCGGGCCGCGCGTGCCCAACACGCCCGGACACGACAAGACGGGCGACTGGATCCTCGCCCGGCTGCGGGCGACGGCCGATACCGTCGCGGTCCAGCCGTTCCGTCATGTCACGCAACAGGGCGCCACCCTGCAGCTGAGGAACCTGTTCGCACGCTTCCGGCCCGAGCTCGCGGAGCGCGTGCTGTTCCTCGCCCATTGGGACACACGCCCCAGGGCGGACCAGAGCCCGAACCTAGGGCAGCAACGGCTGCCCGTTCCCGGCGCGAACGACGGCGCTTCGGGAGTGGCCGTGCTGCTGGGCCTCGCCGACGCCCTCAAGGCGAAGCCGCCGGCGGTCGGCGTGGACCTGCTGTTCGCGGATGGCGAGGACTACGGCGACTTCACGAAGGACTCGAGCGACGTCCTCATCGGGTCGCGCTGGTTCGCCGCGCACCAGCCCCCGGGCTACCCGCCGCTGTACGCCGTGCTGTTCGACATGGTCGGTGACCGCTCGCTCCAGATCTACTACGAGGGCAACTCCATGGCCGTGGCGCCCGAGGTGGTTGAGCGCGTGTGGCGCACCGCCTCGGACCTCGGGTACGGTCGCTACTTCCTCCCCGGCGTCAAGCACACCCTCATCGACGACCACGTGAGTCTGCAGCGGGTCGGTATTCACGCCATCGACGTGGTGGACTTCGACTATCCCTACTGGCACACGACCGAGGACACGATCGACAAAGTGAGCGCGGCGTCGCTCCAGATTGTCGGGGATGTAGCCGTGGCCCTGGTGCGCTGACGATTGGGGATTGCGGATTTCGGATTGCGGATTTGCAGCACGACCTCCCATTGCCATTCCGCAATCCGCATTCCGCAATCGTGACACCGCAATTTCTCGGCGCACTGCGCATGGAACGGGTACCGTCGGGCGGCGGGCGACGCGTTAGGGTGCAGCGTGGATGACAAACGCGCCGCGCTCGTCTTCTCCCTCCTCGCGCTCGCCGGTGCCGGCGCGCGCTGGGCGCTCGCGCCGCCGGCGGGCACGGCCCCGGGCGACGTCCGCCTCGCGCCCGGCGCCGACACGGCTCCGCGTCCCGCGTTGCGCCAGACGGCGCGTCAGGCGGAGCGGCTCGCGCGCCCGTTGCTCCCCGGCGAGCGCGTCGATCTCGATCGCGCGGACGTGATCGAGATCACGCGGCTGCCGCGCGTCGGTCCGGCGCTGGCGCAGCGGATCGTCGCGTGGCGTGCGGCGCACGGTCCTTTTGGCAGTCTCGCGCGCCTGGACAGCGTGCCCGGCGTGGGGCCAAAGCTCCTCGAGTCGCTCGGTCCATTCGTCACTTTTTCGGGGGCAATCACGCCAATGCCTTGACACCCCTCCGCGGCGAACTACTTTAGACTGTTCAATTTCAACGAGTTGCATACGGCCACCGCGGCAGCCACCACCGACAAGCTGGGCGAAATCCTCGTGCGGGAAGGGCTGATCACCCTCGATCAGCTCAAGAAAGCCCTGATGGAGCAGAAGGGCACGGGGATGCGTCTGGGCTACACCCTGGTGAAGCTCGGCTTCGTCGAGGAAACCGAGGTCACCAAAATGCTGGCCCGGCAGTACCGCATGCCGGCGGTGGACCTGTCCCGCTTCGAGGTCGACCCGAAGATCATCAAGCTCCTCCCCCCCGACATCGCGGTCAAGCACACTGTCCTGCCGCTCAAGCGCGAGGGCCGCACGCTGACCGTGGCGATCGTCGATCCCAACAACGTGACGGCGATCGAGGACATCAAGTTCATCACCCGCTGCGATGTTTTCCCGGTCATCGCGGGCGAGTACACGCTCCGCAATGCGATCGATCGCTATTACCAGCAATCGGACGCCCAGCTGCAGTCGCTCTTGAAGAGCGTGGAAGAGGCGGATGTCGAGGTCGTTGAGGAGGAGCAGGAGGAGGACGTCAAGGCGCAGGATCTGGCCGAGGACGCGCCCGTCGTGAAGCTCATTAACGGGCTGCTCACGGACGCGGTGAAGCGGGGGGCCTCGGACATCCACATCGAGCCGTTCGAGCACGAGATCCGGGTGCGCTACCGGGTGGATGGAGCGCTGCAGGAGGTGATGAAGCCGCCCGTGAAGATGAAGGCGGCGCTGACCTCCCGGGTCAAGATCATGGCGCAGCTGAACATCGCCGAACGCCGGGTGCCGCAGGACGGGCGCATCAAGCTCAAGTTCGGCAGCAAGGTCATCGACTTCCGCGTCTCGACTTTGCCGGTGCTGTACGGCGAAAAGATCGTGCTGCGGATTCTCGATCGGGGCAACCTGGCGCTCGACCTCAAGACCTTCGGCTTCGAGCCGAAGGCGGAGGCCGACCTGCTGAAGGCGATTCTGAACCCCTACGGCATGGTGCTGGTCACGGGTCCCACGGGCTCGGGGAAGACGACGACGCTGTACTCGGCGCTCTCGCGGATCAACACAGCGGAAGTCAACATCATGACCGCCGAGGACCCGGTCGAGTACAACCTGCTCGGGATCAACCAGGTGCTGGTGCGCAACGAGGTGGGGATGACGTTCGCGGCGGCCCTGAAGGCGTTCCTGCGGCAGGACCCGAACATCATCATGGTGGGAGAGATCCGTGATCTCGAGACGGGGTCGATCGCGATCAAGGCCGCGCTGACGGGCCACCTCGTGTTGTCGACGCTGCACACCAACGACGCCCCGTCCACCGTCACCCGTATGGTGGACATGGGGATCGAGCCGTTCAACGTAGCGAGCGCCGTGAACCTGATCGTGGCCCAGCGGTTGGTGCGCCGCGTCTGCGGCAGCTGCAAAGAGGAGCATCAGTATTCGCCGGAAGAGATGCACGC